>Ga0247814_10002571_pt1 | contig 9986 bp, 9 predicted proteins | sample UWRJL179409R1_FD_179947 | JGI IMG/M metagenome (GOLD analysis project Ga0247814, IMG submission 179947) | Plant litter microbial communities from Arlington Agricultural Research Station in Wisconsin, United States - UWRJ-L179-409R-1 | ecosystem: Environmental > Terrestrial > Plant litter >... | reverse complement strand
AACCCGGCGACCCCGCTGGACGTGCTCAAGTACGTGATCGACAAGGTCGACATGGTCTTGCTGATGAGCGTCAACCCGGGTTTCGGCGGGCAGAAATTCATTCCCGGCACCCTCGACAAACTGCGCGAAGCGCGGGCGATCATCGATGCTTCGGGCCGCGACATTCGTCTGGAAATCGACGGCGGTGTCAACGTTAACAATATTCGCGAAATCGCTGCCGCTGGAGCTGACACCTTTGTTGCCGGCTCGGCAATCTTCAATGCGCCGAACTATCAGGAAGTCATCGACAAGATGCGTTCCGAACTGGCGCTGGCGCGCCCATGAGCGGGTTTGAGCAGCTGTTTCCGGGCAAACTGCCACGGCTGGTGATGTTCGATCTGGATGGCACATTGATCGACTCGGTTCCGGACCTGGCAGCGGCGGTGGACACCATGCTGCTCTCACTTGGCCGCCAACCTGCGGGCATCGAATCGGTGCGCGAATGGGTGGGCAACGGCGCGCCTGTCTTGGTGCGTCGGGCGTTGGCCGGTGGCATTGATCATTCGGTGGTGGATGACGTCGAGGCCGAACATGCGCTGGAAGTGTTCATGCAAGCCTACGGCGCCAGCCATGAGCTGACCGTGGTCTATCCCGGCGTGCGCGACACTCTCAAATGGCTGCAAAAGCAGGGCGTGGCCATGGCGCTGATCACCAACAAGCCGGAGCGTTTCGTCGCGCCGTTGCTGGATCAGATGAAGATCGGCCGCTACTTCAAGTGGATCATCGGCGGCGATACCTTGCCGCAGAAGAAACCTGATCCGGCGGCGCTGTTCTTTGTGATGAAAATGGCCAATATTCCGGCCTCGCAATCGTTGTTCGTCGGCGACTCGCGCAGCGACGTGCTGGCAGCGAAAGCGGCGGGGGTCAAATGCGTGGCGTTGAGTTACGGTTACAACCATGGCCGGCCGATTGCCGAAGAATCACCTGCCTTGGTGATCGACGATCTGCGCAAGCTAATTCCCGGTTGCCTCGTCACGGCCGCTGAGATAACGTTGCCCGACGCTTCTCAATCCCATTCTGGAAACGCCATCGTGGTGGTCACTCGCAAACTCTGGATGAAAGTCATCAAGGCCCTAGCCCGCTGGCGTTGGCGCGCCTGACTTGTTCCTGGCCGGCCTGCCGGCGCGTTTGCATACCTGACTGATAGCACCTCACACCACGAGGCACCTTATGATCCGCGAAGAATTTCTGCGCTTGGCCGCTGACGGCTACAACCGCATCCCGTTGGCCTGCGAAACCCTGGCCGACTTCGACACGCCGCTGTCGATCTACCTGAAACTGGCCGACCAGCCCAACTCCTACCTGCTCGAATCGGTGCAGGGCGGTGAGAAGTGGGGCCGTTACTCGATCATCGGCCTGCCATGCCGCACGGTCATGCGCGTTCACGACCATCACGTCAGTATCACCGTTGATGGCGTCGAGACCGAAAGCCACGATGTTGAAGATCCGCTGGCCTTCGTCGAAACCTTCAAGGCGCGTTACAACGTGCCGACCATTGCAGGCCTGCCGCGCTTCAACGGTGGTCTGGTGGGTTACTTCGGTTACGACTGCGTGCGTTATGTCGAGAAGCGCTTGGGCAAGTGCCCGAACCCGGATCCACTGGGCGTGCCGGACATTCTGCTGATGGTGTCCGACGCGGTTGTGGTGTTCGACAACCTTGCCGGCAAGATGCACGCGATTGTCCTCGCCGACCCTGCGCAGGAAGATGCTTTCGAACAAGGTCAGGCACGTTTGCAGGAATTGCTCGAGCAACTGCGCCAGCCGATCACCCCGCGTCGTGGCCTGGATTTCAGCAAGCAGCAATCGGCTGATCCGGTATTCCGTTCCAGTTTTACTCAGGACGATTACGAAAAAGCCGTCGACACCATCAAGGAATACATCCTGGCCGGTGACTGCATGCAGGTCGTGCCGTCGCAGCGCATGTCGATCGACTTCAAGGCTGCACCGATTGATTTGTACCGCGCCCTGCGTTGCTTCAACCCGACGCCGTACATGTACTTCTTCAACTTCGGCGATTTCCACGTTGTCGGCAGTTCGCCGGAAGTGCTGGTGCGCGTTGAAGACAACCTGATCACCGTGCGCCCGATCGCCGGCACGCGCCCACGTGGCGCGACCGAAGAAGCCGATGTGGCGCTGGAAGAAGACTTGCTGTCGGATGACAAAGAGATCGCCGAGCACTTGATGCTGATCGATCTGGGTCGCAACGACACCGGGCGCGTGTCGGAAATCGGCTCGGTGAAACTCACCGAGAAGATGGTCATCGAGCGTTATTCCAACGTGATGCACATCGTTTCCAACGTCACCGGCCAGTTGAAAGAAGGCCTGACGGCAATGGACGCGTTGCGGGCGATTCTGCCGGCGGGCACCTTGTCCGGTGCACCGAAGATTCGTGCGATGGAAATCATCGACGAGCTGGAGCCGGTCAAGCGTGGTGTTTACGGTGGCGCGGTCGGTTACTTCGCCTGGAACGGCAACATGGACACCGCGATCGCGATCCGCACCGCAGTGATCAAAAACGGCGAACTGCACGTGCAGGCCGGTGGCGGCATCGTCGCCGACTCGGTGCCGGCCCTTGAATGGGAAGAAACCCTGAACAAACGCCGCGCGATGTTCCGCGCCGTGGCCCTGGCCGAACAAACCCCGGACTGATTTCCGATCCCCTGCGGGAGAGGACATGTGTGGGATGGGGATTCATTGTGGCGAGGGGATTTATCCCCGCTCGGCTGCGCAGCAGTCGTAAAACCATCGCACGCGGTTTACCTGATACACCGCGGTGATTGGTTTCGGGGCCGCTTCGCACCCCAACGGGGATAAATCCCCTCGCCACAGGTAAATGTCTCTCACCCCAGAAAATGAGCCATAAAAAAGCGGCGCCTGTGAGGGCTCCGCTTTTTTCATGCCCTGCAACAACCCCTCTAGGAGCTGCCGCAGGCTGCGATCCTTTGATCTACCGCTTAAAAATCCAACACTACCCCGACATTCACGCCCTGCTGGGTAAAGTCATCATCCTTGCGCAACGAATACCCGCCACGCAACGCCAGATCCGCCGTCAGCTTATGGCTAACGCCCAAACTCAAGCGGTTCAAATGGCTCTGCGGCGTGTAACCCTCAAGCTTGAAGTCATTGGCCGGCAAGGTATTGAGTGCGATGCGGACCTTCTGTACGTCATCTTCGTACTCACGCTCGTGGGCGTATTCGCCAAATACCTGGGTTTGCGGGGTGATGTTGTATTTGCCCTGCAAGCCTAGACCGAGGCGTTTCGAATCGCGGGTCTGGTCATCGAAGGTCAGTGCGGTAGCGCGGTTGCTCTTCTCTGAATAGCCGTCGACATCGACGCTGGCGTAATCGGCGCTGACAAACGGCGACAGGTGCCATTCGCTGCCCGGCTGGGCGATGTCATAACCGATGCGAGTGCTGAACGCCCACAGGCTGCCGTCGGTATCGCCTTTCTCCGCACCCTCGCTTGCGCCGAGATCGAACTTGCGCTTGAGGTTGTCGTAGTCGAGTTTGCCGCCGGTCAACGCCGCGTCTGCCCACCAGCGGTTCTGCTGGAACTGGGCAAATGCCGTTGCCATGTAGCTGTTGAGTTTGTAGTCCGAATCGTTGTGCCCGGCCTCCAGGTTCTGCCGGTAGAAACCGCCAGCGACACCGACACGCCAGGCCTCATTCAAGCGATAGCTGCCACCGATGTTGAGGTTATAACCACTGCCGTCGGCGCTGGCGCCGCTGCTTTGGCTGTCGACATCCAGATGCTGACCGCCAGCGGAAACAATCGCTCGCCATTGGCCGACCGCTTGCCAGTTTTCCCAATCCGCCTGCCATTGGCTGCGCAATTCATCCTGATGCGCACGGACGGTGGCGTGGGCCATTTCCGGCAGCAGCGTCAGTTCCCACGGCGCGGCCAGCAGGGAGTAGGCGTAGTCGGAGATCAGTTTCTGGCCGGCTTCGGTGGGGTGCACGCCGTCGTTGTAAATCAACTTGCTCGGATCCGGGGTCGCACTGTTGATGCCGTAACGGGCGTTTTCCGGGCAACTGCTGCCGCTGAAGCAGGTCGCGGTGAGGTTCTGATCGGTGGCCAAGCCGAAGCGCCCCGGATCGGCAAACACTTCCGAGAGCAGCACCGGAATGTTCAAAGGAATGATTTCGGCGTTGATGCCTTGCAGGCGCGTGACCAATTGGCTGTTGAACTGGCTGGCGAGCTGACTGCTGAAAGCCTGCAGCGGCGTGCCATTGATCGCCGGAGTCAGACCGACGTCAGGCAGCAACCAGACCATCACGTATTTGGCACCGGCGGTTTGCAGTGTCTGCACGCTGTCGGCCAGTCGATCTGCTGCGGCGTTGGCTTGCGGCAGACTGAGAATGCGCCCCTGCAGGAAGTCGTTACCGCCTCCGGAGATGTAATACAGCGCGTTTGGATCGGCGCGGAAGCCGTTTGATGGCAGGTAACCGGCGCGGGTGCGTTCGCCGGTAGCGGATTGCGTGGTGATCGAGTCGAGGATCTGGTCGGTGCGATAGCCGCCGACCGCCCAGTTGTTGCCGTCCGGCTGGCCGTTTTCGGCGCGCACGGCGGAGCTGGAAGAGGCTGTCTGGTCTGGCGAAAAGCCAAGGCGTCCGCCGAGCAACTGCGTGGAGTTCAACGAGTACAGTTCACCGCTGCCATTCTGATACACCGGCCCGGTCCGGTTGGTGTAACGCTCGGTGGAGCCGGCCGGTCCGCCAGTGTCGGCGAAGGTTCCGGCGTCATTGAGACTATCGCCGAAAACTATGAAATTCGAATAGGGATTGGGTGCAGCATTGGCCTGAGCACAAGCCAGTGCGAGCAGGCAGCCAGCCAGCGGTACAAACAGCGTCTGTTTGATCATGAGCAAGTCCGTTTATTTATTGTTGTAGGTGAACGAAACGACAGTACCAAAAACTCCCGGCTTTTTGCCATCGGTCGCGAATCCTCCCCTGGATTTATTCCCCAAAGCCCCGGCCATATTGCACGCCCCGCCCAGCTAAGTTACTGTGCCGGAACGTATGAACGAGACCTTCCCCGTGTTGATCACCAGCAAACTTCTGGATCAAGTCATCAAGGCGCACGCCCGCTGGCGTTGGCGCGCCTGAATCTTTTCTGCCGGCCCCGCCGGATCTGTATCGCTTTGCCTTCCTTGCCTGTTTGAAATGCCGCTGTGCCGACGCGTCCATCTGCGTCCGACATCGTGCAGCGCCCTGCGGGCAAGTCATCTGAAGGCTGTCTCCAAGTCAGAATTCAAGAGGTTCGAAACGCCATGTTGCTGATGATCGACAACTACGACTCCTTTACTTACAACGTTGTGCAATACCTTGGCGAGCTGGGTGCCGAGGTCAAAGTCGTGCGCAACGACGAATTGACCGTCGCTGAAATCGAAGCGCTCAAGCCTGAACGTATCGTCGTCTCGCCAGGTCCTTGCACGCCGACCGAAGCGGGCATCTCCATCGAAGCCATCAAACACTTCGCCGGCAAACTGCCGATCCTCGGTGTCTGCCTTGGCCACCAATCGATCGGCCAGGCGTTTGGCGGCGACGTAGTGCGCGCACGTCAGGTAATGCACGGTAAGACTAGTCCGGTATTCCACGAGGACAAGGGTGTTTTCCAAGGCTTGAATCATCCGCTGACGGTTACCCGCTACCACTCGCTGATCGTCAAGCACGATACTTTGCCCGATTGCCTCGAGCTGACCGCGTGGACGCAACACAACGACGGTTCGGTCGACGAAATCATGGGCCTGCGTCACAAGACCCTGAACATTGAGGGCGTACAGTTCCACCCCGAGTCGATCCTCACCGAGCAGGGTCATGAACTGTTTGCCAACTTCCTCAAACAAACCGGCGGCACGCGCTAAGGACTTCCCATGAATATCAAGACAGCCCTGGGCCGTATCGTCGAACACCTCGACCTCAGCACCGAAGAAATGCGCGATGTGATGCGCGAAATCATGACCGGGCAATGCACGGACGCGCAGATCGGCGCGTTCATGATGGCCATGCGCATGAAGAGCGAAAGCATCGACGAAATCGTCGGCGCCGTGTCGGTGATGCGTGAGCTGGCCGATCAGGTTGAACTGAAAACCCTTGATGGCGTGGTCGATGTGGTTGGCACCGGCGGTGACGGTGCCAATATCTTTAACGTATCGACCGCTTCTTCGTTTGTTGTTGCCGCTGCCGGTTGCACCGTCGCCAAGCACGGCAACCGTGCGGTGTCGGGCAAGAGCGGCAGCGCCGACTTGCTCGAAGCCGCCGGCATTTATCTGAACCTGACGCCGGTGCAGGTCGCGCGTTGCATCGACAACGTCGGCATCGGTTTCATGTTTGCCCAGACTCACCACAAAGCCATGAAGTACGCCGCCGGTCCGCGCCGCGATCTCGGCCTGCGTACGCTGTTCAACATGCTCGGCCCGCTTACGAATCCGGCCGGTGTGAAGCATCAGGTAGTGGGCGTATTCAATAAGGCGCTGTGCCGGCCCTTGGCCGAAGTCTTGCAGCGTCTGGGCAGCAAGCATGTGCTGGTGGTGCACTCGAAGGACGGTCTGGACGAGTTCAGTCTCGCCGCGCCGACCTTCGTCGCTGAGCTGAAGAACAATGAAATCACTGAATATTGGGTCGAGCCGGAAGACCTCGGCATGAAAAGCCAGAGCCTGCACGGTCTGTCGGTCGAAGGCCCGGAGGCGTCGCTGGCGCTGATCCGCGATGCCCTCGGCAAGCGCAAAACCGAAAACGGCCAGAAAGCTGCCGAAATGATTGTGCTCAACGCCGGCGCCGCGCTGTACGCCGCCGACGTGGCCAGCAGTTTGAAACAGGGCGTCGAGCTTGCGCACGACGCGCTGCACACCGGCCTCGCTCGGGAAAAACTCGAGGAGCTGGGTGCCTTTACCGCGGTATTCAGAGTGGAGAATGAGGAATGAGTGTACCGACGGTTCTGGAAAACATTCTGGCCCGCAAAGTTCAGGAAGTCGCCGAGCGTAGCGCCCGCGTCAGCCTGAGCGAGCTGGAAAGTCTGGCCAAGGCGGCCGATGCACCCCGTGGTTTTGCCCAGGCATTGCTGGCGCAGGCAAAGAAGAAGCAGCCGGCGGTGATCGCTGAAATCAAAAAGGCTTCGCCAAGCAAAGGCGTGATCCGCGAGGACTTCGTTCCGGCCGATATCGCCAAAAGCTACGAAAAAGGCGGGGCGACCTGTCTGTCCGTACTGACCGACATCGATTACTTCCAGGGCGCCGATGCGTACCTGCAACAGGCTCGTGCCGCGTGCAGCCTGCCGGTGATCCGCAAGGACTTCATGATTGATCCTTACCAGATTGTTGAAGCCCGTGCGTTGGGCGCCGACTGTGTGCTGTTGATCGTCTCCGCGCTGGATGACGTGAGAATGGCTGAGCTTGCCGCCGTCGCCAAAAGCGTCGGTCTCGATGTGCTGGTCGAAGTGCACGATGGCGATGAGCTGGAGCGCGCGTTGAAAACTCTCGACACGCCGCTGGTCGGGGTCAACAACCGTAACCTGCACACCTTCGACGTCAGTCTGGAAACCACGCTCGACCTGCTGCCACGGATTCCGCGTGATCGTCTGGTGATCACTGAGAGTGGCATCCTCAATCGCGCCGATGTCGAACTGATGGAAATCAGCGACGTGTATTCGTTCCTGGTCGGCGAAGCATTCATGCGTGCGGAGAATCCGGGCACTGAACTGCAGCGACTGTTCTTCCCCGAGCGCGGCACTTCCATCAGCGGTTCGACCCTCGACTGATTCGCTTCAGACCGAGTCGACCCTTTCGCGAGCAAGCTCGCTCCCACAATGGAATGCATTTCCCTGTGGGAGCGAGCTTGCTCGCGAAGAGTCACTCAACATCCCTAAAGATTTAAGATCTGCCGGAGTGCTCAATGTCGCTGCCAACCCCCCTGACCATCGAAGCCGGCCTCCAGGCCGAGCAAGACTTGCTGGCCTCGGTCTGCGCCGGCGACTCAGAATTCGGCCTTCTATTCTGGCAACCCAGCGATCGCGCGCTGGTCATGCCGCGCCGCCTCAATCGTCTGCCCGCTTTCGAGCACGCCTGCGAAGTCTCCGCCGCTGCCGATTGGCCAGTCCTGCTACGCGAAACCGGCGGCGAACCCGTCCCGCAATCTGCCGCGACAATCAACATCGCGCTGGTCTACGCCCCGCCGCGCAGCGAAGGCGACCTCAATCGCATCGAAACCGGCTACCACCGTCTCTGCGATCCGATCTGTCAGTTACTGGATGAATTGGGTGGTACCTCGTCATTGGGCGAAATCGACGGCGCATTCTGCGACGGTCGCTTCAACGTCAACCTCGACGGCCGGAAAATGGTTGGCACCGCTCAGCGCTGGCGCCAGAGTCAGGGCGGGCAGCGTCCGGTCGGTCTGGTTCACGGAGCGATGTTGATGGATAACGAGCGTGAGTCGATGGTGGCGGCGGTCAATCGCTTCAACGAAGCGTGCGGCCTGGAGCAGCGGGTGCGGGCGCAAAGCCACATTGCCCTGCATGAAAAATTCAACGCGCCACAGGCCTTGGCGCGTCTCGATGAGCTGTTTCGTTTGATGCTGGCGCAGATTTACGTTTAACGAGTACCGAAGACCACCATGGTCTTGCCTTTCACATCGACCAGGTTGCGTTCTTCAAGATCCTTGAGCACGCGACCGACCATCTCCCGCGAACATCCGACAATCCGGCCGATTTCCTGACGCGTCACTTTGATCTGCATACCGTCCGGGTGGGTCATCGCGTCCGGCTGTTTGCACAACTCCAGCAGGCAACGCGCTACGCGACCGGTCACGTCAAAGAACGCCAGGTCGCCGACCTTGCGCGTGGTGTTGCGCAAGCGTTGTGCGATTTGTCCGCTGAGGACGTAAAGAATGTCTGGATCCTGCTGCGACAGTTCGCGGAACTTGGCGTAACTGATTTCCGCGGTTTCGCACTCGACCTTGGCGCGCACCCAGGCACTGCGCTCCTGCTCCTGACCGGCTTGCTCGAACAGACCCAGCTCACCGAAGAAATCCCCGGCGTTAAGGTAGGCGATGATCATTTCGCGCCCATCGTCGTCCTCGATCAGGATCGTCACCGAACCCTTGATGATGAAGTACAGCGTGTCCGAACGATCGCCCGCACAGATGATGTTGCTCTTGGCTGCATGACGACGGCGCTGACAATGCATCAGCAGCTTGTCGAGGTTCTTGATTTTGGGTGTGGGGGTAATAGCAACCATGGTTGTATCCCGAAAAGACTGCACGGTAATGTTTGATTTTTTTATGAGGCGCTGAAGGCGGTCGCTACACAGCTGGCATGGGCGCCAGTGAATTGGCGCCAGCTTAACAGACACTTCGTCGAAAATTCGAGAAATTACCTACGCCGCAGAGGCATCCGTCCTAGGAACGCCGCCGCTGCCCGAACAAAGCCCTGTGCTAAGCTGGCGACCCTTTTTTCTACAGTGGAGTCTTGGCGATGAAGGCACGCATCCAATGGGCTGGCGAAGCCATGTTCCTCGGCGAATCCGGCAGTGGTCATGTCGTAGTGATGGACGGTCCGCCGGACGCCGGTGGTCGTAACCTGGGTGTTCGCCCGATGGAGATGCTCCTGCTCGGTGTTGGCGGTTGCAGCAATTTCGACGTGGTCAGCATTCTCAAGAAGTCGCGTCAGGCCGTTGAGAGCTGCGAAGCCTTCCTTGAAGCCGAGCGCGCGACCGAAGATCCGAAGGTGTTCACCAAGATTCACATGCATTTCGTGGTCAAGGGCCGTGGCTTGAAAGAAGCCCAGGTCAAACGCGCGATCGAGTTGTCTGCAGAGAAGTATTGCTCGGCCTCGATCATGCTCGGCGCCGCTGGCGTGGCGATCACTCACGATTATGAAATCGTCGAACTCGGTTGAACCGACATTCAACTATCATAAAAGCAGTGCAGACTCTGGCGATCCCCCGCTGACGTCT
>Ga0247814_10002570_pt1 | contig 9988 bp, 9 predicted proteins | sample UWRJL179409R1_FD_179947 | JGI IMG/M metagenome (GOLD analysis project Ga0247814, IMG submission 179947) | Plant litter microbial communities from Arlington Agricultural Research Station in Wisconsin, United States - UWRJ-L179-409R-1 | ecosystem: Environmental > Terrestrial > Plant litter >... | reverse complement strand
AAACATCGGCGCTAATATCATAGCCGTTTTGGCGCGTATTAAAGTTAGAGGTACGGTTAGGGTTAAGGCCGCGCCCGCCAATGCTTAGCTGCAGGCCGCCATCGCTGTTTTCGTTTATAGTAAGCCCCACCACCTGTGCAAATACCTGCCGGGCATTGTTTACGGCTTTATTGGCTGTGAGGTTATTTACCATTACAACCTCGGTTTTTTTGCCGGCATATATGGCAGTTTCTTCAATGTCTTTAAGGTGCCCCAGCGCAAAAAGCTTTTCTTTTTCTTTTTGGATAACCACCTCGTTAAGCTCTATTACCTTTTGCAAAACCAAAGTAACCGTGCTTTGAGAAGATGCCACCGTTTGCTCTGTAAACAGGTAACCGTCTTTATAAAACGCAATAACATTATCGCCCTGAATTACAGCAATAGTAAAAGCGCCATCGTTGCCCGTAGTAACGCGGCTGTTGGTAGTGCGGTTTATAACATTGGCCTGCGGTAGTTTTTCGCCGTCGCTGTTGGTTACGGTACCGCTAAGGGTTTGTGCTGTGGCTGTAGCCGAAGCCAGTACCAGCAGTATGCTAAAAACCTTTAATAGTATCGTTAAACGGGAGTATCCAGGTTTTGTGAAAAAATGATTCATCTTGTTTGGCAAGGTTTACGTTGGGGTCTATATATACAGTGCTTAGGCGGCCGTTAAGGGTTACATAACTGCTTACGGTAACTATGGGGTTGTTCATGCCCTGTGCCTTAAAATGGTTGTGCAGGAAATGGGCATATTGCAGTATAAAATCGGGCTGAAAGGCCATTTGCTTTTCCTGGAACGGGGTTAAAAAATCGCTGTTGTTTACCGTAAGCCCTTTGCCCGTTACCGGGTCGGCCACGGTAAATTCGGCATAACCGGCCTTTTCCATAAGCATAACGCGCCACGAGAACCGAAAGCCTTCTTCGGTCCAGAACAGTTCCTGCGGGTACAACAAATACCGGAAAGGGAACAGCAGCTGAAAACCTACAAAGGCAGCAAGAAGGCCAACTTTTGCCCTGTATAAAACAGTGTTTTGCGGGGTTTTTATTTTGGCTTCCGCCGAAGTGATAACCGGCAGTTTTAAAATTTTAGCAATAAAGCCTAACACCTTTCTATGGAAAGCGGCATCAAAAAACAGTAGTGTTGAAACAATCATTACATACGGGAAAACCCCTATGGGGAACAATATCCTGGTAAGTATATGAAAGGCTACCACCATGGCGAATGCAAACCACCTGGTTCGGCGGTTAAGGAGCAGGAACACTATAAAGAGGTCGTACAGCGCACCAATGTAGCTAAAGGCGTAAGCCACCCATTGTTTGCCTAATAAGGGTCCGATAACGGGCAGGTCTGAATTGGCGGGGAGCCAAATTTTTAAGGGCATGGCGTGCATCAGCCAGTCGGAATTTAGTTTTGCAATTCCCGCATAAAAATATACAATGGCAAGGAGCAGCTTTAGTATATCGGTATTCCACTGCGGGATTTTGGCAAAAGCCGTATTGGGGTTCTTGTAAGCATCTATAGAGAAGTAAGCATTTGCCGGTAAAAACATAAGCACAAAACTTACTAACGATATAAAGTAATAATGGTTAAGGTAGGTGGTTTTATCCAGCAGTTCGGTATAGGTAAACGTAAGGAAAAACACCACAATGGCAAGCCTGTATTTGTATCCCACAGCCACCATTAATGCCGATAACCCGCACAGTATAAACGCCACGTAAGTATATAGCCCGTAAGGCTTTACCCAGCCAAAGCCGTAATAAGTAAAATGAAAAACGGGTTTTATGTAAAACTTGTCTATCCACCCGTAAGAAGCAAACCGCACCACGCTTAAAAACATCATAATGCCAAACGCCAGCCTGAAAAAGGCCAGCGTTGCAGCATCTGTATACGTGCTTAAATATCCTTTTATTTTTGGGTGCATTTAGTTAATTCCCATATTGGTAGTGTTGCCTGATATAGTGTAAAAATGTTCTCTTTATTTTACCCACAAGTTCGTGGGTTCTACCGCGAAGATGCGCAAAGGGAGCTCAAAGATTCGCAAAGCTGTATAAATAAAGGCCTGTTGCGGACTACAAAAAACACAAAGCTTTTACGCCGGGCCTTGTGTCCTTCAATCCCTAACGGGATTGTTATCTTTGTAAAAACTCAGGGAGTAGCTTTGTGTTCTTTGCAAAAAACTTTATGCTCCTTGTGATAAAAATATGCCCAAACGGGTATCAATATAATTAGCTTATGAAAATGTAACTCATAAGCAGCAGTTAGTTATCAGAGCTTTTGTAAAAACAATAGGGCAATCACATCTGCAAACGGTATTAGTCGCCATCGCCATCTACATAATCTATGGTAATGCCCAGGGCACTAAGCATGCTCGATTTGGTGTAAACCACAATTTTTTGCAGCTCATTATAAGCGGCAACAGCTTTGGTATTATCGGTAGTTATTTGCTGAGACAGGCTGTTGTTAAGCGTGCCAATGGCGGTTAATGCCGTGTTGTACTGGTTGTTTATAACATCACTTAGCGGTGTGGCGCCGCCTGCATTTACAGCATCAAGATATCCTTTAATGCCCGGGCCTGTGGCAGCGCCGTTAAAGTACTTGCCGTTATAAAAATCCTGAGAAGCCTTAACAGCATCTGTAAGCAGTTCTTTGCTCACATCGTTTTTATAAAAAGCCTCAACGCTTGCAGGGTAGGTAGTACCGTTGCTAAACAGCCCTGTGGGTACGCCCAATTTAGGGAAACGCACCTCTTTTTCAAGGTTCTTCACGAAGTTATTTACCGTTACACTAACCGATCCGCTAATAGATGTACCATTGTTGCCAATATATGTTTCGCGGTAGCCGCCATTCCAGTCGGCCACAATAGCATCGGCCACAATTTTAAGCTTGGTGGTAAGGGCCACAACATACGATTTGTAGTTGGCCGCATTAGCATGGGTGGTGTAAAAGGCAACAATACCTGCATCGGTAGTATCAAGGCCATTTATAAGGTAGTCCAGTGCCGGGAAGCCCTGCCTGCTGTATTGTGCGGGGTCGGCAAGGTTATAGGTTCCGGCGGCAATATTAGCATTAATGCCGGTAGCACTGGTAGGGAAAATATTGGTAGATTGTACAAGGTACATTTGCGGTGCTTTGCCCATATTGTATATGCCCACATACTGGTATGCCTTATAAGCCGCAAGCCATGACTGCCTTAAGGCTACAAGGTTAGCCTGCGTAGGGGCAAGGTTAAATGTAGCTGCCGCAGTGGCCAGTGCTGTAGTTTTTGCCTGGTAGTTTGTAAAGGCGGGTATTATACTATTATCGGCCCAGCTGGTAAGCAACGCTGTTTTATCATAACTGCCAGAACCTGTGCTATCGTTGTTATCGCTCTTAGAACATGACGTGGCAAAAACCATGATGGTTAATGCTATAAGTAATTTTTTCATTGTAAAAATTTTGGCAAAAGTATAAAAGAGAACGGTCTTATGTAAACTTATTCTAAATAATTTTTAACAAACATTAAAATTTTTAATCTGTTTAGTTGCTTATGATATAAAAGTTTATACTTTTGCCTTGTTTTTAATAAATCTAAATAAGAACTTATACCAACACAATGAAAAGAATTACCCTTACCCTTTCAGTATTAGCCGCAATGGGCCTTACCGTTGCAGCATGCAGCGATGACGACGATAAAAATGCAACAGTTACAAAAGCTGCCGTAGTAGAAAATTATGCCAATATAGTGTACCAGAATTATAAAGATTCTTATGATGATGCCGTAGAGCTGGAAACCGCTATAAACGATTTTACTGCTGCGCCTACTGCCGCTAAATTTGATGTTGCCAAAACAAAATGGAAAGAAGCAAGGGAAAGCTACGGTACTACCGAAGCCTTTAGGTTTGCCAGCGGCCCTATTGATAACGAAGATTACGAAGCTCCCGAAGGGCTGCTTAACGCATGGCCGCTTGATGAGGCTTATATAGATTATGTACAGGGTGGCGAAATAAATGCCAACATTATTAATAATGTGGTGCTTTTTCCTCAAATTAACAAAGCGGTACTGGAAGGCCTTAACGAAGATGGCGGCGAGAAAAACATTAGTGTGGGCTACCACGCTATAGAGTTCCTGTTATGGGGACAGGACCTTACAGCACCGTCTGAAAGGAAAGCGGGCTTACGTACATTTGAAGATTATGTAGACAACGGAACTACTGCAAGCAACGAAGGCAGAAGGCGTGATTACCTTAAAGTATGTGCTGATTTACTTACAGACCACCTTGATTACCTTGTACAGCAATGGAAACCGGGCGGATCGTACAGGACTACTTTCCTTGCGCTTAATAAAGATGTTGCCCTTGGCAATATATACAACGGTATTGTTACCCTTGCAGGCAGCGAGCTTGCTATAGAGCGCATAGAGGCAGCACTATTAGCAGAGTCTCAGGAAGATGAGCACTCTTGCTTTAGCGATAACACGCACCGCGATGTTGCCCTTAACTTAGAGGGTATTATAAACGTATACAAAGGGCAGTATGGCGATATAGACGGCCCGTCTATAGAAGACCTTGTTGCTCAGGCAAGCGGTGCTATACACACATCTACAAATACATCTATTAATAATGCAGTTGCAAAAACAGAGGCTATATTAAAACCTTTCGACCTTGCAATTGCCGGTGGAGAATCATCTGCCGAAGGTGCAAAAGTAAGGCTGGCCATAACAGAGCTGCAAACTTTAAGCGTTAACCTTCTTGCCGGCGCGGGCGCTATAAATGTTACCGTGAACGGTATTGATTAAATATAGTTTTTTAGTTTATAACTATTAAGGAGGGTGCCGTACATTTGCGGCACTCTTTTTACGTTTTTGCAACCATGAAAAAAAATATTTTAGCCTGCCTGCTGCTCGTAAGCCTCTTTATAACAGGGTGCAGCAAAAATGAAGAAGATTATGTGCCCCTGGAGGCCGAAGAAGGGGAGCAGTTTTCGGGTGGCTCATCTACCGTGTCTAATGCTACGGTAGAAGCTTTCGGTTTTGCATCTACGGCCATAACCGCTGCCGAAAGGGGCGATTTTGGTGTGGGCAACTCCCTTTTCAGGCAAAGCTGGGTAACAGCGCCTTCATCTACCACGGGGCGCGACGGGCTGGGGCCGTTTTACAACGCCACATCATGTTCCGGCTGCCACTTTAAAGATGGCCGTGGCCGCCCGCCTGCTTATGATGGCGAATTTGGCAAAGGGCTGCTGCTGCGCCTTAGCCTGCCGGGTACCAATGTGCATGGCGCATCATTGCCAGATCCTGTATATGGCGGCCAGTTGCAGGACAACGCCATACTGGGCCCCATTATTAAAGGCCATATAGGCATTACCTACCAAACCATTACCGAAACTTTTGATGATGGCACTACCATACAATTGCAAAAACCCATTTACCGTATAGACAATTTAGGCTATGGCGCACTGGCGGGCGGGGTACTTATCTCTCCGCGTGTGGCAAACCAAATTATAGGCCTTGGCCTGCTTGAAGCGGTGCCGCAGGCCACGCTTTTAAGCTTTGCCGATGAGCACGACAGCAATGGCGACGGCATATCGGGACGGGCAAATTATGTGTTTGATATAGAAAGCAACGCACAAAAAATGGGCCGTTTTGGCTGGAAGGCTAATCAGCCCAGTGTAAAACAGCAGGTGGCTGCGGCTTTTTCGGGCGATATGGGTATTACATCCTATCTTTTTCCTAACGAAAGCTGCCCTCCCGGTGTAGATTGCGGCGCAATACCAAACGGCGGAACCCCCGAGATAATAGACCTTAACTTTAACCGTGTTGTGCTGTACTCGCAGGTGCTTGCCGTGCCTGTAAGGCGCAAGTATAAAGAGCAGAACGTGCTTAGGGGCAAGCAAATATTTACCCAAATAAACTGTGTGGCCTGCCACATACCTAAAATGCAAACCGGCAACGACCACCCTATTGCAGGGCTGCGGGGGCAAACCATTCGCCCGTATACCGATTTGCTTTTGCATGATATGGGCAGCGAACTGGCCGATAACGCCCCTGATTTTCTTGCCACAGGCAGTGAATGGCGCACCCCTGCGCTGTGGGGCATTGGCCTTATAGAAACCGTAAACGGGCACACCATGCTTATGCACGACGGCCGCGCCCGCAACGTTACCGAAGCCGTATTATGGCACGGCGGCGAAGGGGAGCAGGCAAAGCAAAAGTTTAAAAAACTATCGGCTAAAGACAGGGAAGACCTGCTGGCGTTTATAAATTCGTTGTAACAATCTTTTTTATATTATTATCTAAACCCCTGGCTTACAAGCCGGGGGTTTTTTGGTTTAATGATATTTTGTTATCTATTACTTAACATAGCTTAAGTATGTAACAACAATTCTTTTTATTGATGCTTTTTTCGCACAGATGTTCTTAAAATTCAAATTCTCGGTTAGAACGCTCAAATTCTAAATCAAACCTGCTGTTTGCCTAAAACCCGGGTAAACTGTAAAGCTGAATGTTACATTTGTAGGTAAAAATTTATACCTGCCATGCGTAAAAAGACCATAATTGCTGTTGTTGCCATAGTGCTTTTAGGGCTGGTATGGATGTATTACGGCTATTTGTATAAGGGAAAAAGAAATATAAGTAACGAAGAGCCGGCCTTTACCGTTAGTGCAGTACAATTAGTGCAGGAATATGGTGAGAACCAACAAAAGGCAGATGCCGCCTTTTTAAACAAAACCCTCGAAATTACAGGTAAAGTTACCCATACAGCCGATTCGGTAATTACCATAGAGCCGGGCGTGGTATGCAGCTTTAGTAATAAAGCTACTGCCGCTGTATCTGCAAAAACAGTAACCATTAAAGGAAGGTGTATAGGATATGACGAACTTTTTAATGAAGTAAAGCTGGACCAATGTACTATTAAAGAATAAAAATTGATTATGAGGATTTTAACATGCGCTTTTTGCTTTTTACTGTCGGCAGCACTTTATGCACAGGATGACCTGCTTACCGAACTCGACACTACACAGGTGCAGGATACTTATGCCACGGCAACCTTTAAAGGCCTGCAGATAGTAACCCTGCAAACCACTAAGATGCCTGCGGCTAAAGAATTTTACTTTGTAGTGTCGCACAGGTTTGGTACTGTTAAAAATGGTATTGATGAGTTTTTTGGCCTGGACAATGCCACTACAAAACTTGGCGGGGTTTATGGTATTACTAACTGGCTGTCGGTTAGTGCGTCAAGGCATACCATGCTAAAAGTATACGAAACATCTGTAAAGGTGCGCCTTGCAAGGCAAAGTGCAAATTTCCCTGTAGATATTGTAGGGTACAGTACTGTAGATATTAATACTTTTCTCGAAAAAGAAGAATACCCCAATATTGCTTTTCAGGACAGGCTTACTTATGTAAACCAGTTGCTTATTTCGCGCAAATTTTCCGAACGATTTTCTTTGCAGCTTGTACCGTCTTACATACATAAAAATCTTTATAACCCCGGTATAGAAAATGACACTCAATTTTCTGTAGGCGGTGGCGGCAGGATGAAACTTACCAAAAGGCTGTCTGTAAATGTAGAATATGTGTACAACCCGGATAAGCCGGGCTATTATGAAAACCCGCTATCTGTAGGGTTAGATGTAGAAACGGGCGGGCATATTTTCCAGTTGTTGTTTACAAATTCGCAGTCTATGACAGAGAGCGGTTACATAACTAATGCGGCAGGAAACTGGGGCAAAGGCGATTTTTTCTTTGGGTTTAATTTATACAGGGTTTTTTAAAGCAATAATAATGAAGAAGTTTATATATATACCATTACTGGCGCTGGCCTTATACAGCTGCGATACCCACACCTACCAGGATATTGAAGAAACCACGGTTATAGTGGGTAATGTAACCTATAATGCACAGGTAAAAAGCATTATAGATGCTAACTGTATTGTTTGCCACACTACAGGTGGCGCTGCCGGTTTCCGGCCGCTAACTACCTATACCGAAGTTAAAAATGCAGTGCAAAATACCGATTTGCTTAATCGTATACAATTGCAAAACGGGGCAGACGGTATTATGCCTTCTACAGGGCGTATGTCTCAAAACAACATAAACCTTATACTGCAGTGGAATACAGACGGACTGTTAGAAAATTAAAAAATACTTTATGAAAAAGAAAAACCAATTACTCACATTACTGTTGCTTATGGCAACAACCTGTTTTTACGGGCAAAAATACGGTACTAAAACCGGTACTGTTGCCTTTGAGGCATCTGTTCCTTCTTTTGAAGAAGTGGCTGCCCAAAATAAATCGGCATCGGCCATACTGGAGCCTGCAACCGGCAATATGGCAGTACTTGCGCTTATGAGGGGCTTTAATTTTAAAGTGGCCTTAATGGAAGAGCATTTTAATGAAAACTATGTAGAATCAGACAAATATCCTAAAGCTACATTTAAAGGTAAAGTGGAGGGGCTGGATGTTGCCAAACTTACTGCCGATGCTAAATCTTATACTATAACAGGCGATTTAACCCTGCATGGCAAGACCGTTAAAGTTAGCGATGTGGCTAAGATATCAAAGTCCGGGAATACCATTACCGTTACCGGCAGCTTTTTGGTACAGCCTAAAGATTTTGCTATAGAGATACCTTCTTTAGTAAGTAAGAAAGTAGCCGATAAAATAGAGGTTACATACAATTTATCACTCTTAAAACAGTAACTATGAAACAGCTATTTTTCTTATTGTTCCTGGCCACAGGTTTTTGCAATGCACAAAATAAAGATGTGTTTGATACTGCCCGAAGTGGCACGGTAGACGAGATGAAAGCCCTTGCAGCCATTAATAAAGACACTATTAATGGCGTTAACACCTCCGGATTTACGCCTCTTTTACTGGCATGCTACAGGGGTAATACTGCGGTAGCAGGTTATTTGGCACAAAACGTAAAGAATATTAACGAGAACAGCTCTAACGGTACTGCCCTTGCGGCAGCGGCAGTAAAGGGTAATGTAAATCTTGCGAAGGTATTGTTAGAACACAAGGCTAACCCTAACATTGCCGACCCTGCCGGTGTAACCCCGCTTGTGTATGCCGTTCAGTTTGAAAATAAGGCGCTTATACAGCTATTGCTGCAATACAAAGCCGATCCTGCAAAGGCAGATAAAGAGGGTAAAACGGTGTATGACCATGCTGTTTTTACAAATAACAAAGACATAATTGAACTACTAAAAAAATAACTATGAAAAAATTATTACTTACATCGGCACTGTTACTTGCGGCAATAGGCACGCAGGCACAATCTAAAACTACGGGAACGGTAACCCTTATGACGGGTATGACGGCCGAGTTACTTCTTAACAACACTACAACTACGGCAACGTTAACACTTGCCGGCCCGTCTGACCGTTGGTTTGCCCTGCAATTTGGCTCTTTTACTACGGGCGAGGGTATGCAGCAGGGTGAAGACATGGTGTATTTTAACGGCACCACGCTGATAGATGCAAACATGAACGGTATTGGTAATTTTCCGTCTACCGATACTAATAACTGGACTGTAGTTTCTAACACGGTTACAGGCACTACAAGAACCGTTGTGGCAACCCGTGCTTTTGCCGGCGGTACTAACGATTATACTTTTGTTTATGCAGATGCCAATATAGACTTTGCCTATTCAAGAAGTGGCACGGCAACTTTTAATTTGGGCAGCCATAGCGGTAACAGGGGTTATAGCCTTAACAGGACTTTTACAACAGTATTGTCTACAGATGGCTTTAGCCTTGAAGGACTTAGTGTATATCCTAATCCGGCATTAGATAATGTTACTATTAACAATAAAACACAACTTGCCCATGTTACCGTAATTAACCTTTTAGGGCAGGAAGTATTGTATAAAGAAACAAATAACACTACCGTTACGGTTAACATACAAGACCTTAAAGCCGGCACATATATAGTTAAAGTTACTGCTGCCGATGGCCGTACAGCTTCTCAAAAAATTATAAAAGAA
>Ga0247814_10002569_pt1 | contig 9993 bp, 11 predicted proteins | sample UWRJL179409R1_FD_179947 | JGI IMG/M metagenome (GOLD analysis project Ga0247814, IMG submission 179947) | Plant litter microbial communities from Arlington Agricultural Research Station in Wisconsin, United States - UWRJ-L179-409R-1 | ecosystem: Environmental > Terrestrial > Plant litter >... | reverse complement strand
ATTAAAGGATTGATCAACCAACCGAAGAAGCATATTGTTACGGTAGCGACCGAACATAAAGCGGTTTTAGATACCTGCCAATTTATAGAATCTAATGGTTTTGAAGTTACCTATTTACCCGTGCAAAATGACGGGCTTATTGATCCTGAAGTTTTAGAGCGGGCAATTACTAATGACACCCTGCTGGTTTGCATTATGCTTGCAAATAACGAAACCGGCATACTGCATCCTATAGAAAAAATAGCCAAAATTGCCCACAGTAAGGATGCCTTATTTATGACCGATGCCACACAGGCCGTGGGTAAATTGCTGATTAATGTTCATGCAATGGGTATTGATATCATGCCGCTATCGGCACATAAATTTTACGGGCCAAAAGGTATTGGGGCGTTGTATGTTTCGGCAGCAGCCAAAATAAAATTAGATGCACAGATGCACGGCGGCGGCCACGAACGCAAATTGCGCAGCGGCACGCTGAATGTTCCCGGAATTATTGGGTTAGGAAAAGCCTGCGAAATTGCAGAAGCTGAAATGCATTCTGATTCTGAAAGAATAACCACGTTACGCGATCATTTGGAACACGAACTTCTGCAAATTGACGGCGCATTTGTAAACGGCACTACTAAATATAGGCTTTACAATACCACAAACATTTGTTTCCCGGGAGTAAATTCAGAAAATCTAATCCTTGCACTGGGCACTATTGCAGTCTCTAACGGGTCGGCATGTTCGGCAGTAACTACAGAGCCATCGTATGTATTGAAAGCTTTAGGCTTACCCGATGAACATTCCTTGGCATCTATACGTTTTAGCCTGGGCAGGTTTACCACAAAAGAGGCTATTGAAGTTGCCATTACCAAAGTTACCCAACTTGTTAGCACACTAAGGCAAACGTAAATTAAAATTTAGTGGGGCTTGTTTTCTTTTACTTCAAACACATGCAAAACCTGCGGGAACAAAGCATCCATAGTTTCTATGGCACCTTTTTTAGATCCCGGAAGGGTTAGTACCAGTGTATCTCCTGCAAAACCTGCCACTCCGCGCGACAGCATAGCGGTTTTAACGCGCTGCTGGCCATAGGCACGGGCCGTTTCCATAATACCGGGAATGTGCTTGTCTATAAGCGGTTCTACAGCATCGGGGGTAACATCGCGGTTTGAAAGGCCGGTGCCACCTGTAAATACTACAAGGTCTTTTTCCTGCGAAATGTAGTTTTTCAACGTGTTTTGTATCGTATCAAAATCATCCGGGATTATGGTGTATTCGGCATCTGTAAGTCCGTGCTTTTCCAGCAGCGCTACTATTGCCTTTCCCGACGAATCTTCTTTTTCGCTGCGGTACACCGTATCTGAACAGACCACTACAGCACATTGTAAATTTTTTTCCGAATATTTTTTAAGGTCGGATTTACCGCCGTGTTTTTCCTGCAGCCTAATGTTTTGTATCTCAACATTCTTGTCTATAGGCTTTAGCATGTCATACATAACCAGTGCCGCCACCGATGCGCCATGCATAGCCTCTACCTCTACCCCTGTTTTATAAATAGTATGTACCTCAACAGAAATAATGACCAATAAGCCCTCAACCTTATAGGTTATTGCAGCATATTCTACCGGCAGCGGATGGCAATCCGGTATAACGTCGCTGGTTTTTTTTATGGCGAAAAGCGCTGCCGCACGGCTAAACTCAAAGATATCGCCTTTAGGCACCTTGCGCTGCTCTATGGCATCTATAGTTTGCTGTAACGATGTTTTTACCGTAGCCGTAGCAATGGCTTTGCGCAGCGTGAACGATTTGTGTGTAATATCTACCATGCTAACTATTTAATTTCCACTGGTGGGTTTCGTTTTCAAAAATTTCTTTGCCCCAAACCGGCAAATCGGCTTTAATGCGCTCTACCAATTCGCTACAGGCATCTATAGACATCCTGCGGTGCTTAGACGATGTAAATACAAACAGGCAAATTTCACCGGCCTTAACGTTGCCAAGGCTGTGGTACACATGCATACAGGTTAAGCTGTATTTCGCAAAAAGCTCCTCGCGTATTTCGTGCATTTTTTGCAGGGCCATATCTTCATAGGCTGTGTATTCTATAGCGGCAACAGTATTGCCATCTATTTGGTCGGCGCGAACCTGCCCCAGGAAAATGCTGTGGGCACCAATATCTTTTTTAGCCGAATGCTTTGCAATACTATCGGCAATGAAGGCAGGGCTTATTGCCCCCTGCGTAAATATATTTTTAACCGGTTTACTCATTTGTATATTCTTGTAAGGCTGTTATTCCGCCCTGTAGGTGGCTTATTTTTTTTGATGTGCCAAATTTTTCCATCAACAGTTGCGCTGCTTTAAGGCTGCGTTTGCCGCTCTGGCAAAACAAAATTATGTTATCGGCTTCAATTTCGGATATTTTACCGCTTAATGAAGACAAAGGGATATTACTATTTGTAAAACCTGCTTTAGGAAGTTCCTGCGGCTCACGAACATCTATAACAACTGTGTTTGGAAGATTGATTTTTTTAAGGAATACAGCGGCATCCATATCTTCAATACCAGTTATAGCTGTACCGCAAAGCCAGTTATAATCAGTCAATTTAAACGCATTTTCATCTTTTGGGATCAGGGAATTAACCTGTTCGTCGGCAGTTATATCTATAATGAAACTATCGTAATTTAAAATACTGAATGTAAGTAATTTATTCGACAATACCTCGCCTGTACCTGTAAGCAGTTTAATCGCTTCGGTAGCCTGCATGATCCCTATAATACCGGGCAAAACGCCCAGTACCCCGGCATCGTTACAATCGGCAACTTCAAGCGGATCGGGCGGTGTGGCAAACAGGTTGCGGTAATTGGTTTTAGTACCATCGGCCGCGGCCACATTAAACACCGCTACCTGCCCTTCGTACCGGTATACCGAGGCAAAAATCAAAGGCTTGTTGAGTAAATAGCAGGCATCGTTAATAAGGTATCGTGCCGCGAAGTTATCGGTACAATCTATTACAATATCATAATCGGCAATAAGGCCTAAGGCGTTTACAGTGGTAACCGCCATCTTAAAGCTGTTAATAGTTATATCCGGGTTAAGCTGCTGTAGCTTAACGGCGGCAACTGTTGCCTTTGCCCTGCCAACATCTTCTGTACTGTAAACCACCTGCCTTTGCAGGTTGCTAATGGAAACTACATCGTCATCTGCCAGGCCAATAGTACCTACCCCGGCCGCCGTAAGATATTGCAATACAGGGCAGCCAAGGCCACCCGCGCCAATGACAAGCACTTTAGCCTGAGCAAGTTTTTGCTGGCCTTCGTAACCAAAACCTTTTAGCGAATAATGGCGGGCATAACGGTTGTTGTGGTTTTCCATATTATCCTCCTGAATAAGGCGGCATTAGAGCCACCGTGTCGTTTTCAGTTAACGCTACACTATGTGTAACGAGCTTTTTATTTACGGCAATGGCATATTTTTTTTCGGCCAAAGCAGGAAATTTTGCATTTAGCGCCAACTTTAAAGAGGTTACATCCTGTGCCTCGACAGTAAATTCTTTCCCTGTGATTTCGGCTATCTGCCCGAAGGCAATAATTGTAATCGGCATTATTTTACCCTTTCTATTTTAATGGTTTTCAGGTTCTTTACATAGCGGCGGCCCGTAGCAGCATCGGTAGATGATACCAGAAACATACCTGTATTTTGGTCTGTAGACGGCTTACCGTTTACATTTGTAACTATAAATACGTGGTCTCCTGTGGCGGTGTTAAAAAGCTCATTCCAAGAAAATACCACCTTATAATTATCATCGGCAATACAGGTAATGTAGTACTCGCTTAGCACTTTAGGCGATTCTTCGCCAAATTGTGTTTTAGACAAAACATCTTTAAGCAACACGCCTTTAATGTTCTTCAGGGTGCTTTTATATTCTTTTAAGTGGTTAAGTATTTGCAGACTGTCTATAGTATACATCTTATAATTTTTAAGGTCGGCATAATTAACGGTTACCGGCTTGCCTGCAGGTGTTTGTATGGTAAGTGTTTTACCAACCTGTGCAGTAAGGCTTAAGCCAATAAAGAATGTAAGCAACGATAATAATTTCATAATTAAGCTTTTGTGAATAATAATTTATAAGAAGCCATGAGCAAAACCGTAGCTAAAACATATTTTAAAACATCCTGGTTAAATTTTTTCGCACCAAAGTAAGCACCCAATAATCCGCCGGTAAAAGCCACCACAATATACAAAACCATATCGCCGGTAAAGGATATTCCCTGGGTAAGCATGCCCCCCAGCCCGGCTACCGAATTTACAAATATAAAAGCAGCGCTAATGGCGGCGGTTTGTTTTTGGTTGGTCCAGTGCAGCAGCAACAATATAGGCGAAAGGATGATGCCACCGCCAATACCTATCATACCCGACAGCAATCCTACTACAGCCCCTGTTACTACAGCAATGGTTAAGTTGTGCGGCTTTAGCTGGCTATCCTCTACATTTTTAAAGAAGAAAAAACGTATTACCGGGAACAGCAGCAGCACGCCAAGCACACGTTTGTAAATATTTTCTTCAATGGTTATCATCCCGCCTATAAACGCTAAAGGTATAGAGGCGGCCGCAATGGGCAGGAACATGTTTTTTTTAAAATAACCGCCCCTGTAATATTGTATAAACGATGTTAACGAAACGAACAGGTTAAGCATTAAGGCGGTAGGCTTCATTTCTTCGGGCGCTACGCCATACAATGCCATTAAGGCAAGGTAACCACTGGCACCGCCATGTCCTACAGCCGAATATAAAAAGGCAACAAAGAAGAGTATTACGTAAAATAATTCTATTGGCATATACAATGTGTAATTTTCAGGACAAATAAATCCGGTTATAAAGGTAGTAAATGTACGGTTACGGTGTCTCCTGCTGTGCAGCCTGTAGCTTCTTCGGCCAACACTATAAAGCAATTTGCCTGCGCGAACGAATGCAGGCGGAACGACTCCTGTGCATGCAATGGTGTTACCTTACCATCTTTATAAGCTGCCTTTAAAAAGTGTGTAAGGCCGGTGGGTTTTGTATAAGTGTGCGTTGCCATAGCAGTTGTAATGACAACACTACTGGTTTTATGCATGACTTTCTCTAAAGCGGGCAATACATACTCGTAAAAACACGTGAGCCCACTGGATGGATTACCCGGAAGCCCGAAAATAAGTTTATCTTCTTTAGTACCAAAGAACAACGGCTTACCCGGCTTTTGTTTTATTTTATGGAATTTCTGTTCAATACCACAGGCCGTGGCAGCACTCACTACATAGTCGTAATCGCCTACGCTTACACCGCCGTTTAGTAATACCACATCGCTATTTTCTAAAGCCTGTTTAAGTACCGCCGCCAGTGTTAACGGATTATCTTCACTGCGCAAAATATCAATTTTAGTAACACCTGCTTTGTTAAGGGCCGCTGTTAACAGAATTGAATTTGCCTCATATACCTGCCCAAACTGCAATGGCTGCCCCGGCTCCTGCAACTCATTACCGGTAAGGATAATCGTAACTTTTGGAGCTGCATAAACACTAACATGCGTACAACCAATGCCCGCCAGAAAACCTAATGCAGCGGCCGAAAGATAGGTGCCTTTAGCCATGGCAAGTTCTCCGCTTTTAACCTCTGCACCTTTAGGGCGAACGTTTAACCCGCATGAAAGGTTATTATCCTGCAATACCAGTACGCCATTTTTCACCGAAACTTTTTCCTGCATTATCACAGTATCGGCACCATTGGGTAAAGGTGCACCGGTAAAAATGCGTGTTGCCTGTCCGTTTACAATGGTAAGCCCGTGGGTAATGCCCGCAGCCATTTCGCCAATAATATCCAGCGGTTTATCTTTATCTTCAAACTTAAGGGCATAACCATCCATAGATGATTGCGCAAAATTGGGAATGTCTACAGTAGCAATTACATCTTCGGCAAGGGTAAAACCAAAAGCGTGCTGCAAAGGGAGTTGTATAATATCGCTGCTAATTACAGCATCCTGAATAATTTGTTTGGCTTGTTGTACAGAAATCATTGCGGGTTAATAAGGTTATTATAATCGTCTGCGGTATCTATATCTATAGCACCTTTTTCGAAGGGTATTTGTGCAACATCATCTTTATAAAGCTGCAGCATTTTTTTTGCGCCTTCCTGGCCTTTTAGGTTTAAAAGCGCTTCAAAATAGTTACGGTGAAACAGTACGGGCGTACCCAATGTTTCGGCATACGCCGATGCTACTATACCCTTACCACTTTTTTGATGTTCTTCCAGCAGGTGGTTTAGTACCTTTGCGGTAACAAAAGGCTGGTCGCATACCGTTATAATACAGGTTTCGACCTCCGGGTTAATGGCAAGCATTTTATGAAGGCCAACATTTATAGATGATGCCATACCTACCTCCCATTGCTTATTAAAGGCAACTTTAGCCGATGTGTAGGCCAGTTCTTTATCTATAATATCTTTATGTGCCCCGGTCACAACAACCACTAAATTATGAGGGACAAGCTTAGCCTGTATTATGGTATTGCGCAACAGCGTATACCCATTAAACTGAAGTAATTGTTTAGGCTGGCCAAGCCGTGAAGAACTGCCTGCCGCCAATATAATTATGCCTGTTGTTTGCTCCATATTATCCGCCAATGGTTATCATACTGCGGTTTTGCAACGTTGCAGCATCGAGGTTTTCAAAAACGCCGCTAAACTGCCCGCCCAACGCTTTGGCCTTACTTTGAATTGAGGCATGGATTAAAGGCAGCACTTCTTCCCCTGCCCTTAACGCACCAAGCAAATCAGTTTCGGTAGTAGAGAACAGGCAGTTTTTTAGCTTGCCATCAGCAGTAAGGCGCATACGGTTGCAGGTATCGCAAAAAGGTTCGCTCATAGTGCTTATCACCGCAAACGACCCTACATGCCCCGGAATCATATAATGTTTGGCCGTATCGTTAGCCTGGGGTGTTACAGGCAGCGCATCATATTTTGTAGCAATTTCAGATCGTATTTCGTGCAGCGTATATACCTGGTTGCTTGTCCATTTATTACCACTAAAGGGCATAAACTCAATAAACCTTATCTCAATATTGTTATGTTTTGTAAGGGCAATAAAATCGAGTATCTCATTATCATTAAGCCCTTTCATGACCACTACATTAATTTTTACACGAATGCCATGGTGCAGCAGCAACTCAATATTACTGCGCACACGGTGGTACAGGTCGCGACGGGTAATCTTCAGGAACTTATCGGGTTGAAGTGTATCAAGGCTAATGTTTATGGCTTTAATATCGGCAGCCAATAGTTCCGGCAGCATTTCGTGCAGGCGTATGCCGTTTGTTGTAATAGCAAGCTCTACCCCCAAATTACCCAAAGCTGCTATAATTTTTGGTGCATCTTTGCGCACTAAAGGTTCGCCGCCGGTAAGGCGTATCTTTTTTACGCCATTAGCAACAAATAACTTTGCAAGGGTTTCAATCTCATGTACCTGCATTAGCTTAGATGCCGGGGCAAAAGCATATTTTTCTTCCGGCATGCAGTAAAAACAACGCAGGTTGCAGTTATCGGTAAGCGATATCCGCAGGTAATCGTGCACACGGCCAAAGGTATCCTGTATCATATTTCCTGTTTTAAACTACCGGTGTAGCAGTGTGTATTTTATCTTCTTTATATTTTAACGATGTGCCGGGTTTTACGCTCATTACCGCCTTAATCTCTGCCACTACAGATACCGCAATTTCTTCCGATGTCTCTGCGCCAATATCAAGGCCAATAGGGCCATATATAGTGTTTAACTGACTTTGTGATAAAGTAATCCCTTCATTGTTAAGGTCGTTAAACATGCGGTGCAGCTTTGTTTTAGGGCCAAGGATGCCAATGTAGCTGCAATCGCTTTCTAACAGCAGGGTAAGCAATGCCAGGTCGTACTTGTAATTGTGCGTCATAAGTACAAAAAAGGTTCGGCTTTCTATAACCACATGGTTAATAAGTTCCTGGGGCTTCGCTATAAAAACATTTTTAGCATTTGGGAAACGTTGCTGCGTTGCATGTGTTGCACGGCCATCGGCAACGGTAACCTCCCACCCTAACAGCGACGCCATAGCAACAAGGGGCTTTACATCATTACCGGCACCTGCTATTATTAATGCTACCGGAGGGGCTATGTATTCTATTAATGCCTCGTAAGCCACACCTTGTAAATCAATATTTTTTATAACCGATGCTTTGTTGTGCAGCACGGCATCGGCTGTACCAACCAAATTGTTGTAGCTGTCATTGGCTGTAATAGTGTTGCCACCCCGCCTGAAGAGAACCGTTCCCGGCTGGCTTACCTTTCGGTTTGCCGAAAACAATGTAACCACTACCGCATCTTTACGCTCTTTTTCAAGCTGTTGCAACAATTGTATAGGGTTATTTTTTACAGTTTCATCTATGTATTCAAAAAGAATATGAACGATGCCGTTACACCCTAATTGCACACCAAACTCTACATCGTCTTCATTACTGGTATCATAGGTTATAAGCTTGTTTTGCTGCTGGTTTATGGCAAGCAGGGCTTTACGCAGGGCATCACCTTCCAGGCAGCCGCCACTTATGGCACCGGTTAGCAAACCATCTTCGGTAACCAGCATACGGGCACCCGGCTGCCTGTAAGACGAACCCTCTACCTTGACCACTGTTGCCAAAGCCGTTCTTTTACCGGCAGCAATAGCCGCAGTATATGCTTTAAGTATATCGCTTATCTCTTTCATAAAGGTGTCCTGTATTACAAAAATAAACTGTAAATAATAGCAAATGCCTTATTTTACCAAAACTTTACAATTATTTGCCCGCCGCACTATGTATTTATTTAAATCGCGAATAACCCCGGTATAAAAAAATTGGGCTGCCCCTATTTGACAAGCAAATAAAAGCAACCCTTTTTTTAAACAGGCCCTGCTGTAAGGGCACGGCATTAAAGTGTAATTATATTTATTACTCCGCGTTTTGAAGGCACCAATGCAATATTTTTGCAATGTTCTTTGCATCGTCTACACCCCTGTGGTGTGTACCTTCTAACGGTATATTAAGCAGGTGCAAAGCGCCATTCATACCTGTAGGTTTAACCAGCCCTTTCGTCTCGGTAAAAAGCACTTTTACATTTATGTGCTCATCGCCCATTGGGTAGTGTACATTAAATTTTTTACACTGCTTTTGCAACATGTTAATATCGTAGGCGCCGTAACTGGCCCAGATATAACCGGCCGGGTTGTACTCATCTTCCAGTTGGGCAATAGCTTCATGAAACAGTACGCCTTCCTTATCCAGCAATTCCTGCGTTATGGTGGTAAGCTCTGTACAAAACTTGCTCACCACAGAGCGCTGCGGCTTTACCAATATGCCTTTGTTTTTTGATATTTGCCCGGTTAGGGTATCTAATACGCTAAGGCCAATTTCTATAATCTCGTTTTCCTGCCCCTGCGGTACAGCCCCCTGCCAGCACGTGGCTTCGAGGTCTATAATGATAATTTTATCTGTAGTTTTCATTTTATTTAAAATTTTAGGTTAACCACAAACCCATAGTGAGTTAGTGGTATTTATTAATCAATTAGTAGCTGCGTTACCGCAGCTGCATTAAGTGCCCATTGCGTGTTGTAAACTTCATCAGCATCGGGCGTATGGATAACTGCTACTCCCTGGGCTTCTGCTTTAAGCTGCAACAGGGCGCCAATACTAAGCTTGCTGCTTAGCTTTGCCAATAGTGCCTGTACACCTTTGTAATCCAGACCCTGCACTACCTGGCCGCTAAAAGCCATTTCCAGCCACACAATTTCTCTCTTTGCCACATCCAGCACACCAAATACCAAACCTTTATTTACATTTTGGGTAATACGTACCTGGTGGTCTACACAGGAAGGATCATATGCCACACCTGTAGTTTCAGATATTGCCATTGGGTATTTGCTGTTCATCCAGCCCACAACAAGGTTAGGCGTTATGCTGCCGTTGCTGTAAGCGTT
>Ga0247814_10002566_pt1 | contig 10002 bp, 7 predicted proteins | sample UWRJL179409R1_FD_179947 | JGI IMG/M metagenome (GOLD analysis project Ga0247814, IMG submission 179947) | Plant litter microbial communities from Arlington Agricultural Research Station in Wisconsin, United States - UWRJ-L179-409R-1 | ecosystem: Environmental > Terrestrial > Plant litter >... | reverse complement strand
TGCTCACAGCTCGCTAATTAGTATTTTAAAATCAAATGATTACAACACTACTTTTTATTGTGGTGATGAATCGACTTTTGATCACCGAATCAATTTTTTAGAATATAATAATGTGGATGATATTGTTGACATTAATAAATTTGGTCCAAGTTATACAAAAACAAAAGCAAATTCCGGAGGTTTTACCTGGGGCTATCCTGACGGTGAAATTTTCAGAAAAACATTAAGCGAAATTGAAACTAAAAAAGGACCTCGCTTAGATATTATAATGACTTTAACTAATCATGAACCTTTTGATTTTCCGGAGAAACAAGAATATCTAAAAAAAGTAGACAATATTATTAATACCAATAAAACTCTTGACCTTACCAAATCAGAAGTTGAAACTTATAAAAATATCTATGCCTGTTTGTTGTACACCGATCATTCGATTCAAAAATTCATGCAATCTTATGCCAAAAGGCCAGATTACAACAATACTATTTTTGTGATTACTGGAGACCATCGTTTGATTCCAATTGACCAAAAAGACAAACTATGTCGTTTTCATGTACCCTTGTATATTTACAGTCCAATGTTGAAAAAAGCACAGACTTTTAAATCGGTCTCTTCACACTGGGACATCACTCCTAGTTTATTATCTTTTTTAATGAATAATTATAAGATGAATAAAGTAGAAAAAACAACCTGGATGAGTTCCGGATTAGATACCGTGAAGCGTTTTAGAAATATTCATACCATTCCTATTATGCAAAACAAAGGTGTAATCAACGAACTGATTTACAAAGAATTTTTATATTCAAGTGGCGAATTATACAAGATTGACGAAAACTTTGAAACTACTAAAATAAGTGATAGTGACATCTTAAGAACAATTGAAGATACTTTACGCGAAACTAAAAGGTTAAATGCTTATTTGACGCAAAAAAACAAGATTATTCCAAAATCGCTATTGATTTACAGTAAAGCTTCTTTCGAATTTTCAAAAGAAGAATTAGCATTTATTAAAAAACAAACCAAAGGATTAACAACAGATCAAATTTTCTTTAAAGCCAGAGATTTAGCTTTTAACAGCCAAAGAAAACAAGCGCGAACATTATGCAATTATATCTTAAATGAATTGCCTAATTATGCCGATGTGAGAACTTTAAAAGCAAGAACATTAGCCTGGGATAAAGATTATGAAAATGCCGAAAAAGAATTATTAGAAGTAGTAAAAAGAACGCCTTTTTATTCGGACAGTTATTTGGCTTTAATGGATGTTTATTGGTGGACCAATCAAGACAAAAAAGGAATTGCAATTGCAAAAAAAGCTTTAAAAAATGACATTAAAAATCCAGAATTAGGTCTTAAATTAGCCAAAGCATATCAAAGAACAAATCATCGAACGCTTGCAAAAAAAGCGATTGATAGTTTGCTAAAAACTGATCCTGACAATCCCGAATACACCGAACTCAAAAAAGAATTAAAATAATGATAAGCAAACCAATTATCAAATTAACAATAGTGTTTACACTTGCCTGCTTTTTTCAAATGCAAGCACAAGAAGTGCCTTACAATGGAAATCCTGATACTTCCTTTGAAACTGCACGTCAACTTGCTTTTAATAAGCAACGAAAACAAGCTCAGGATACCTTAGTAAACATCTTAAAAAAATATCCAGATTATCATGATATTCGTTCTTTTTTGGCCTCGACTTATGCCTGGGACGGCGATTATAAAAAAGCCCGAAAAGAGTTTGCTTACGTGATTGAAAAAGCACCGGAAAATAAAGAAAACTGGATTGCTGCCATTAAAAATGAATCCTGGAGTGATGCGCATTTCGATGCATTAGAAATGTCAAAAACAGCATTAAAGATTTTTCCAGATAATCCCGAAATTACTTTACTAAAAGCAACCGCATTAAAAAACACAAACAATCCGGTTGAAGCCCAAAATACAGTTAAAGAATTTGTTGCCAAATATCCTGAAAATAAAGAAGCTAAAGAATTTCTAGAGAGTGATGAAAACACATTACGAACAAATACTATTGGAGTAAGAGCAGCCGTAGATTTATATTCTAAAGTATTTGACCCAATGCAATACTACACTTTGAGTTATGGGAAACAGACAAAATACGGAAGTATTATTGGAAAATTTAATTTCAGCCGTCGTTTTAATGAAAATGGAACTCAGGTAGAAATTGACATGTATCCAAAAATCACCAAAGGATTATATGCTTATCTAAATGTAGGTTTTGCTAATACTTTTCTGTTTCCTGATTTAAGATATGGCGCTGAATTGTACAAATCACTACCACATAGTTTAGAAATTTCTGCTGGATTTAGAACATTACAATACAGCACAACAACCACAATTTATACAGGAGCTATTGGTTGGTACACTGGAAACAGTTATTGGTCTTTACGTCCGTATTTTACTCCTGGCGATGGAGGAACCTCTACTTCAGGAGCATTAAATTATAGAAGATACCGCAGCAATGCCGATAATTACTTCAGTATTTTACTTAGTATGGGAATTTCTCCTGAAGTAAATCAATTTATATTCAATCCCAACAACACAGCCATTATCAATTTAAAAACACAAAGACTGAATGTTGGTTATTTCTTTTCTACAGCTAAAGAAAAAAATGCCTGGGGAGCACAATTTGATATAGCCCATCAGGAAATAAGTTTTGATCCAGGAAATTATTTTTGGGTGTACTCACTTACACTTTCCTGGGATTTGAGATTTAAGTAAATCCATTTTACCGAAAATTCGCAAATTTTATTTTTTGAAATCATAGAATATTTTTTGATGTTTTGTTTGGTTACAATATTTAGCATTGAATATTGAAACTATAAATTTTAATTTGCGAATTTGCGGTTAAAAAATAAGCTAGTGTTTCAATTCTAACGTTATTTTCAAAAAGACTATCTTTGCACAAAATATACGTTTTATGGCTACTTTCGAGCAATTCAATCTTCCTAAATCATTACAAAAAGCAATTGATGAATTAGGGATTACTACCCCAACTCCTATTCAGGAGAAGTCTTTTTCTGTAATTATGTCTGGAAGAGATATGATGGGAATTGCACAAACTGGTACAGGTAAAACCTTTGCCTACTTATTACCATTACTAAAACAATACAAATTTAGTGTTACACACACACCTAAAATAGTAATTCTAGTTCCTACAAGAGAACTCGTGGTTCAGGTTGTGGAAGAAATAGAAAAGCTAACTCAATTTATGTCTATCCGGACTATCGGAATTTTTGGAGGCGTAAACATCAATACTCAAAAAAAATCAGTCTATGAAGGTTCAGACATTTTAGTAGGAACGCCTGGTAGAACGATGGATTTGACTTTAGACAATGTCGTTCGTTTTGAAGACATGCAAAAATTAGTCATTGACGAATTTGACGAAATGTTGAATTTAGGTTTTAGAGTTCAACTTACGGCCTTGCTAGCAATGATGCCTAAAAAACGTCAAAATATTTTATTTTCGGCTACTATGACCGATGAAGTTGATGCTATTTTGAATGATTATTTTGATTATCCTGAAGAAGTAACACTTTCTGCATCAGGAACTCCTTTAGAAAAAATCAAGCAAATTACTTATAACGTTCCAAATTTTAATACCAAAGTCAATTTGTTGAAACATTTATTAGCAACAAACGAAGACATGAGTCGTGTTTTGATTTTTGTGAATAATAAAAAGATTGCCGATATGCTTCACGAGCAAATTGAGGAAGGTTTTGAAGGAGAATTTGGTGTTATTCACTCTAATAAATCTCAAAATTACCGTTTGAATACGATGGCTTCTTTTCAGGAAGGAGCACTTCGTGGTTTGATTACATCTGACATTATGGCCAGAGGATTGGACATTTCGAATATTACTCATGTAGTCAATTTTGAAATGCCTGACGAACCTGAATTGTACATGCACCGTATTGGAAGAACTGGTCGTGCTGATGCAACAGGAACCGCAATAAGTTTTGTAACACCACGTGAAGAAGAATTGAAAGTAGAAGTGGAAGTTTTGATGAATATGGAATTAGACATCGAAGATTTCCCTGAAGAAGTGGAAGTTTCAGTAAAACTAATTGGACCTGAAAAAGACAGACAACCGATTAAGCTTTTAATGAAAAAACCAAAATTGACAGGAGATGGCGCTTTTCAAGAAAAAAGTAAAAAGAACAAAAAAGTCAATTTGGGTGGGCCTGGTGTAACCAAGAAAAAAACGCATGGTTCTGTGAATAGAAATATGCTAAAAAAACAAGCTGCTAAAAAGAAGAAGAAAAAATAAAAGAACAGATTTTAGAAAGCAGATTTTAGACTAAGTATTAAACATTTAATCTAAAATCTGCTTTTTTGGCTTCTGTAAACTGCCTACTGAAATCTAAAATTACTTCGTAAAAACCAAGCAGACCGGAGAACACAATTGAATTCTTTTTCCAGTATCGGTTAATTTTCCTGTAGTCTTATCTCTTTTAAAAATCACAACATCATTCGAATATTGATGAGCAACCAAAAGAAAATTTCCAGAAGGATCGATTGCAAAATTTCGTGGTCCTTTACCCAATGTACTCGTTTGTCCCAATGATTCTAACTTACCATTTTCTTGAATTTTAAAAATCGAAATAGTATTCGCTTCTCCTCTATTCGAAGCATACAAAAATTTTCCATCAGGTGAAATATGAATGTCTGCTGCACTAAAAGTTCCTTTGAAGTCTTTTGACAAAATAGTAGTTACGTCTATTTTCTTTAATTTCCCATCCAAATAACTAAATGTAGTTAAGCTTCCATCTAGTTCTTGCAATAAATAAACTTGTTTTCCGTCCTTACTAAACGTTAAATGTCTGGGGCCACTGCCCGATTTCACAGCAATACTATCCGAAATTCGTAACGGCTCATTAGTTGAATTCAGATCATAATGATACGAATAGACCTTGTCCTTTCCTAAATCATTTACCAAAATAAACTTTTCATCAGGTGTAAAATGAACCATATGAACATGCGGTTTCTCTTGTCTTTCTACATTCATTCCTTGACCAAAATGCCGAATTACTTGTTTAGTCTCAGTTATACTTCCGTCTTCATTTTTTCCAAAAACAGCAATATTTCCGCCAGAATAATTAGCAACAATAACATTTTTTTCGTCATTAATAATGTAACAAGGATCAGCACCTTTAGAATCCTGCTCATTTATTAGATTTATAGCTCCACTCTTGGAATCAAATTTAAAAGAACTCACTGCACTATTAACTCCATTTTCATTAACAGCATATATAAAATGATTATCATTAGAAACCGTCAAATAACTAGGACTAACAACCGTTTGAGATGAATTTTTAAAACTAAACTCAGCAGTATTTATATCAAAATCATACACATAAATCCCTTTGCTTTCACAACTATTCGTATAAGTTCCTATGAGTAAATTCAATTTGTTTTCCTGAGCTTGAGCCCTAATACAAACAATCAATACTAATACAATTAGAATGCCTTTTTTCATTTCTCTATTTTTATAAATGCTAAAATACATATTAATCCATAACCAATAATCTAATGAAAATTTGATTTCAAAATAAATCTGTGTAATCTGTGACTAAAAAATTTTAAAAGCTAAAAGCAAAGTGCATAGTTTTAACTATTTTTGGATAGTAAATAAAATCAAAAACAAGAATGCAATTCAAAAATCCCGAAATTTTATACTTTCTGTTCTTATTGATTGTACCTATTTTGGTTCATTTGTTTCAATTTCGCCGATTTAAAAAAGAATATTTTACTAATGTTCGGTTTTTAAAATCACTAACTATCCAAACTAGAAAAAGTTCGAAACTTAAAAAATGGCTATTGCTTTCTTGTCGTTTATTGTTGTTAACTTTCCTTATTTTGGCTTTTGCCCAACCTTTTTTTGAAGCCAAAGACAACAAGAATAGTTCTAATGCAATGTATATTGTTCTTGACAATTCCTTCAGCATGCAAGCCAAAGGAAAAAAAGGCGAATTACTAAAAAGAGCCGTACAGGAATTACTGGAAGCAACTCCCGAAGACAAAAATTTTTCTCTGTTGACCAATACAGAAAGTTATTGGAATACTGATATCAAATCAATTAGAAGTACGTTGCAAAATTTAAAATACAGTGCTATTCCGTTTGAACTAGATCATGTATTATCTAAAATAAATGCACATCCTACAAATTCAAAGAAAGACATTGTTATTATTACAGATGCCATAGGAATTGATTCAAAACAACTCAAAAACATTTCTAAAAATGATGTAAGTTATTTTATAATTCCAAAATCAGAACAAAAAAACAATGTTGCTATTGACAGCGTTTTTATTAACGAAACAACAAATGATTTCTATGATATTATTGTGAACTTATCTCGTTTTGGAGACGATGTAAAATCGATTTCGTTAGCCATTTACAATAAAAACAAACTGGTTGCAAAAACGGTTTCCAACTTAGAAAGCCCGAAAAAAACATTGCATTTTAGTATTCCTAAACAAGAATTTCAGGGTTATGTTTCCATTTCTGACAATAGCTTGAGTTATGACAACACCTACTATTTTAGCATTTCGAAAGTCAAAAAAACCAATATTATTAGCATTGGCGAAGCTACAAAAAGTCAATTTCTACAACGTATTTACACCATTGACGAATTCAATTATAGTAATACAGAATTAACTGCTTTAAACTACAATAATATTGAAAAACAAGACGGAATTGTCTTGAACGAATTAGATGAAATTCCACAAGCATTACAAATTACTTTAAAAGATTTTGTTCAAAAAGGAGGAAACCTTATTGTAATTCCGTCAGCTAAAAGTTCAATTTCCACACTAAATTCTTTTTTGGGAAATTTTGGAAACATCCAATTCAAATCTTACGAAAGTGTAGAAAAATTGGTCAATAAAATCAATTTCAATCATCCTTTATTCTCAGGTGTTTTTGAAAATAAGATTACTAATTTCCAATATCCTTCTACCAAAGCTTCGTTTGCCGTTTCAAGTTCCAATCCAGCTGCACTATTTTATGATGATCAAAGTGCTTTTTTGTCGGCAATGATTACTCCTGTTTCGGCAGTTTATTTGTTTTCGGCACCTATCGATGTCGAAAATTCTAACTTTCAGCAATCGCCATTAATTGTTCCCGTTTTTTACAAAATGGCACAATTCAATCAAAATAATGGAGTAAATGCGCTGACTATTGGCAATTCAAATCCATTTATCGTAGATGCTTCACTTTCGAAAGATAGAATTTTAGAAGTGAAAAATTCGAATGAAAATTTTATTCCTATTCAACAAATTATGAATGCTAAAGTGAAGATGACTTTTAATGATTTGCCTTTAGAAGCAGGAAATTTCGAAATTTACAATCAAAAACAACTGGTGGAAAACATTAGTTTTAACTACAACAGAAGCGAAAGCAATTTAAATCCATTGGATAACAACTTCCTATCCGAATACAACACCGCCGATTCTATTGAGAATGTTTTTCATAGCATACAAACCGACCGAATGGATAATCAACTTTGGAAATGGTTTGTTATCTTTGCACTGCTCTTCCTACTATGCGAAATGGCGATAATAAAATTCCTGAAATAAAAACATGCTCTTTATATGAAACTAATCATCCGAAACTCCAAAATTATCGATCCTCAAAGTCCTTTTCATAACCAAACGGTAGATATTTTAATAGTAGATGGATTCATTGAAAAAATTGGAAATTCATTGACCAATTCAGACAATGCAGAAGAAATAAAATTAGACAATCTTCATATTTCTCAAGGTTGGTTTGACAGCAGTGTTTCTCTTGGAGAACCTGGTTTTGAAGACCGTGAAACCATTGCAAATGGACTTGCTGTTGCTGCAAAAAGCGGTTTTACAGGTATTGCTTTACAAACCAATTCATTTCCTGTAATTGACAATCAGTCTCAGATTAATTTTGTAAAAAGTAAAGCTAATTCGAGCGCTACTGAACTTTTCCCGATTGGTGCATTAACCAAAAATGCCGAAGGAAAAGACATGGCGGAATTATTTGATATGAAACAAGCGGGCGCAATTGCATTTGGCGATTATAACAAAAGTTTAGACAATGCTAATTTGCTAAAAATTGCCTTGCAATATACCCAGGATTTTGATGGTTTAGTGATTGCTTTCGCTCAGGACGAAAAAATAAAAGGAAATGGCGTTGCCAATGAAGGCATTGTTTCTACTCGCTTGGGATTGAAAGGAATTCCGAATTTAGCCGAAGAATTACAAATAGCCCGCAACTTATTCTTACTTGAATACACTGGCGGTAAAATGCATATCCCTACTATTTCTACAGCAAAATCTGTCGCTTTAATCAAAGAAGCAAAAGCCAAAGGATTGCAGGTAAGTTGCAGTGTGAGCGTACATCACCTAACCTTGACCGATGAAAAATTAGATAATTTTGATACCAGATACAAAGTAACTCCTCCTTTAAGAACTGAAGAAGACAGACAGGCTTTATTAGCCGGAATTCTGGACAATACTATCGACACCATTACCAGCGATCATAATCCAATGGATATTGAACACAAAAAGATGGAATTTGATATGGCAAAAAATGGAACTATTGGTTTAGAAAGTGCTTTTGGTGCTTTGATGAACGTATTGCCTTTAGAAAAAGTAATCGAAAAATTAACTTTTGGAAAAACAATTTTCAACATTGAAAGTTCGCCAATAAAAGAAGGTTCGAAAGCGAATATCAGCTTATTCAATCCAGAAGGTGAAAGCACTTTTATTAAATCAGCTATTTTATCAAAATCTAAAAACTCAGCCTTTTTAGGAATGGAATTAAAAGGAAAAGCATACGGAATTGTAAACCAAGGAAAACTAATCTTAGCATAAAACATGAATACAATTGAAGAAGGAAAAACAGCAGCAATAACCAGTTATATTTTAGGAATTGGCGTTTTTATTGCAATGTCAATGAATGCCGAAGACAAGAATTCATTTGCTTCTTTTCATATTCGTCAAGGTTTAGGTTTGACTTTGACTTTTATTTCGCTGGGCTTAATTATCAGTAATTTTGATAGTATGATGATATCGGCTCCTATGTGGATTTGCATTTCAGTACTTTGGACATATGGTATTTTTAGCGCTATAAAAGGAGAAACAAGACCAATTCCTCTTGTTGGTAATTTATACCAAAAATGGTTTAAAAGCATTACTTAAAATTCCAAAAAATAAATTGCTTCGCCTGTTCGCTAACGCTCGGGTCCAAATTACAAACTGAACACTAAAAAACTGAACACTGAATACTTCCTATGAATCTATCCCTAGAATACCTCATCAGAGAACCCAAAATAAAATTAGACAAAAACCCTTTATTACTATTATTACATGGCTATGGTAGCAATGAAGCCGACTTATTTTCATTTGCATCTGAATTACCCGAAGAATATTATGTTATTTCGGCTCGTGCGCCTTATGATTTACAATACGGAAGTTATGCCTGGTATGCAATTAATTTTGATGCCAATGAAAACAAATTTTCAGATCACGAACAAGCCAAATTATCAAGAGATTTAATTGCTCAATTTATTGAAGAATTAATTGCTAATTACCCAATTGATAAAGAACAAATTACTTTATTAGGCTTTAGCCAGGGTGCCATTTTGAGTCAGGCAATTGCATTGTCACATCCTGATAAAGTGCAAAAAGTCATCGCGCTAAGCGGTTATATTAGTGAACCTATATTTGAAGAAAATTACAAAAATAATGACTTTTCAAATTTAAAAATATTTGCAGCTCATGGAACTGTTGATCAGGTAATTCCGGTAGAATGGGCAAGGAAAACCAAATCCTTTTTAACTAATTTAGGAATTGAATCGGTTTACAATGAATACCCAATAGGTCATGGAGTTTCGCCTCAGGTTTTTAATGATTTTAAAAATTGGTTAATTCAGAAATAATAAAATTTCGATAAATAAAAAATCCCGTCTCGTTTTTTTTGAACGAGACGGGATTTTTTTTACATAAGAC
>Ga0247814_10002565_pt1 | contig 10005 bp, 9 predicted proteins | sample UWRJL179409R1_FD_179947 | JGI IMG/M metagenome (GOLD analysis project Ga0247814, IMG submission 179947) | Plant litter microbial communities from Arlington Agricultural Research Station in Wisconsin, United States - UWRJ-L179-409R-1 | ecosystem: Environmental > Terrestrial > Plant litter >... | reverse complement strand
ACAAAAGTTAGCCATTTGATACCATTTTGAGATGGATTGTGAACGAAAGACGAAACACCAATGACGATTTTCAGGTAAGTTGGCTAATGGACATGTTGGAAATTGATCGGAACAGCGACCAGCTTTCCTGGTTACGGATCTTTGCTATATTCCATAGATATGAATGCATATTCTGAGCGTAGGGCTACTGGCTAAGCTGTGAAGGCATAGACGTAATACTCGTTCACAACATTTAAATACCGTCTTTTCCAACTTCTGTATTTTCCTCCCCTCTCCCAACCAAACTAGCTTGTTGCGCACCCTTGCCCCTATTAAAAAAAAAAACATACACCCCCCCCCCCCCCCCCCCCCAAAAGAAACAACAACAACAACCATCACTCAGTAAATCGAAAGCAACATCTGCATCTGTTGCATTTGTTTCAATTTCCCCTTTTTGAGAGACCTCCATGTCATTAGATCAATATCAAACCAGAGATAAATACACTAAAGAAGAATTAAAGTCCAACATATTAAGTCTCATGATACATTACTGCCATTTATAGTCAAAACCAGCAAACTCTTCTCTTATCCATAGTTACAAGAACCTAAATGTAATTAACCAAGTGGTTCTCCAAGATTATTGATAACACTAACGTGTTATTGATATAGAGTCATACAGGTGTTTCGGGATCTCCAAAGAAACTGATCTATCTTCTTTCTAAGGCTTCTATGTACTATAACGGTGACCTTTCTGGATCATGATAGGAATAGATTTATTAGCCTATGGTAATATTTTAACTTGTTGTGGGGTAGAGGAAGAGGCTAGCACTATCAATTATTTCAAATCCATGGGTGGCCACGGATCACATTAGAAGAAGGTGGGAAGACAAATCTTGTGAAAGAGTCAATCATTGGTCACAAGTTTGCCAACATGTGTTCAGTTCGCATACTGCTGCTATCATGTGACAACCTCTTGCTGGGCTTAGAAGTATTTATTTTTGAGCATAATATCATTAGCATCCAGACGGCAGATACGCAATACTTGCTTTGAGAAGGAATGTGAAGCTCGGGCGATCTTGCAGCAAATAAGACGTCTGTGTAGTTCATATGAAAACAGAGTCACATAAAGTTATTGCTTGACACAGGCATTAATATATAGAGAAAAACTATAGGCAATTTGTTGAGATTGTTTAACGCAATTATGACCCAACAAGAAATGCAGCAAAATTCGGTGATCCTTGCTCTGGTATGTGAGTTGTTGAAGCTATCCTTCTTCTACTTTGTCTACTTGTTTTTTATTTCCAGTTTGATATCATAAAGGAGAAGAGCATCATAAGGTTTAACATTTAACTGAGTCACATGTAGCCTTTTTCTTTTTTGCTAGGCCTTATCACATGTGGTTTAGGCATTAAGCTTTTGGGGAGGTTTCTTTTTGTCTGATATCTTGAGATAAAGCTAATTCCATTTTTAAAGTTAAAAATGCTCTTTGGTTTAGCTTTCTCTTTATTGCCATAGGTTATCTGGACAGCTGGATACATCATAAGTGTGCTATATTTACAAATTCATCATATTAACATCAAGCGAACTGGATATTTTCACATAATCGATTGAATAGTTCCATATTCATATATTCTGACATCTTTAAATTAACCGAGAATCTTGGTACAATATGATTCAGTCTTTATGCTGAGCTATCTACCAAATTAATTAGTCAGCCGAACGTTCAGAAAAAAAAAGAAATCTGTTATATTGTGCGTTTGGACAAGTTCCATCCATTCTAAATGCACTGGACTGGGCAAGTCCTTAGCGTTGATGTTACTTAGTTCGGCGCCTTTATTAAGCGGAACCATCAACCCAAAGGGAATTTTTCAAACTGTTTGCTTTTCTTCAAACGCAGTATACATTAGGGCTAAAGCAAGCAATAGGTGTTAGAGAACTTTGTGTGGCAAATTAGAGTAAGATGTTACTTCTTTGCAAGCCCTTTGCTTGCCCATCACTTTTATATGCCTTATTACTCATAAATAAAGATATGAGCAACGAATACTTATAGATCTTTCGACAAACAAAAACGGTCCAATTAATGCCACTAGACGTTTTTTGATATCACGCTAGAAGTTTACGCGCTAAAACAGTACCACAGTACGGGCTGCTGAACGCTAGAACACGAAACGTTCATTGTTAGACTTAGAACCTCATCAAACTATGCATCTTGACATGGCCCTCTTTACCACAGATGAAAATGGCGACATTGATCCGGGGAATGTGTCAGACAGCATCAAAGAAACATTTGTTGGAGAAGAAGTTCGCCAAGTAAAGCTTCCCGATGACTTGCTCACGCAAGCTCGACAGCAAGGGGTAACTCGAGAGGTGTTGAGAGTATCGAGCAGACGTTACATTGCAATGAGAATGTCAGACCTGGAGTCACTCGCACCAACTCAATCGTTTGAGCGATTGCCTCTAGGACTTCAAGCTTGGCTAGAGGTCAACATTATCCAGCGTATGCCGCGAAGTCATCATCCTCCGTCCTTCTGGCATGATCGGATACAACTACCTATCATACCATCAGCACAACATAACGAAAGAGACATGACATCTGACCATCCGTACCTGGACGTGCCTATACTAACTCAACAAAACCAGGCAGATGCACCACTTCTAGGGCAAGACCAAACCGACTTTCCGCCTTCACCTATCCAACAATACAACAGGCAATATCTTCCTTGGCAAAGGCCACCACCTTCTCTGCCCATCCAACGACAAAGAGAGGCACGATTTGAACACCGTACTCTAGAGAATATGAAATACGACATAATGGCGCAAGAAATATCTTTCTTTGCCGGGCCCACGCAATATTCACTAGAAAACTTTACCGTTTATAGCCCAGAAGCAATGTCATTGTCACAGAAAATTGAGCAACGAGCTGCAGAACCAACAGCCCAGTTGGTTTTGTCATTCTGGCCAAATTCCGCAGATGAAGACTGGTTGGGTGCTATGACTACCCTCCGAGAGGAATTTTGGAAAGAAGAGAGCGTAGCTCATTTTTGTGGCAAATCTAATTCACTCATGACAAATGAGGACTTCAATGAGGAGATTGAGAACTTCAACTGGAATCTATTTGACACAGAGTACAAAAAATATTTCTTTGTTTTGATTCGGGCAAAAAGCTTCCCAGACTGACCATACCTTTTATCAGGTTACCTGTCCATCAGAGCATCAATAAGATTACTCAGGATTCACTCCCGGGTCTGGAATCTTATGTAGATGCGCGTTGTAATGCCAACCTTGCGGAATTTCCGGATGGCGATGTGGAACACGCACCAGTACGCAGTGATTCCTGCATTAACGGTACACATTATCGAGAAGTAAGAGATGCCCCTGTGCTTGAAGCCCCTGCCATGGAAAATATACAATGTGAAGATTGGCCGGATGCTATGATTGCTGAACCAAAAGAACTAAGATCCGACGAAGAGTTGCAGCTAACTAAGATGCAGCCTAAGAGCCGGGGAAACGGTTAGTCAACCCTTTGAGTTCAAATGTATGAAAATAGAAGTTTCACTAACATGTATTGACCTTGTCTTAAATAGGAGACATCCAGACCTATTGTGCCAGGAAGACTAAGACAACCCAAGATGCGTTTTCAGCAATTAAGACTCGACAGAGAATGGATTATCCTACACTTGGAAGTGCCTGGTCTTGGGGTACGCCATCAACTACGTTCGTCAATCCTAGCTCGTTTGCACCACCTGTTCCCATTCCGCCTCGAAACCTCATGGCGACAATTATGGAAGACGCACCGCAGTATTCACGCCAGCCAAGCTCATCGACACCTAATAATTCGTTTCCACCACGCACAAAGCCATCACAGACTCCATGTTTACCACCACCGCATCCAGATTTACCTACTAAGCCTCCCACGTCTAGTCTTTATGATATGACTTCAGACCCTGGATTCGCAATACATAATTCTGAAATGTCCAGTCAAATTTCTCCCAGTTTTAAAAGATCAAAGATGAGTGATGCCCAGCATCCATACAGTATGTATGCATATACAAGAAATCTTGGTGGAAATCGAATGAGTAATCGTGATCGATTCCAAAATCCGGAAAGGGGTTCGGGAAAAGGGAGCGCACACCGTGAAGGCGATATCCGTAGTCGTGGTATGCATAATCATCAAGGCAGTATTAGTTCGTTCACTAGTGATGCCAAACAGCATCAGGATCAAGGTACTTTCAGGTACCACAATCATCCCCAACAAACATGGCAACCCAGCCCATCGGAATATCGAAAGCTGCGCAAGATCCAAGGAGGTCAGCATACACAATCTGTGACCCCAAAGCAAAGAGTGAACGACACCCCTATCCCACTCGATCTCTTCTTACTCGCTAAACCTCAATCCCATCATCAGAAGGGGGTTTTTCGGTTTCACACTCCAAGAGAATGCTCTAATTTTACGAAGGGGTTACAGGCTGCGAGTTCAAGTTTTGATGGTGGTCATCTGTTAACAATCGAGGGAGGGTATGACCCAGAGTCCACTACAGTGACTTTTGTGGCTGGTGAAGGTCAGAAGATTGTGACTTTATTAAAGAAGGTTTTAGGTGATGATTACTCCAAGTACTCGGAGGGACTAAAGGTGGTCTGATGAATGAGTACGGCTTAGATCAATACCAGTGCTGTCATGAACACTCAACACATCTGAAGTAAATGCTCTTGGAATTACTTCGCCCACCTTCTTCATATTCTATTAACTTCAATGTGGGCGTAAGAACCGTCGTACATGGAGTCGCAGGGTGGTATTATAATCTCGGCCAATGCAGCTGCCGCTTATGACGAATATCATACCCTTCGAGATATGAACACAGTAGAATGCAATGCACAATCTGAATTGAACCTATGTTATGAAATTATAATGATACAAGCGCTGTGGAATAAGCTATCAGCTTAAGATAACAATCTCCAAATGGGTTTCCTCTCAAAGGGTATTATGGCTGCCGTTCTAAATGGCCCTTCTTCAACAATTAAACTTTGACTGTCTCATATTTGACATAATAGGTAAGTCTTAAAGAGAGTTTGAGGATGTAACATTCTCATTCGGAAAAGTCCCTCTAAGAGTTCACCACGAATACCTAGGTAATGTATCACGTGATACTACAATGTACACGCTCTCCGGCTGGAAACCCAAATGCATACATAGGCATGTTTTATGGACTATTTGTCCTTGAACTCCTGGGTAAAAATCTTTTGCCAGAGATCCATCCATTTCTGTTGTTGCGAAGTGAGAGCCTTGCCCGGATTCTTAAATGAACGCGTTAGGATATCTCTTAGTCGAGCACGCAATGTCTTAATAGCAAGCATTGTTTTCCAGTCAGATACAGCGAATCGAGCCCTGTTTCCATCAATCACCAGAACGCCTGCATACATCTGTGGGCGAAGTTAGAGCTATTTGTTCCAAGGATAGAGAGCTAGTTGGGTCAACTTACGTCACAGCGCACATCTCCGCAAAGCAGGGCAATAGAAAATTCCTCAACCGCAGTTGTTTCATGTGCGTTATAGAACCTATAGAGGTGTCAGAAAACTACTAGTGGAAAGTGAATGTGTTTGAGCTTACTGCTTGGCTTGCATGATATGGTAGTATGAGAGCCACTTTAGGTCGTGATGCCCTTTGTTGACGGACGTTGGATGAAGGCTTATAGACTGATTGTTGGCTACATTTCGAAAGCCCTTTCCATCTCGGATCAGGAGCTTTGGATAGAAGCTCCAAGCAATTACAGAAGTTGTAATAACGTCATTGTCGCTATTCACATTTGCACGCTGAGGAATATCAAAGAATTGTCGGCGTCTGCTAGAAAAGCGTGTTCTATACATAGTCAGTTATGGAAGATATCATAAGGAGAAACCACTAGATATGGTAAGAATTCTTTTCTTGACCACACTAGATACAGAAATGTACTAACCTATTGAGACTTGCACGCTCGGCTTCAGTGAGGGGAAGGAACCCTGAGTCAACCAGGCTAACTACAAGCTGACCTTTAAGATCCTCGATGTTTGACAGTGTTTGTTGACTGAGAAAGTTCTTTCTACAGAACTGGTATTCCGATCCTCCAGTAATGCAAACACGCCTCCAGGCTAAGTAGGCATTGTAAACCGTCAAGAGATCCGAATCGCCTCTGCGAAATGCAAGTCTGACAGTGTCCGCTTGTGCTCGAGCTCCGAAGGGTGCAGAGAATGGCGATTTAGATGAGAGTATGGCAGCTATTGTGATAACAGCATCCAAGCACTTAAAAATGCTCCCGAGAAGTATAAGCTTGCCCAAGAATACATCCAACGGAAGTTTTGCGAGTTGTAAGCCGAGAGGGGTTAGATCTTCACCCGCAGTCAAGGCTCTAACATCTATTAGGGCATCGATTGCTCTCCTGATGTTCTTGACGGAAGGTGGGTCCAGAGCCTGACCTAGGGTTTCTTCGATGCCTCCAAGTTTACAAATCTTGACGCGTATTGCAAGGTCCTGCAAGGACAAGCGTAGGAGTTCGGGAGTTTGCTGATCCGCCATCTTCATTGATGATTAGTTGGTGTCCCATGAATTCTCTTATGCGGTTGAGAATTTGGAGAGAACTTACAAGCTCATCATGTCTGTACTTTGTAAACAAATGAAAGCACAAGCCCTCTTGCACTCTACCAGCTCTTCCACGTCTCTGCTTGGCATTGGCTTTGCTGATGAATGTCTCTAAAAGCCGTGATAGCTGTCTTCTCTCATCGAACCTCATCTCACGGTGCTTTCTGTTCAACTAGTTAGCGTTGTAACAAGATACACCTTCAATGGAGGACTCTGAAGTGGGGGGCTATTGTAAGAGCTGAGGCATAATAAACAAGTAGTATGACGTCTCAGCTCCTGCGACGCCCCCAGATTTCTAACTCTTCAGTAATAAATAGCTATTGTGCTATGAAAATATAACCAACCCTGTATCAATGACGCATGTTACATCCGGTATAGTAATTCCAGTTTCGGCGATGTTGGTGGCAAGAACAATCTTTCTGGTACCTGGTGGAGGTACCAAGAAAGCGGCTTCCTGATCTTCGCTCGCTATTGTCGAATGTAATGGATAAATGTACCAGTTTGACGAGAAAAGGGGGTGACCGCAAAGCATATCATTCAGTTGTCGAATTTCTCCAATTCCTGGTAGAAACACTAAAATGGCTTTACTATAAGCAGCTAAGCCATCATCAATTGCAATCTTTGCTATCAGCTGTACTACTAGCTCAAACTCAATCCGATATTCATCGATCTGAGAAACAGTGTTTCGAGTCTTACTACTATAGCCTCTAAGCTGCTTTGTATATTCCGCTTTGGTTGAATCGGTGAGTTCACCATCTGGAATATCGACATCGTCATCCAGATCAGTGAACTTCTCCTGGCCACCAGTGTCGAATGCCGAAAACCCGGTTAGTTCGATAGCATCTTCGAGATACTTGACAGTAACTGGAAAGGTCCGACCAGGAACGTTCAAGACAGGCGCTCCTTCTAGGTATTTGGAAAAACGTGCAGCATCAACCGTGGCAGACATCAAGACTACCTTGAGATCGGGTCTTCGTACCATGAGTTTCCGGAGCACAATGAGTAGAAAATCACTATCTATCGTCCGCTCATGAACTTCATCCAAAACAATGTGGGTAATATCTTTTAGGTCGTTTGAAGCTTCCAGCATACGCATAACAATACCTGTAGTAGCATATATCAAGCGTGTTTCCTTCGAAGTATTCGATTCAAGTCTGATCGCGTAACCGACTAACGATCGAGAAGTCCCAAGATCATTTTTGCGTTCTCCAAGCTCTTCACTTACACGTCTACCAAGTGAAATGGCCGAAATGCGACGGGGTTCTGTGCAGTAGATTTTGCATGGCTTGCCCTGCGACAGCTGGTGTTCTAATATAAACGACGGAACTTGGGTACTTTTACCACTGCAACACGTTAGGCTTTGTAGATAAAGTGATTTGTACCACTTACCACCCAGTTTCTCCACATATAATTACTACCTGATTATTATCGATTGCATGAAGAACTTCGCCCTTGAAACCCCACATAGGCAACTGCATACGTGATTGCTAATTTGAGATTAGAGAAATTTGGGGTCTGTGGAGAACGAGAAAACCTACAAGCATTGCTTGGTAACTTGGCGAATTGGATTTCTCGATCCAAATTCTTCTATATGCTTCTGAGGCAAGGCTTGACTTGCTAGACTTGTCCGGTCCTGACTCATCGCTGGTATCTGCGGCCCTAGTAGACCCCCGGTTTCGAAACGCTCCCTGAATGAGGACACCATCTTCCAGTTCCTGATCTCTCTTATCACGTACCATATCCCGGAAAACGCGAATGGTTTCTCGGTCAACCTCATCAGCTTTTTCTTTCTTCGACTCCGCCAACTCCGTCCACAGATCACGCCAGGTAGCGGGCAGCCTGAGAAAGACTTTATCTTCCTTTGAAGAAGAGCCAAATATGAGGAAGAGAGCAACGGTAGATATATATGCTTCAGACTGCTTTGAATCTGGTGCAGAAATTGTGACCATAGCAAATGATTGCACTTTGGGCGATGACAAATAATCAATCTCGTGTGGAGGGGATACGATTACAGAATCCTGAGCCTTGGACCAAGTGATCCGGAGTGCATGGCGGTTTGAGAAGCTGGATTCGGATACCAGAGTGTAATTCAATTTAACAGACGAGTCCCTGAGCTGATGTTAGCTGATATCTGAGATAAGCCTCAATGTCCCAGTATATGGAACTAACCTAGCTCGGCATGCTTCTTCCAATACCCTTGTAGGGTTAACGCCAGTCCATTTTCCGAAGTCTCGGATGGTGATTTTTACTCCATTACTCCCAGTAGTAACGGTACTGCTCTTTCCAGTTATCGGATCTACTTCATTTACCGGTAGGCTGGCAAATAAATTGGCGAGGGCTGCATCGTCATCACTTTCATTTTCTTCTAAGAGAGCAGCTCCAATCTTTGCAGCTTCTCTGCTAATTTCGTCATCCGAATCAAGGGTGATTTCTGTATCCAAGTCTTGAGAAGTAGTACTGGCTATCTCGGCTCCATTTCTCCGAACTGCATCTGCTGCCTCCTTCTCGAGTTGGATTCGACGGATCTCCCATTGTTTTTCGGCTATGTACCGATCAAATAACACATCATCCTCAATTTTCTGGATTTTTCGGAGCAGTTTTGTCGAGACTGGGTCTGACATGGAAATCAAAATACCTGATTTCTTGGTGTGCTTTTTCCCATTTTGGTTCGAGGACACTCCTTTGCTTGGAGATAAAGTCGACTGCAGCTGGAAAAGTTTTGCCTTACTTTCTATGTAAACGGGGAGAAGTTCATCTGCATCAATGTCGCTTTCATATTCTAGAGCACTTATTTTAATGGGTTGCATACGGTTCTTCTCACCTCTTAAACCATTTGAAGTTGAACCTGGTCCAAGATGTGCCGAATCAAAGTCGAAGCGTGGAGTGTTCATACCAGAAGGTATGGGTGTGTCGCTAGGGGTTTCTATGCGAGATATTAGTCTGAATTTAAGGCAATGACTTTGAACGTAGGATAGAAAGCTGTTGAGGGATAAATTCGGAAAATTAGGAAAATTCAGGTTCTGCCCGACGGCAGCCATTTCCTGGGACGCTGATAACACAAGAGATTCAGAACAGAAGGCACATACCAGATTGAGACTTGGGAAAAGACGTAGGCTTTCGTTGCCAATTTTCATAATCCGGAAGCTCATCTCTTGTGCACTCTCGTGCCAGCCACTCCAGAGATTCATCCATTCCCCATATGGAATCTTTGTTTCCAGAGCCAACTTTATCCGATGTATCCAGAACGTGTTTTAAGGCCAACAGTACTTTATCTTCTAAGAAACCCGCCCCAACCAGTGCTTGTTTCAATGTCCATAGTCGGATTGTGAGTTCTTCTTCCGATGACTGCTTCAGGGAGTTGGATACATCCGCCGACTGCCCAGAATATCTTCCCTCCTCCTTCACCAAATCCAAAA
>Ga0247814_10002564_pt1 | contig 10007 bp, 9 predicted proteins | sample UWRJL179409R1_FD_179947 | JGI IMG/M metagenome (GOLD analysis project Ga0247814, IMG submission 179947) | Plant litter microbial communities from Arlington Agricultural Research Station in Wisconsin, United States - UWRJ-L179-409R-1 | ecosystem: Environmental > Terrestrial > Plant litter >... | reverse complement strand
TCCTAACTGCGGATGTGGCGTAATTGGTAGCCGCACCAGACTTAGGATCTGGCGCTTCACGGCGTGGGGGTTCGAGTCCCTTCATCCGCACAAAAATTCCCCCGCAAAACGGGGGAATTTTTATATATAGACAATTATAAAAACATTGATTCAGAAAGATGAACATTACACAGGAAAAAATTAACGACTTAAATGCAGTTGTAAAAATTAAAATAGCGCCTGAGGATTACACTGAAAAGGTTGATAAATCTATAAAAGAGCAAGCAAAAAAAGCTAACCTTCCTGGTTTCCGTAAAGGAATGGTTCCTGCAGCTCACATCAAAAAGATGTATGGCAGAAGCATCCTTGTGGAAGAAATCAATACTTTATTAAGCGAGACTTTAAATAAACACCTAACTGATAACAAAGTAGAAATTCTTGGTCAGCCGCTTCCAGTTATGGACGACACGAAAGAATTTAAATGGGACAATACTGACGAATTCGAGTTTGATTACGAATTAGGTCTTGCTCCTGCGATCGACGTAAACATCACTTCAAAAGATAAATTCACTGAATATAAAGTTAAAGCTGATGAAGAAACCCTTGCATCCCGTATCAAGAATATCCGCAGAAGCTATGGCAAAATGACAAATCCTGAAGTTTCGGCAGAAGATGATGTGCTTTATGCCGAATTAACACAATTATCTCCGGATGGTTCAGTTTTTGAAGGTGGAATCACCAGCACTGGCTCTATTCGTTTAGATTTAGTGAAAGACAAAGAGATCGCAAAATCTTTAGTCGGTTTGAAAAAGGATGATGTAGTGGAGCTGGATGTGGCTAAAGCTTTTGATAAAGACGAGGTGGTTATCGCCAAATTGTTAAACATCAGCGAAGAAGACGCAAAAGATCTTGACTCTAAATTCACCGCGACAATTAAAAACGTAAATCGTTTAGAAGAGTCTGATTTAAACCAGGAGTTCTTTGATAAATTATTTGGTGAAGGTACAGTAACTGACGAAGCTGGCTTTACGACTAAAATCACTGAAGAAGTGGAAGGAATGTTCCAGCAAGATGCAGATCGCAAATTACAGAACGACATCTACACTCAGTTGCTTGAAGGCGTAAACATTGAACTTCCGGATGAATTTTTACGTAAGTGGTTAAAAGCTACAAACGAAAAATTGTCTGACGAAGAATTGGCTGAAGGATACGATGATTTCGCTAAAAACTTGAAGTGGACATTGATCGAGAACAAATTGATCAAGGACAACAACATTGAGATTAAGTATGAAGATGTGTTTGCAACAGCTAAACAGCGTTTAGATGCTCAATTTAGAATGTACAGCCCTGCTCCTATGCCGGAAGATCAATTGGCCGAATACACTGCAACTTTCTTAAAAGAGAAAGACAATGCTAACCGCATATTTGATGAGGTTAAAGCCCTTAAAGTTTTTGAATACATCAAGTCGGTTGCCACTTTAGACCAACAAGAAATACCTTATAACAAATTTATAGAGATGAAATAAGCTGTTTAACAGCACATTTTAATGGATTTTTAGATGAGGCGGCTTTGTTAAGGCCGCCTTGTTTATATAAAATAAACAAATTTTACAATACCACAATAAATTACCACTTTAGTTTATCTATTTTGGTGATCACAGCTAATTAAGACATAGATAATTTTATTATTATGAATATAGATAAAGACGAATTCAGAAAATACGCAGTTAAACATCACCGCATCAACGGTTTGAATGTTGACCGTTACATCGGTGCGACTAACAATTCTCCAAAAAGCATGACACCTTATATCATTGAGGAACGTCAATTAAATGTAGCGCAGATGGATGTGTTTTCTCGTTTGATGATGGACCGTATCATTTTCTTAGGTGATGCGATCTATGATGGAAACGCGAATATTATACAAGCTCAGTTGTTATTCTTACAATCTACAGATAACAATAGAGACATTCAAATCTACATCAACTCACCAGGTGGTTCTGTATACGCAGGTTTGGGAATCTATGATACCATGCAATACATTGCCCCAGACGTAGCAACGATCTGTACAGGCATGGCAGCATCTATGGGTGCGGTATTATTGGTAGCCGGAGCTAAAGGAAAACGCGCAGCATTACCTCACTCCCGCGTAATGATCCACCAACCTTCAGGTGGTGCTCAAGGGGTGGCTTCAGATATGGAGATCAACTTAAGAGAGATGCTTAAATTGAAAAAAGAGTTATACGATATCATTTCGAATCACTCCGGACAAAGTTACGAGTGGGTAGAGAAAGCTTCTGACAGGGATTACTGGATGAAAGCTGACGAAGCTAAAGAGTTCGGTATGATTGATGAGGTATTGAGTGCGAGTAAGAAAGACTAATAATGGCTAAACAAAATAAAGAATCCCGTTGCTCTTTTTGTGGATCAGGTAAGCAGGATACATTAATGCTTATCGAAGGTTTGGATGCGTTTATCTGTGATAAATGCGTAACTCAAGCCAATCAATTGCTGGTACAGGAATTAGGAAGCAAAAAATCAAAGGGTCTTGATACTTCAGTTACCTTATTGAAGCCTCATGAAATTAAAGCACACATCGATCAGTATGTAATCGGTCAGGATGATGCTAAAAAGGTGCTTTCCGTAGCGGTATATAACCATTACAAACGTTTAAGTCAGAAAGTTGATAAGGGTGATGAGGTAGAGATTGAAAAATCAAACATCATGCTTGTTGGCGAGACAGGTACCGGAAAAACGTTGTTGGCTAAGACCATCGCTAAGATCCTTCATGTACCTTTTTGTATCTGTGATGCTACTGTTTTAACTGAAGCAGGTTATGTAGGTGAAGATGTAGAAAGCATTTTAACACGTTTATTGCAAGCTGCCGACTACGATGTTGCTTCTGCAGAACGCGGAATCGTTTACATTGATGAGGTAGATAAAGTGGCTCGTAAGAGTGACAATCCTTCTATTACCAGAGATGTATCCGGTGAAGGTGTTCAGCAAGCCTTGTTAAAGATTCTGGAAGGAACAGTAGTGAACGTACCTCCTCAAGGCGGTCGTAAACACCCTGATCAGAAAATGATCCCTGTAAATACAAACAACATCTTGTTTATTTGCGGTGGTGCATTTGATGGTATCGAACGTAAAATCGCTAACAGATTACGTACACAGGCAGTAGGCTACAAAGTGAAGAAAGACGATGTTGATCTTGACTTGAAGAATTTGTACAAATACATCACCCCGCAGGATCTAAAATCATTTGGTTTGATCCCGGAGTTGATTGGAAGGGTTCCAGTGTTAACTCACTTAAATCCATTGGACAAAGCTGCTTTAAGAAATATATTGACTGAGCCGAAGAATTCATTGTTCCGTCAGTATGTGAAGTTATTTGAATACGAGAACGTAGAGTTGGTGTTTGACGACGACGTACTCGACTTTATTGTGGATAAGGCAATGGAATATAAGCTGGGCGCAAGAGGATTGAGATCCATTTGCGAGGCGATTATGCTGGATGCGATGTTTGACATCCCGTCTGATCCAAATGTCAAGGAGTTACACATCTCATTGGATTATGCGGTGGAGAAATTTGAAAAGGCTGATTTTAAAAAGTTAAAAGCTGCTTAAAGAATTTGATCCCCGGTATTCACCGGGGATTTTTTTTAAAGCAAGGTTTTTGGGTGTTGCGCCCCGTCATCCTGAATTTATTTCAGGACCTCGGAGTAGAAAAGCTTTACAAGACCCACCCAGTCCGAGGTGCTGAAACGAGGTCAGCATGACGATCGGTTGGTTGGCACACGATCCCCTAACCAAAACAATCGTACGGTTACCAACCGATCATAAAGGTTACCAACCGATTGTGACACTAACCGATCCTGCCCTAACTAAACCACCCCTTTAACAAACTAGAGTATTAACAAAGACAATTATATATGAACGAAGAAAAAGACGTAAAAAAAGATGAGACCATCGTAGCTAAAGCTAAAAAAGTAAAAGAAGTAAATTCTGCCATTAAACCCGGTTTGAAGACCAAGGCAGACATCGTAAAGAATTGGTTGCCACGTTACACGGGTAGACCCCTTGACCAGTTTGGTGATTACATCCTGCTCACAAATTTCAGCAAATACCTTCAAATGTTTTCTGAATGGAATGACGATGCACCGATCATGGGATTGGACAAACCGATGCAAAGTGTAACAGCGAACGGAATCACCATCATCAACTTTGGAATGGGAAGTCCCCTAGCCGCCACTATGATGGATCTGCTTACCGCTATCAGTCCTAAAGCGGTACTATTCCTCGGAAAATGTGGGGGATTAAAGAAGAAGAACCAGCTTGGAGATCTAATCCTTCCAATCGCAGCGATTAGAGGTGAAGGAACATCAAACGACTACCTACCTGCAGAAGTACCTGCCCTACCGTCATTCGCTTTACAGAAAGCCATTTCTACTACCATTAGGGATCACTCGAGAGATTATTGGACAGGAACTTGTTATACAACCAACCGCAGAGTTTGGGAGCACGATAAGGAATTCAAAAAATACTTGAAAACACTAAGAGCAATGGCGGTAGATATGGAAACAGCAACAGTATTCACGACTGGGTTTGCGAACAAGATTCCAACTGGTGCTTTACTTTTAGTATCAGATCAACCAATGATCCCTGAAGGAGTGAAAACCGCTGAAAGCGATAGTTCAGTTACCAATACCTATGTTGAACAGCACCTGAGAATAGGAATTGATTCTTTGAAGCAATTGATCAACAACGGACTAACAGTGAAACATCTGCAATTCTAGTCACCATCAGGACTTTTTGGATAGTCAAAATCCACTAAGGTTCCTGTTCCATTGCTGATCTCTTTCCAATCATCAACTGGGAATTCGATTAAAACAACGCCGCAAGTGGGTAAATTATAGATATTCGCATTGCTTAGGTAATTCGCGAAATCTGTAAACCCTGGGTTGTGACCAAACAACGCCGCTCGCTGATACTGATTATCAATGTTATTCACCACATTCAATAAAGCAGGAGTTTCTGCTTCATATATGCTGCTATCTTGCTTAATTTGCTCTACCGGACGATACCAAGCTTGTTCAAAATGACTGGCGGTGGTAAATGCCCGCAGCGCCGGGCTGCTGATCAGGACTTCAGGTACAAGATCCTTTTGTACTAACCTAAGTGCCATTTCAGGTGCATCACGATGTCCTCTTGGGTTTAGAGGTCTATCGAAATCTTGAAGGTGCGCATTGCCCCACTCAGATTTGCCATGTCTAACTAATAACAGCTGTTTCATGATTACGAAGTTTATCTATTACTTTATTGATAACAGTTTGCTCTGGCAAATTGTTCATGCAAGCAAAGTCTCCGCGATAGCAGGGAACATTGCCGTAAACAGAACAAGGACGGCAATATAAGTCCAATTGAACCGCATCATTTATTGACTGACCAAATCCCAGAAATCCTGCAAAAGGATGCGTAGCACCCCATACAGAAACTACGGGGATGTTTTTTAGGGAAGCCAGGTGCATGCCGGAAGAATCCATGCTTAACATTAGGTCCAGTTTCGCTATAAACTCCAATTCCTCAACTAATGTCATCTTTTTAACCAATGAGGTGATATTGGGATGCTGAGCTTCCCAAATAGCAGCAGATTGAGCCTCATTTTCAGTACCGCCGAAAATGAATAAACGATATCCTTTCTGCGCAAGTTCAAGAAGCACTCTTTCCATTTTATACAATGGATAGACTTTCTGCTGATGCTGAGCGAAGGGGCTTACGCCAACCCACTGCTCATTCCCAGGTTTTTCCCACAATGCAGGACTAATCCTATTTTCCAAAAGAAAAGGAAAGCCTAAGTGCTCAAAAACCTCAGCGTACCTTTGAACCGTTAGTTTTAGCGGAAGCAGCTCCTTATTCTCTTTGCTGGTCAGGCGTTTTTTTTCAGCACGGCCTTTGTCCACCGACACAGTCGTAACGCCCGTTAAGAAAAACAGTAGGCACAGGACTTTGCTTCTTAAATTGTTGTGGAGGTCGGCAACTTTATAGACACCCAATTTTCGTAGTTCGAAAAATAATCCAAGCAAACCTAAAAAGCCCTTATGCCTTCCTTTGGGGTCAAACGAGAGGAATTGTAATTGAGGGAGAGCTTTAAAAAATGGCTGGAAGGCAGTCCGACTTAATATCAAGAGCTTTTCCTCCGGATAAGCTTCGCAGAATTGCTTAATCACAGGGGCTGTCATTGCAACGTCTCCCATCGCTGAGAAACGGATAATCAGTATCTTACCCCTATCGCCCACTATTTAACTGGGTTATAGAGGATTGGATTTAGACTAGGATCATTGTACATCTTCATCTGTTTATAGACTCTCATATATTTATCTCCATGCTCAATATCCTGAATTAGATCGTCAAGACTTGACGAAAGATCAGTTCTTTGATTTAAAAGGATGTTTAACTTGTCGCCACAGCTTAGTCGGTGTTCTTCAGAAGCATCTAAACGAATTGCCTCTTCATTCATATGGTAGATTTTTAAGGCCAAAATTGACAGCCTGTCTATCACCCATGCAGGGCTTTCAGAATTGATTTTAGCACTTTCCTTTGGTACTACGGATTTAAACTCTTCCAGAAAGAAGCTGTCGATATATTCTACTACATCCGTCCTTTCCTGATTGGAGGCATCGATGCGGCGTTTCCATTGTAAACCAGTTACCGGATCGATTGCAGGGTTTCTCACTACATCCTCCATATGCCACTGGGCGGTATCAATCCAGCATTTCAGGTATAATAGGCGTTCCAGAGTACCAATCCCATATGGATTAGTAATCGGGCAATCGATATCATTCTGCACATGATAATCATTAATAACTTCCTGAAATATCTTATTGCAAAGTTGACTAATCATGAAACAAAGGTAAGGATACTATTTTTTATTGTGGAAGTATTGCGAGATATCTTGTAGACTGAAGGCATTTAAGCATTGTGTGGCTTGTAATCCTCCCTTTCTGCCGATTAAAACACCATAACGCATATCGTGATGGCCCTCTACCCTATGCGCATCCGGGTTTATGGAAAGTAAAACACCTTTTTCCAATGCATAACGATGCCAACGCCAGTCCAGATCTAACCTAAGTGGGTTGGCATTGATCTCAATAACAACATTGTTTGCTGCACAGGCATCAATCACTTTTTTATAATCTATAGGATACCCTTTACGGCTCAATAACAATCGTCCGGTGGGATGTCCTAATATCGTGGTGTAAGGGTTTTCTATGGCGGTTACCAATCTGGATGTGGCTTTTTCTTCATCCATGCGGAGGATGCTGTGAACAGAGGCCACCACAAAGTCGAACGTTTTTAGGATTTCCTCCGGATAATCCAGTGAACCATCATACAGAATATCGCTTTCAATTCCTTTGAAAATTTTGAAGGGTGCCAATCGCGAATTCAGTTCGTCGATTTCTTTATGTTGGGCATAAATTCTTTGCTCGTTCAAGCCATTTGCGTAGAATGCAGATTTGGAGTGATCGCACATGCCGAGGTATTCCAGCTGCAAATGGTCTTTGCAGTAAAGTGCCATTTCTTCCAGCGTATTCACTCCATCGCTCCAGGTTGAGTGATTGTGCAGACTTCCCTTGAGATCGTCATACGTAATCAATACCGGCAACGTATTTGATTTAGCCAGCGCTACTTCGTCCAGACCTTCTCTCAACTCTGGTTCTACATAGGCTAATCCTGCCTTCGCATAGATGTCATGTTCGCTTTCGTACTTGCCTTCTCCAGCAAGGGCAAGCACCTGCTCCACGTGAGATGGGCTCCCTGTTAACTTAAAGAAACTGAGGTAAAAGTCGGCTTTGGACACCAACTGAAGCCTCACTTTCAAACCAAACGGGGTTCTCGCTTCGAAGATAATAGCACCCTGAGCTTGGAATTCCAATTGCTCAGACCCCAACGGACTGAATTCCAATTGTTTGAATTCCAATAATTCAGATCCCAATTGTTCAAATTCCAATGGTTCAGATCCCAACGGTTTAAACTCCAATGGCTCAAAGCTCGCTAACCCTGCCGCTACCTGTTCTATATTCTCTGCTCCTAATACGAGCTCAATTTCCTCAATGATTTCAAGGCAGCGCCTGTATTCCCCTCCCACTCCCAAAAGAGCAGTTTGATCGACCTGGTTTAGCCACACAGATAGATCTTCAAACAGTTTGTTTACCAACGGCTCCGCTTGAGTGTATAAGAACTTACCTTCGGCAGCCATTTTGAACTCGATGATCTTACGTATTTCATCCTGAGTTTTTAAACCGAAGCCTTTAGCTTCAATCAGCCTGTTTTCATTGCAGGCATAATACAGCTCACCTATGTTTTCAATGGCGAGATCCTTCCAGATCACTGCAATTTTTTTTGGACCTATGCCCTTGATTCCAAGCATTTCCACAATCCCTTCAGGGGTGTTGGTCAAAATAGTTTGCAGATCTGTCATTGTCCCTGTTTGGAGTAATTCCCAAACTTTTCCAGAGATGCTTTTTCCCAACCCGTCTATCTGTCCGATCTCTTCTAAAGACTTCTCTTTGATGGCAAAAGGCAGCTTATCAACCTTAAAAGCGGCCTTTGCAACAGATTTGATCTTGAATGGGTTTTCATTGTGAAGTTCCATTAACTGAGATAACAAACGAAGCGTGCGTGCGATGGCCTTATTTTCCATAGGCTGCTAAAATAAGAATTATTTTGCCTCCTGAGCAGATTGATCGAAGTTCAGCTTGTCTTTTCTAAAGTGATCTGCACAAAAATCATGATTGTGTTTTGGCTTTAAGATCACGTATAAACCTAAACCAATCAATACCATTGGCAAAGCAAACTGACCGAATGCGAAAGGCACAATACTTTTTAGAGTTAACAGACTTCCAATGATGACCATCACGATCCATCCACCTGGTTTAAAGTTCTTGTTGTAACCAATTAACAGACCCATCACTAAAAGAAATGATTTCCAGCTCAAGATCCAGAACGGAACCAAAAGACCAAGATTTTTGGCGATAAATATGGTACCTATAATGATAAATAAAATACCAATGTTGAAGTTGCGGTTGTTTTTTCTGTTTAGAGTTTCCATGACTTTTTTTCTTCAAAACTATCACGAAATCAGACACACATCAATGCACAGCTGGCATGAGGGGGTTGTTTATCGGTAAATGGAGAAAAATTGTCGGTGAAAACTCCGGAGATTAAATCACCGATATTTGTTTTTGGAACTCGAAGAAGTATTGTACGGCTTTTACCAACCTGCTGCCATACCAGGAAAACATTTCTCCGTCCACCAACATAACTTTGGTGTCAGGTAACAACGCTTGAATTTCCTGAACGTGATCGTCTGAAAAAGGATAGGGTTCTGAGGATAGAAACACCAAATCAGGATTCAAAAGCAGCAGCTCGTTAAGATCCATTTCAGGGTAACGAGTTGATTTAACCACATTGGTCATCCCATTGAGGGCGAGCATATCGTTGATAAAAGTATTGATCCCAGCCGCCATGTAAGGTTTCTTCCAAATCAGATAGGCTACCTTTTTATCGATGCCCCGCTCCAATGCCAGGGTTTGAAGATCAGAAAATCCCGCGGAAATCAAATGAATAAGATAAGAAGCCTCCGGCTGCCGATCTACCAATTCTCCTATTTGCAGAATTGTCCGTTTAGCGTCTTCCAAATTGTAAATATCACTCATCCAAACTGGGAAAAGCACCGATAATTCTTCAATATCATGCCGACTGTTTTCTTCCTTATTCCCAATTATTAAATCGGGCTTGAGGTCTTTAATCAGATCAATGTTCAGTTTTTTAGTACCTCCCACTTTTACACATCTAGCAAATTTATCTATCGGATGCACGCAGAATTTAGTAAGGCCAACCACCTCCGCGTCTAGTCCGAGATCAAATAAGAGCTCAGTCTGCGACGGGACGAGTGACACAATTCGTTTGGGAGGATAATTAAAAGTAACCTCCCTGGAGAGCTGATCTGTAACCGTTCGCTGCATCCA
>Ga0247814_10002563_pt1 | contig 10011 bp, 10 predicted proteins | sample UWRJL179409R1_FD_179947 | JGI IMG/M metagenome (GOLD analysis project Ga0247814, IMG submission 179947) | Plant litter microbial communities from Arlington Agricultural Research Station in Wisconsin, United States - UWRJ-L179-409R-1 | ecosystem: Environmental > Terrestrial > Plant litter >... | reverse complement strand
TTGTGCGCAAGCCACGCCAGACTGCGAAACAAAAATCGAAGTCTCCAGCCCTCGGCCGTATTCACAATGCACTAAAAACTCGTTACTACGACCAAGCAGCGCCTCTTAAGCGTGGTGTTTGTATCAAAGTAACGACTAAGACACCGAAAAAACCTAACTCTGCACTCCGTAAGGTTGCACGTGTTCGTTTAACTAACGGACAAGAAGTTTGGGCATACATTGGTGGTGAAGGTCACAACCTTCAAGAGCACGCCGTTGTTCTTGTACGTGGTGGCCGCGTGCCAGACCTTCCAGGTGTTCGTTACCACATCGTTCGTGGTGCACTTGACCTTCAAGGTGTTGCAAAGCGTCAACAAGGCCGTTCAAAGTACGGCGCAAAGAAAGAAGCTAAGTAATGCCACGTAAAACTACTGCTAGCCTCCAACGAGTGCTTAACCCAGACCGTAAATACCAATCTATCTTGGTTCAACGCCTTATCAACAAAGCTATGCTTGATGGTAAGAAGCTTGTTGCTGAACGTGCTGTTTACGAAGCGCTTGAAACAGCTGCTAAGAAACTAGACCACGAAAACCCACTTGAAGTGTTTGAAAAAGCCCTCAAGAACGTTTCTCCAAACTTCGAAGTTAAATCTCGTCGTGTTGGTGGTGCTAACTATCAAATTCCATTCCCAGTTGCTGGCCACCGCCAATTGCACTACGCCTTTTCATGGCTTATTCAATCGGCTCGTGGACGTAAGGGTATCCCTTTCGCACAACGACTTGCTTTGGAAATTGTAGATGCCTACAACGAAACTGGTGTTGCTTTCAAGAAAAAAGAAGACACACACAAAATGGCGGAAGCCAACCGTGCCTTCGCACACTTTGCTCGAAGCTAATTTATATAGCCGCTGTAAACTTAAAACTTCCTGTTGTAATGACAGGGAGTTTTTTGTATGCCTGTTGTTATACATAAAAAAATACCCGGCTCGTATGAACCGGGTATTGTAGTTTTAGGAAGGTTATCCTACTTGGTGCCAAGTAGTACCATCAGCAATGAAGTCTGCAACTTGGCCGTAGCTGTTAACAGCAATTGATGCAGAAGTGTTGGTACCAGCATTAATTTGCCCAGATGGAGGAAGAACAAGTACGCCGTTTACGTTATTTGTAAGCTTTTTAACTGTTACATACGCACCGTTGGCTGGTGCAGGAAGTGTAACGTTGAAACCGCTTGTTGAAGTATCACAAATAACAAAGTTGCCGCTTACTGCTGTGTAATCTGCAGTACGCGTAACAGCTGTCCAGGTTGAACCACCACCGCCACCTGCTGCTGGAGTTGTCCAGGCAAGTGCAGTACCGTTCCAGGTAAGTACTTGGTTAGTAGCCGGCGCGTTTGATACGGCAAGTTTTGGTTCAGTCACAGCATCGTTAGCAAGTTCAGCTGTAGCAATGGCATTTGCAGCAATTTGAGCATTACTTGCAGTACCTGTAAGGTCGCCGCCAACAGTAGGGTCGCCAGCGCCACCGGTTACAGGAGCAATCCATGTAAAGTTAGAACCGTTAAAGCTCAGTACCTGTCCATTGCTTGGAGTATTGGCTGCGCTTAATTTTGGTTCAGTGATTGAGTTATCAGCGAGTTTAGCTGTGCCTACACTTGCGTCGGTTGGGACGCGTGTATCAGTGAGGCGTGCATCGTTAGTAGTAACAACAACAGAGCCGGCTGCTTGAAGGCCGCCTGTGAAGTTCTTAGAACCTGTTATGGTTTGTGTACCAGCAAGAGCTACTACATCAGCAGTGTTTGCCTTTGCTGTAAGATCGCTAGCGTTTGCCTTTGCAGCAAGGCCTGGAACAGTAGGCGCAGAAGCGGTTCCACCAAGGTCACCCGTAAGTTGCACAAGGCCCTTTACAGAGGCTGACGCATCTGGCACAGAACCAGAAGCACTAGAGGTTACCCAAGAAAGTCCTGTTCCGTCGTAGCTTAATGTTTGTCCGGCAGTTGGCGAATTCCCGATAGCTAATTTACCGAGGGTGACTGAACCTGCTTCGATAGCTGTAGCAGGAACGCTTCCAGGTTTTAAATTACCGTTGCTGTCATGTGCGGTCGACAGGAAATCGTTAAGTAAAGTACCCCAATTCCCTGCATCGCTTCCTGGTTGAGGTAGACGTGGCATATCCCTATTGTTCTCCATTTATTGATTATGGTTGTGTATGGTTTAAATATACATTAGTTACTAGCATAAACACAACTGTTATATATTAATTTTTTGCTTTACATACAGTTACTGCTCATGTATAACAAAGATAAATGGGAAACAATACAAACACTACGAAAGTCATAGGCGACTAATATGGAACGCCGGGAAGATACAGGTTTTATGTATCTGCCCGGGAGTGACGCCCTAAAAAGTGCCGAGTATTTTAATACCCGCGACAACATTGGTCGCAAAGCTGTTAAGCGTTTCATGGGCGAGGGTTCACACTGGAACTATCTTGAAAACCCTACCTTCGACAAGTATCTTCAGATGCCAAAGGTAATTGTTGATGCTGACGGTGCACAAGAACTTATTGGAATAGGCGATACGTTATCTGATGAAGCAATGCCGCGTTATTTAGATGCAGCAGGCTGGGCATATGCAGAAGCGGGACTTGCGCTGAGTGAAGATACCGCCGAGCATCGCGTTCAACTTGTTGCAGGTGCAGAGCGCGTTTGGAGCAAAGCTTTGGTAAACCACCTTGATCTTGGCCGTCGCTATGGTGAGAAGTGGACATTAGGTGAAGATCTGAGCCATCGTTTAACACTAAACATAGCATTTGCACCTCTGATAAAATCGATTATCGTCGGTAATGTTGCCGATAGTGTACGAGAATCAGTCATGCGAGACACGGTCGCAATCGCTACAGACTCTTCGCAAATACTCACTGAAACTCTGGAGAGCGGAGACAAGGTAACAAGTGGCCAACACCTCGGGTTCTTATTTGAGGCTAATGCATTAATGACCTTGTTGAGTATGAATGATGCTCGGTACATTCCCTTGCCATCAACTGCTCGGGCAGACAGCGGCTATTACCATATCTCGCAAACTCATGACATCTCTATCATCAACCAACACTGGGGTGAGATTCGCAAGCTGATACCCGTAGAGATTAAGTCGCGCTCTACCATACGAGATAGGGAACGGTACGATGCACTGCTTCTTAGGGGAAAGATGCATTTGAGCGTGAATGACTATGACCCGCGAACAACCGTGAGGGCTTTCGAGGGCATTCTTAATGGGACGGCATCTAAAAAAGAAATAGAATCTATTGAGGGTATATCTTCGAAGATTCGCGATATGTTACGGCTATACCAAAAAGGCCTAACACCAGAAGGCATTGCAACTAAAAGTTTAACGAGGTTTCATAATAACGACAAAGCTGCTGAAGTATATCCAGAGTTGTCTCGATTCCCGAGGAAAAAATAATGCCGTATTGCTTGATAATCAACCGAATAAGTCCTACAATGCACCCATATCTATTGAAGAGAGAGAATATACTTAATGTCTGAAATTGAGATACAGCCCCCATTCCCAATACCGACCCCTGAAGACTATGCCTTAGGTGCCCAGCATTTAGACAGCGTTTTTGGTGAAAAAGATGGCGCCTGGTATCTTTACAACAGAGAATCGATGATTGATGTGCAATCAAATGCATTACTACGCAGCAAAATAAGCGGTATGTCATCTTTAGCGCGGCTTGTAGAACCTGTCGAGAACGATCAATTCAAGCCAACCGACCCTTTGTTTAGGGCGACGCATGCATTCCGTGCTGGAATGTGGACGGCTGGGATGCTTGGCTTTATAGTCTTCGAAGATAAAATGAAATATAAAGATATCCATAATAAACTTGCTGCAAGTATGCCGCATCATCAACAGGCTAGCCAAGAAAATTACGAAGAGAGTGGCGGCTATCTAAAATCCTTAGGTGACCAAGGGCTAGAAATAGTAGGGCACGAGGCGCGACAATACATCGATAAATGGGGTGAAGAACTGGTATACGAACCGAGCGTGAGGCAATATTACGCGTTAGGTACAGGTGCGGTCCTTGCCGTATACCACCAAGTGTATGAAAACTCTTATGAAGACTTAGTTACTCGATACGAGGATGATCAAGTTGCTCGAATACTTAATTTTGACCAGCTGGATGAATACCTTTCATCCGATTCCGACTCTAGCAGTAATTAACCGTATCTGTTATAATGTATATAAAGCGCTATTTTTTATGGCCAAAAATAATCCAGTAAGAAAGAGATAACGAGAGACTTATGGCAGCACAGAACGTTCCCCTAAAAAATTACCGAAACATCGGTATTATCGCCCACATTGACGCGGGTAAAACTACAACCACTGAAGGTATTCTTTACCGTACTGGTATTAACCACAAAATTGGTGAAGTTCGTGGTGCTGACGGTGACAGCGCAACAACTGACTGGATGGCTCAAGAGAAAGAACGTGGAATCACGATTACTTCTGCTGCCGTGACTGCCTTCTGGAAGGGTCACAAAATTAACATTATCGACACCCCGGGACACATCGACTTTACAGCCGAAGTTGAACGTTCACTCCGTGTTCTTGACGGTGCTGTTACTGTCTTCGACGGTAAAATGGGTGTAGAAGCACAAACTGAAACTGTATGGCGCCAAGCAAACAAGTACGGTGTGCCTCGAATTTGTTTCGTAAACAGATCAACCAAATTGGTGGTGATTTCTACAAGTCTCTCGACACTATTCACAACCGTCTTTCTAAGCAAGCACTTCCAATCCACCTTCCTATCGGTTTTGAAAAAGAAATCAACGGTGTTGTTGACCTTGTTGACATGAAATCTTACACATACGGTGACTACACTGACCACGAACTTGTTGTTGGTGAAATTCCTGCTGACATGCTTGAAAAAGCAAAGAACGCTCGTAGCCTCCTTGTTGAAGCAGCTGTTGAAGCTGAAGACGACTTGTTCGAACGTTTTCTTAACGAAGGTGAAGAGTCAATCTCTGTTGAAGACCTAAAGCGTGCACTTCGTAAGCGTGTGCTTTCTGGTGACTTCTTCCTCGTTACTGGTGGAGATGGCCGTGGAGTTATGGTTGAAAAGGTTCTTGACCTTGTAAACGACTACCTTCCATCACCACTCGACGTTGATGCTATCCAAGGTACTAACCCGAAAACTGGCGACCTTGTTGAACGCCAACCAGCTGACGCTGAACCACTTTCTGCACTTGCATTCAAGATTGCCTCTGACCCATTCGTTGGGCGCCTTATCTTCGTTCGTGTTTACAGTGGTAAGCTAACTGCTGGTAGCTACATTCTTAACACCACTACTGGTGACAAAGAGCGTATCGGCCGTATCGTTCGTATGCACGCCGACAAGCGTGAAGAAATTGATTCAGTAGGTGCTGGTGACATCGCCGCTGTTGTTGGACTTAAGAGTACCTTTACTGGTCACACACTTGCCGACCCTGCACACCCAATTCTTCTTGAATCAATCGAATTTCCAGACCCACCAGTATCTATTGCTGTTGAGCCTAAAACTAAGGCTGACCAAGAAAAGATGGGTATTGCGTTGCAACGTCTCGCTGAAGAAGACCCTACTTTCCGTATTCACACTGACGAAGAAACTGGCCAAACAATTATGTCAGGAATGGGTGAGCTTCACCTCGACATCCTTGTTGACCGTATGAAGCGTGAATTTAACGTTGAAGCAAACATTGGTGAACCTCAAGTAGCCTTCCGTGAAACTATTCGTGGAACTGCTGAAGCCCAAGGTAAGCACGCGAAGCAATCTGGTGGACGTGGTCAATATGGTGACGTATGGATCCGTTTCGAGCCGACAGAAACTGGACTTGGTTTCGAATTCGAAGATGCTATTAAGGGTGGAGTTGTTCCTAAGGAATACATCAAGCCTGTTGAAAAGGGTATCCGCGATACACTTGAAAGCGGTGTTCTTGCTGGCTACCCAATGATTGGTGTGAAAGCCACTCTCTACGATGGTAGCTACCACGACGTTGACTCAAGCGAGCTCGCCTTTAACCTTGCCGGTGTTATTGCCGTTAAGGAAGGTATTCCAAAGGCTCGTCCAGTTATCCTTGAACCTGTTATGAAAGTTGAAGTTTCAATGCCAGAAGAGTTCATGGGTGACATCATTGGTGACCTTAGTGCTCGCCGTGGCCGTATCGATGCGATGGAAGACATTCCAGGTGGTGCTAAATTGGTTCGTGCATACGTTCCACTTTCAAACCTCTTCGGTTACACGAACGATATTCGTTCACTAAGCCAAGGTCGTGCAGCCTCTACTATGGAACTTGCTGAGTACGAAGAAGTACCACCAAACGTTCAACAAGAGATCATTGAAAAGCGAACAAACAAGTAGTAAAACAATTCTACAAAGAAGAAACCCCCGCATATTGCGGGGGTTTTCCTTTTACTAGATGAATCAGGCCGGCGCCTTCTCGTTGTGGTTGAGGAGGTCCTCTTCCCAGGCCGCGAGCGGACGGGTGGTGTTGTTCGCGAGTGCCTCGGCGTCTGCGTCGGCCTCAGCCTTGGCGTTGGCGACGAGTTCATCGTACTTCTTGCTGTGCACGTAGCCCCAGCCTTCGCCGGAAGCGATGGCCAGGCGAACGGCAGCCTGGATCTTCTCGACGGCACGGATGGCATCGTTGACCTTTAGTCGGTCGAAGCCGAGCTGGTCGAAGATGGCCTGTACGGCGTCGGCGATGTTGCCTTCCTGTGCTTCCTTCGGTGAGAAGAATGCGACGGGGATCATGCCGTCCAGCGTGGGCTGACCACTGCGTCGCCAGGTGAGAACTCCGCCGCCGGCACTGATGTCGTGCACGTCGTCGATGAAGTCCACGAAGTGGCTGCGGTGGTACGTGTTGTTGGAGAAGAAGAGGATGGTGACGTATGTTTCGTTGTTCAGCATCTGATGTTTCCAATCTAGTAGAAGGGCGAGCATTCGATGTAAAAAGAAGCTTGATACACATTATAGCATAAGTAGTATAAAAAGTCAATATTAAGGCAGCTGCAAAGGAAAAACCTCCACCATGATGGCGGAGGTAAAACCCTACTGCGTTGTTAGACGATTGCTGCTTCGACCCACGGGGGTGGTGTTGACTCGAAGTTGGGGGAGAATCGCGCTCCGTTGATCTTCTTCGTCAGTTCGACGGCGATGCCGAGTGCTATCAGCGCATCGTCATCGACAATGTCGAGGTGGTCCACGATGGCAGCCATGATGGCGATTGCCACATCCGGCGCCGAGTCGAGGTCGATTTCAGCGAAGGTAGTGCTGCTTGTGGGCAGCGTGAACGTGGAGTCTGCCGGTCGCCAGGTAAACGCACCAAGAGGGCTGGTGACGTCGAGCGTGGCGTTGGGATAGACGTTGTTCCATCCTGTAACGAGATGGATTAGCTTAACTTCGTGAAAAGTCATAGTTCGTTCCAATCAGTAGTAGGGTACATGCTATATGTTACAAAAGCTTAGTTGCATTATGTCATAACAACACTAAAAGTCAATCTAACGATATGCCTATTATGTGTTTTAAAATGTCTTTCAAAGTTAAATATAAGTAAAGATTGTTTGTTTAGACTTAAGATATGGGAACAACGATATATGAACGGCCAAGAGAAAAACTATACAAAAAAGGGGTGTCAGCACTTACGAATGCTGAATTGTTACAAATAATAATAGGCAGCGGCAATGTTGGTATGCCTGTTGCAAAGATTGCTCGTAAGGTAGACAAGGTTTTGATGGCGCGTGGGTCTGAGGTTAGTATGGGCGATTTAACGGCAATTCAAGGGCTTGGGCTAGTTAAGGCTAGCCAAATTATTGCTGGGCTTGAGCTTGCAAATCGCATAATGTATCAGCAGGGTAACGAGCCATATAAAGACATCGATGTACTGGCAGATTTATACGCAGACATTCGGCGTTCTAAGAAACAAGTGTTTCTGTATGCTTTCTTTGATGGCAACGGCCGTTTAATAGATGACAATTCACAAATACTTAACCCGAAGGCAAGTACTGCTCGTATCGCACGCAAGGTGTTTGGTGAAGCATTGGCGCAATCTACCGCCAGTGTACTTGTTGCAGTAGGAGGGGAAAGCCAGTCGCTTGAGCCGGCTTTGTATGAGTTGAGCCTCGCACACGATATCTATACGACCGCTGCAATGTTGTCTATTACGGTAAAATCCTTCGTACTGGTCGGCAGTGTGGGCGAATATGTTATTAAGGAGTCGCATCGTGGATAAGCGGATACATAACCCTCCTAACGACATACGTCATATCTACAAATGGTATAAAAAGGCTCAAGTAGATTACACCGAGCTATACATACGTATTTATATTGCCTATAACGCTTGGTACCGTCAGGTGACAGGCAGTACAAACGACAGAGAGGCGATTGCCACGCTCAAGAAACGGTTCGTTATTTGGGACGATTACAGCAAGGGTAAAACCATGTCTAATTTGAGGGTGTATGTTGATCGTTTGTCGAAGCTTACACTCGAGAAGCCGCTTGCGAACAATACAACCTGGAATGGATCTGTAGAAAGTAGCGACGATTGGCGAGGGCTTATTGAATTTTGGTATCAAGTACGGTGTATGTTGGTGCATGGTTCTGAGGTGTCGCCACGGTATGTGTGGCTCGCATATGAAACTCTCGAACTGTTTATGGGGGAAATTGTCGAACGAATGCAGGCTTGCTTCACCGATAAAGACTTTCAGCGACTTGAAGAGCTCTCGACGTTAGTGAAATCCGAAACAGGTAAAGACGCTCGTTTTCGCAGGCTTCAGCAGAAATTACAAGCTAAGTATATCGAGTCTCCAGATATATGGCAGGTGGATATGCAAAGGGTCCGTGGTTAACCTTATAAATGGCTCTTTACTCAGGGGCTAAAACACGCTATAATTTATCGTATACGTCGTGGAGCTTATTGCTCTTATGCGCAAAATCAGAACGAGAATTAATTAAGGAGAACTAACTACAATGGCAGATTTCGACCGAACAAAGCCTCACGTTAACGTTGGTACAATGGGCCACGTTGACCACGGAAAAACAACACTTACTGCAGCTATCACATCGGTACTTGCAAAACGTCTTCCTAGCGACGTCAACAAAAAAGTTGACTACGCAATGATCGACAACGCCCCTGAAGAGCGTGCACGTGGTATTACTATCGCTACATCTCACCAGGAATACGAATCAGCTGACCGTCACTACGCTCACGTTGACATGCCAGGACACGCCGACTACGTTAAAAACATGATTACAGGTGCTGCCCAAATTGATGGTGCTATCCTTGTAGTTGCTGCAAACGACGGTCCACTTCCACAAACTCGTGAACACGTTCTACTTGCTCACCAAGTTGGTGTGCCAAAGATCCTTGTTTTCCTAAACAAGATGGACCTCGCTGACCCAGAACTAGTTGAACTCGTTGAAATGGACATCCGTGAACTACTCGCTAAGAATGGTTACGACGAAGATGCACCTATCATCAAGGGTTCTGCTACTAAAGCTCTTGAAGGCGACGAAGCTTCAGAAGACGCAATCATGGAATTGGTTGCTGCTATTGACTCTTACATCCCACAACCAGCTCGTGACCTAGACAAGCCTTTCCTAATGCCTATTGAAGACGTGTTCTCAATTAAGGGTCGTGGAACAGTTGCTACTGGTCGTATCGAAACTGGTGTTATCAACATTAACGACCCAGTTGAAATTGTTGGTGTAAAGCCTACTCAATCATCAGTCGTTACTGGTATCGAAGCATTCAAGAAAAACCTCGACCGTGGACAAGCTGGTGACAACGCCGGTCTACTCCTCCGTGGTATCGAACGTGAAAACATCGAACGTGGTCAAGTTATCGTTAAACCAGGCTCAATTACTCCACACACAGAGTTTGACGCTGAAGTTTACATCCTTAAGAAAGAAGAAGGCGGACGCCACACTCCATTCTCTAAGGGTTACAAACCACAGTTCTACTTCCGTACAACTGACGTTACTGGTGAAGTTGAACTCCCAG
>Ga0247814_10002562_pt1 | contig 10012 bp, 11 predicted proteins | sample UWRJL179409R1_FD_179947 | JGI IMG/M metagenome (GOLD analysis project Ga0247814, IMG submission 179947) | Plant litter microbial communities from Arlington Agricultural Research Station in Wisconsin, United States - UWRJ-L179-409R-1 | ecosystem: Environmental > Terrestrial > Plant litter >... | reverse complement strand
GTAACCAAATAAAGTAAATTACTTTTGTCAAATGTAAGCGTATATCCTTTTAGAATAAAAGTTATGTATTATTTATCCGAAGATTTATTTTTTCCACCAGTTCATTTGGCCCATTCTTCCGGAATTATTGGTCTTGGTGGCGATTTATCTCCAGAGCGATTACAATTGGCTTACAAAAGCGGCATTTTCCCTTGGTTTGAAGATGGTGAGCCTATTACATGGTGGTCGCCAAACCCCAGAATGGTTTTGTTTTTGGACGAATTGGTCATTTCTAAAAGCATGCGAAATATTTTAAACAGAAATATTTTTAAAGTTACTTTCAATCAGAATTTTAGAGAGGTGATTTCGAATTGCCAAGAAGTAAAAAGAGAAGGTCAAAACGGCACTTGGATTACTAATGATATGATTGAAGCCTATTGTAAACTACATGATTTAGGAATAGCCAAGTCGGTTGAAGTTTGGCAAGATGAGAGATTAGTTGGAGGACTTTATGGAGTCGATTTAGGTCACATTTTTTGTGGAGAAAGTATGTTTTCTTTGGTTTCGAATACTTCTAAAGTAGCTTTTATTACTTTAGTAGAAAAATTAAAAAAGGAGAACTACAAACTACTCGATTGTCAGGTTTATAATTCCCATTTAGAAAGTTTAGGTTGTCGAGAAATTGAACGTGATGAATTTATGGCTATACTTAAAGATGGTATTTAACCGCTAAGTTCGCTAAAGTTTTTTCGCAAAGATTCACAAAGAGAATCACAAAGACACACAAAGGATTTTTAAGATTTCTTGAATTTCTTAAATCCGTGTTCCTTTTTGATATGAATCCTAGAAGTTTAATTTAGTAAAACTCCAATCCAAAGTTTTATACAAAATCAATTCATTTTTCAAACTCGGTAATCCAATAATTAATTTCAAGGTTTCGTGTGCCATCATCGTTCCAATCATTCCCGGCAAAGTACCTAGCACGCCGTTAAAACTACAATTAGGCACGTCTTTAGGATTAGGAGGTTCAGGAAATAAATCGCGTAGATTTTTACTTCCCTGATGATTGAAAACAGCTAACTGACCTTCGAAACCTAAAATACTGCCATAAACCAACGATTTTCCTAAAGTTACGCAGGTATCATTGACTAAATAGCGGGTACTAAAATTATCAGAACCATCGACTACAATATCAAAATCAGTAATGATTCTGGAAGCATTTTCTATAGTTAGTTTTTCTTCGAAAGCCTGAACAGCAATGAGCGGATTCAGTTTTTTAACAGTTTCTTTTGCGGTCAGAGCTTTTGGTAATCCTATTTGGTCTTCGGTATATAAAATCTGGCGGTGCAGATTATGAATTTCTATTTTGTCAAAATCAACAATGCCAATGGTTCCCACACCAGCGGTAGCAATGTATTGTAAAATAGGACAGCCTAAACCGCCAGCGCCAATAACAAGTACTTTTGCTTTTTTTAATTTGCCTTGGCCTTCGTCGCCAATTTCAGGTAAAATTACCTGGCGATTGTATCTTAAAAAATCTTGTATAACACTCATTTTTTATAAGGTTCTAAGTTGGTAATTTGTTGAGATGCTAAGAATCTTAGTTTCTCAGAAACTTAAAAATAAGTTCTATCCCAATCTTTCCAAACGGGTTCGTATCCAGTTTTTGAAATAATAGATGCAATTTCGAAAGAAGAGCGTTCGTCACTAATTTCAAATTGTTCTAAGGATTGCGGATCTACAACATAACCACCTGGATTGGTTTTAGATCCGGCACTCATACTAGTAATTCCAATGGGAATAATATGATTACGGAATTTTTCATTTTCTCTGGTGGATAATGAAATCTCCAAATCTTCATTCCACAAACGATAAGCACAAATCAGTTGGGTTAAATCTTTGTCGTCCATAATGAAATTGGGTTTAATCACTCCTTCTGCTGGACGTAATCTTGGGAATGAAACCGTATATTTAGTTTGCCAATAGGTTTTTTGCAAATAATCCAAATGCAAGGCGTTGAAAAAACTATCAGTACGCCAATCTTCTAATCCTAATAAAACACCCAATCCAATTTTATGAATTCCTGCCGAACCCACTCTGTCTGGTGTTTCCAAACGGAAATCAAAATTAGATTTCTTACCCTTAGTATGGTATTGTTTGTAAACCTCCTTGTGATAGGTTTCCTGATACACTAAAACTGAATATACTCCAGCCTGATGCAATTGTTTGTACTCTTCGGTGGAAAGTGGTTGTACTTCTACAGAAATTATCGAAAAATCCTTTTTGATTTGTTCAATAGCATTCAGGAAATAATTGATGTTTACGGTATAATTAGCTTCTCCGGTTACTAATAAAACATGATCGAATCCTGCTTTTTTCAAGGCTTCGACTTCGAGTTTTATTTCTGAATCGCTAAGTGTTTTTCGTTTGATTTTATTGTCTAAACTAAAACCACAATAGGTGCAAATATTTTGACACTCGTTACTGAGATACAACGGAGCATACATCTGAATCGTTTTACCAAATCGTTTTTTCGTCAATTCATGACTTAACTGCGCCATTTGTTCCAAATACAGCTGAGCAGCTGGAGAAATTAACACCAGAAAATCATTGAGATTCCTTTTACTTTTCCCTAAAGATCGTTCCACATCTGATGCAGAAGTGCTGTATATTTTAGTTTTAATGGTTTCCCAGTCGTATTGTTCAAAAACTGATTTAAATGTTGTCATTGGATTTAGTTTTTTACTACAAAGAGTTTTTACCTATAATTTTTTAACCGCAAAGTTCGCTAAGTTGAGGTTTTTATTTCTGACTAAAAAGTTCGCAAAGCTTTGTGAACTTTGCGAAAAAACCTTGCGAACTTTGCGGTAAAAACTCTTTGCGGTGAAATGAGTTATTCATATAAAAACGCAGTCAAAGGACTCGAAGCTACAGCATGCGAATATTGTTGTCCTAGTTTGGCTTCGTAGGCTTTTCGACCAGCAATTACTGCTTCTTTGAAAGCTTCTGCCATTAATTTTGGATTTCCGGCTACGGCAATTGCAGTGTTGACTAAAACGGCATCAGCACCTAATTCCATTGCTTTTGCAGCATCCGATGGCGCTCCAATTCCTGCATCGATAATCACAGGAACTTTAGATTGTTCGATAATAATTTCCAGAAAATCAATCGTTTTTAAACCTTTGTTACTTCCTATCGGTGAACCCAAAGGCATCACTGCGGCTGTTCCCACTTCTTCTAAGCGTTTGCACAAAACAGGATCGGCATGGATGTATGGCAAAACAATAAATCCTAATTTGGCTAATTCTTCGGTGGCTTTTAAAGTTTCGATTGGGTCTGGTAAAAGGTATCTTGGATCGGGATGAATTTCGAGTTTTAACCAATTTGTTTCCAGAGCTTCTCTTGCCAGTTGCGCTGCAAAAATAGCTTCTTTGGCATTTCTTGCTCCCGAAGTATTGGGTAATAAATGGATTCCAGGATGCTTTAAATGTGATAAAATAACATCGGTATCGGTTTCTAAATCGACACGTTTTAAGGCAACAGTAACTAATTTGCTTCCTGAAGCTAAAATGGCTTCTTCCATTTGGCTATTCGAACCAAATTTTCCTGTTCCTAAAAACAAGCGTGATTGCAGTTCTTTGCCGCCAATTTTAAACAATGACGTTTCCATATAATTTTTCGTTAAGTGCGGTTATTAATTTTGTTTTGCTGTCGCTTTCAGTTATTAATCCTGAAACAGCAATACCATGAATTCCTGTTTTGATGATCGATTCAACATCATCAGTCAAAACACCTCCAATAGCATAAATAGATGTTTCTATTTGTTGCTCTTTTAATTGAGTTAAGATTTTTTGGTAACCCTCTAATCCTAAAATTGGACTTAATTTTTCTTTGGTTTTTGTAAAACGAAAAGGACCTAAACCAATATAATCACAACCATTTTTTACATGATTTTGGATGTCTTCGAATGTGTTGGCTGTTCCACCAATGATTTTTGTGTTTCCTAAAATTTCCCGGGCTTTAGCTATTCCCATGTCGTTTAATCCCAAATGAACACCGTCAGCATCAATTTGTTTTGCTAATGCTACATTATCATTGATGATAAAAGTGGCTAAGTACTCCTGACACAAGATTTTTAAGGCTTCCGCCAAAGTAAAAGTGTCTTCGGAAGTAGCATTTTTGAAACGCATTTGAATCCAATCGCAACCGTGATCCAAAGCCTGGTGAATAGTATACAATTGTTCTTCGACTGTATTTCCTTGTGATATGTATTGTAAACGATTAAGCATAATGATTTCCTAATTGAGTTGGGTTTGACAATAAAAAGTTTTCGGTATAACTTTTAGCATTTTTACAGGCGTTTAGAAGATTGTGTTCTAATGCCAGATTAGCAGTTATAGCTGCAGATAATACACAGCCCGAACCGTGTTTTGAATGTATTTTGGTACTTTTTGGCCTAAGCCTGAAAAACTGATTTTGAACGTGTAAATAATCGGTTCCAACTTCTGTTGGATGATGGCCGCCTTTTAATAAAACAGCACAATTTTTAGATAATTTTTCAGTAATAATTTCGACTGAATTTTCTTCAGAATCCAATTTTAAAATTTCATTATAATTTGGCGTTATTAAATCTATTTCGTTTAAAATGGCAACCAAATCATTTTGATTTTCAATTGTCAAAAAATCAAATTCAGTAGTAGATTTTAAAACCGTATCCCAAACTATTTTTGTTTTTGGCGAAAGCCTTTTTATCCAAAAAACAACCGCTTTTAAATAGTCTAATGAGGGAACAATGCCAATTTTTACCGCTTTAATTTCATAAGCCTTGAATAACGTTTCAATTGATTGCAATACAAAATCGAGCGCTGTCCATTCGATACTCACAAAATCATTTTCAGTCTGAATTGTGTTTGCCGTATTGATAGCAAAACCATACACCTGATGTTGTTCGAAAGTTTTAATATCTGCCAAAACCCCAGCACCAGCCGAAGGATCAAAACCAGCAATGCTTAGTACGAAAGGACGATTTGTTGACATAATTCGAAATTTTTTATGGGTTGCTTGCTGTTCCAAATAGTGCCTAAAAGCGCTATGTTATCAAAACCAGCATCCAGTGTTTTTTTTATATTCTGAGCTTCGATTCCTCCTAAAGCCACGAGTTTTGTGTTGAAATTAGTTCGGTTTTTTATTGCGTTCAATAGATCGATTTTTGGATTGTAATTTTCTTTCGAAATACTATTGTAAACAGGACTCAAAAAAGCATAATCAAAGTAATTTTCTAAATGATTAAAATCTTCAATACTATGTGTTGCCGTTGAAATAACTCTATCAGAATCAATAATGCTGATAGAAGTGTGTCTTTCTTTTTCTGTATAATGAATTCGATTTATTCCCAATGCTTCAGCTAAATGATGTTGGCTGTGCAAAACCAATTTATTTCTATATTCCAATCCAATTGCAATTGCAAAAGTTTTAATTTCTTCTGTTGAAAAATCTGGTTTTCTAATGTGAAATAATTCCAATCCACACTCAAAAAGAGCATGAATGGTTTTGATTTCGTTTGCTATTGCAGTTGGATTGGAAATTATTATCATTGATTGAAGTTAGAAGTTGGAAGTAGGGAGATGGAAGTTGCCAGAAGTTCTTACTTCCAGCTTCCATCTTCGAGCTCCCCGCTTTTTAAATATAAATTTCTTTTCCTTGTTCTACAAACTCTTCTGATTTCTCTTGCATTCCTTTTTCGGCTTCGGCAACGTCACGGATTTCCTGAGAAATTTTCATTGAGCAGAATTTAGGTCCACACATCGAGCAGAAATGAGCCACTTTAGCACCATCAGCAGGTAAGGTTTCATCGTGAAATTCTCTTGCGGTATCCGGATCTAAAGCCAGATTGAATTGATCTTCCCATCGGAATTCAAAACGGGCTTTGCTTAACGCATTATCACGGTATTGAGCTCCCGGATGACCTTTGGCTAAATCAGCAGCGTGAGCTGAGATTTTATAAGTGATCACTCCGTCTTTTACGTCTTTTTTATTAGGTAAACCAAGGTGTTCTTTTGGTGTAACATAACACAACATCGCACAGCCATACCAGCCAATCATTGCAGCACCAATAGCAGAAGTGATATGATCGTAACCTGGGGCAATATCGGTAGTTAACGGACCTAAAGTGTAAAATGGCGCTTCAGAACAATGTTCTAATTGTTTGTTCATGTTCTCTTTAATCATGTGCATCGGTACGTGACCTGGTCCTTCTATGAATACCTGAACATCATGTTTCCAAGCAATTTTTGTCAGTTCTCCTAAAGTTTCTAGTTCGGCAAACTGTGCAGCATCATTGGCATCAGCAATAGAACCCGGACGTAAACCATCTCCAAGAGAGAAAGCCACATCGTATTGTTTCATGATTTCGCAAATCTCTTCAAAATGCGTGTACAAGAAATTTTCTTTGTGGTGAAACAAACACCATTTTGCCATAATCGAACCACCACGAGATACAATTCCTGTGACACGATTAGCCGTTAAATGAATGTAACGCAATAAAACACCAGCGTGAATTGTGAAATAAGAAACTCCTTGCTCAGCCTGTTCGATTAAAGTATCACGGAAAACTTCCCAAGTCAAATCTTCGGCAATTCCGTTTACTTTTTCTAATGCCTGATAAATGGGTACGGTTCCAATTGGCACCGGAGAATTTCTAATAATCCATTCTCTGGTTTCATGGATGTTTTTACCAGTAGATAGATCCATAATCGTATCAGCTCCCCAACGGCAAGCCCAAACTGCTTTCTCTACTTCTTCTTCGATAGATGAGGTAACCGCACTGTTTCCGATATTGGCATTAATTTTTACCAAGAAATTACGACCCACAATCATTGGTTCACTTTCAGGATGGTTGATGTTGTTCGGAATGATAGCTCTACCTGCTGCAATTTCACTACGAACAAATTCGGCCGTAATTTTACTTTTTGGTGTATTCGCTCCAAAACTATGTCCTGGGTGTTGACACTGCATAGCTTTGGTTTGATTTTCTAATTGCTCGATGCGTTGGTTTTCGCGAATGGCAATGTATTCCATTTCAGGAGTGATGATTCCTTTTTTTGCATAATGCAATTGCGAAACATTGGCTCCTTTTTTGGCACGCATTGGTTTATGTAAATATTCAAAACGCAGGTGATTTAGTTTTTCATCATTCAAACGTTCTTTACCATAATTCGAACTAATTTCGGTTAATTCTTCTACATCATTACGGTCTAAAATCCATTGTTCACGGATGCGAGGCAATCCTTTTCTAACATCAATTTCGATTTTTGGATCAGTGTATGGTCCAGAAGTATCGTAAACGGTTACTGGAGGATTGTGTTCGGTACCTCCTCTTGAAAGTTTTGTATTGGATAAATGAATTTCACGCATAGCGACTTTAATCGGGTGAATTTCACCATCGATATACACTTTTGTCGAATTCGGGAAGGGTTGTCTGGATATTTTTTCTTCGTTGTTCATATTTTTTTAATTGAAAGATTTAATTATTAAAAAATTAAAAGATTGAAGAAGTGGATTTAATAAATTTTTCAATCTTTAAATTAAAATATTACCCGCCCTGAGTGGCAGAAATAATTAGAATATCGTCAGTTTCGGATAGGAGGTGACTGTTCCAGTTGGATTTTGGAATTACGTTGCTGTTTATGGCTACAGCAATGCCATTTTTTTTTTGGGGAATTTCAATATCGAGCAAGTCTTGAATACTTAGCGCATCTGCTTGAAATTGTTTGATTTGGTTGTTGATTTTTAGTTCCATTCCTTTAATTTTTAGATAAAAATTACTTTAGGAATGGCTACAGTGTACCCAAAAAAATGGGACTACGGAAGTCATCTTACTTTTCCCTACGCTAGTATGAACTAGATCAGGTTCAGAGGGTAAAATCTCAGCCTACATTTGTAGACACCCCTAAAGTTAGCGACAAATGTATGGAAAAAGTTGGAAGTTAGAAGTTCAAAGTTGGAAGTTTAACAAAATTTTGCTGATTACTAAAATACTGAACACTGCTGACTAGCTTCTTGTCCAGCAATTAGCTATATGGTCGTTAACCATTCCTGTGGCTTGCATGTGAGCATAAACTACGGTGGAACCTACAAATTTAAAACCGCGCTTTTTTAAGTCCTTGCTAATAGCATCCGAAAGTGGAGTAGTGGCGGGAACGTCTTTAAGACTTTGGAGATTATTGTCAATAGGTTTGCCATCTACAAAACCCCAGATATATTTAGAAAAACTTCCAAATTCTTCCTGGATTTTCATAAAAGCAATGGCATTAGAAACTGCAGAATTTACTTTGAGTTTGTTTCGGATAATCCCTGCATCCAAAAGCAATTCCTGAATTTTTTCCTCTGAATATTGAGCTATTTTTTTATAATCGAAATTGTCAAATGCCTTGCGGAAATTTTCTCTTTTAGTTAAAATTGTATACCAACTCAATCCAGCCTGAAAGGTTTCGAGGATTAAAAATTCGAATAAAGTAGCATCATCATACACAGGTTTTCCCCATTCTTCATCGTGGTATTTTCGATATAAATCGTCTTTTTCGCACCAGGCGCAACGTGTTTTGTTTTCCATATTATTTACTGTGAATGTATTTTTCTATTATTGAATGTCCAAGATAAATGAACGGTGTGAGTAAAATTGCGATAATTAATTTTACAAAATATCCTGTAAATGCTGAGGCAATATAATCAGTTGTTGAGATTTTTCCTGTCATCCAAAAAGCAATTCCAAGGACGATAAAAGAATCGAATAACTGCGAAATTACCGTTGATCCAGTACTTCGCAACCAAATCATTTTATTTCCCGTTTTGTTTTTAAAAAAGTGAAAAATTGTTACGTCAATTAGTTGAGAGACTAAAAATGCAGTAATACTCCCAACAATAATCCACATACTTTGTCCAAAAATGCCATTAAATTGGGCATCAGTAACCAATCCTTCGCCTTTCACGGCAGGAATTTTTAAAGCAAAGTACAGTAAAATAAAACAATAAGCGATAAGACAGGCGGTTATCAGGGATAGTTTTTTTACTCCTTTTTGACCAAAATACTCATTGATTAAATCAGTCGTTAAAAATACAATCGGCCAGGGTAGAATTCCAATGCTCATTAAATACGGTCCTATATAAATAAGTTTTCCGCCAATTAATTCGGCTACAACAGCATTGGTAATAAATATTCCAGCAAGAATTAGAAAAACGGTGTCTTTTTTGGATTGAAACATAGATTAGTTTTTGGTTGAACCAAATTTAGTTTCTTTATTTCAAATGAAATAATGCAACAAAAGTTAAATTCAAAAAAAATCCCATCTCGTTTGAGAAAACGAGATGGGATTTAATATAATTGTAAGAGTATTAGATTAACCTAAAGCAACTCTTTTGAAACCTGAAATTTCAACATTGAATCCTTTAACATAATCACCAACTTTTTTACTGTCATCTTTGATGAAGTTTTGGTCTAGTAAAGCTTTTTCCTGATCTAAAGTAGTGTTGTCAGAAATGAAACGTTGTACTTTTCCAGGAATAATTTTATCCCAAATTTGTTCTGGTTTCCCTTCAGCTTTTAATTCAGCTTTAGCATCTTCTTCAGCTTGTTTGATAACTTCTTCAGTTAATTGAGAAAAAGAAATGTATTTAGGAACATTTTTCAATGTTTTTCCTAAACGTTTTGCTTCTTCATTATCTTTTTCGATTACAGCAATACGAGCAGCAAGTTCAGATTCAACAAAAGCAGGATCAAAATCTTTGTAAGATAATGTATCAGCTCCCATAGAAGCAACTTGCATAGAGATGTCTTTAGTTAAAACGTCACCATTAGCAATTGGAGCAGAAATTGCAGTTAATGCAGCAATTTTGTTAACGTGAACATAAGATCCAACGTAAGCACCTTCTAAAATTTCGAAACCACCGATTTCGATTTTTTCACCGATAACACCAGTTTGCTCGATTAATTTTTCAGCAACAGTGATTCCGTTGAAATCTGAAGCTATAAAATTCT
>Ga0247814_10002561_pt1 | contig 10012 bp, 9 predicted proteins | sample UWRJL179409R1_FD_179947 | JGI IMG/M metagenome (GOLD analysis project Ga0247814, IMG submission 179947) | Plant litter microbial communities from Arlington Agricultural Research Station in Wisconsin, United States - UWRJ-L179-409R-1 | ecosystem: Environmental > Terrestrial > Plant litter >... | reverse complement strand
AGTACAACGTTCTGCACTTCGCTGCCCTCGGCAACGAGTAACAGCACCACGTAGTCACCAGCACCAACACAGAACCACCGTGTGTGCGGGGGTGCTTCGGCACCCCCGCATCCACCCCCGACCTGTAGGAATCCCAGTCCCGCGGGTGTCCCAACCCGCAGGATCCCAATCCCGCAGGTATCCCGAACTACACCCCCCGATTCGAAGAGGCGAGCATGAGCATCCGCACCCCGACTGCGCAGCCGAGCACCCCCGCACCGCACACCGGCCCGGTGGCATCAGTGCGCGACCTGCGGGTCACCCTGCATCGCGAGGGCACCCCCGTTGAGGCGGTACGTGGTGTGAGCTTCGACGTCGCTCCCGGCGAGATTTTGGGGCTGGTGGGCGAATCGGGATCCGGCAAGAGTGTGCTCGGGCTCAGCATGATGGGCCTGCTGCCCGACTACGCGAAACCGAAGGTCACCGGCAGCATCCAGATCGTGGGCATCGACATTGTCGGAACCACGGCCGAATCCGACCGGGTCGTGCGCAAAAAGCACATTGGCGCGGTCTTCCAAGACCCCATGACCTCGCTCGACCCCACCATGACCATCGGTCACCAGCTCGCCGAGGTTGCCCGCGACCGTGCCCACGTTCTCGAATTGCTTGCCGACGTGGGCATCCCCGATCCGGAGACTCGCCTCGGCGCGTTTCCCCACCAGCTCTCCGGCGGCCTGCGCCAGCGGGTCATGATTGCGCTGGCACTGGCCCGCAACCCCTCGCTCATCATCGCTGACGAACCGACCACCGCCCTCGACGTCACGGTGCAGGCCCAGATTCTCGACCTGCTGCTCAAGCTCCGCTCCGAACACGGTTGCAGCGTGGTGTTTGTCACCCACGACCTCGGTGTCGCCGCGCAGATCAGCGATCGCATCGCCGTGATGTACCGCGGCGAGATCGTTGAGACCGGCTCGGTCGAGACCGTGCTCGGCACCCCGCAGCACAGCTACACCAAGGGCCTTTTGGCTTCGCGTATCGACCTCAACACCCCGACCGACCGCCCCATCGTCAGCGCTCACGGCGCGGGCAGTGCCGATCACCTCCCCGACTTCTGGCCCGTGGTGATCCCCGGCGCCCCCGCCGTGACCCTCAGCAACGTACGCCGCACCTTCAGCAGCGGGCCGGTCTGGCGCCGCCGTCACCTCGAAGCCGTGCGTGGGGTGAACCTCGAAATCGGTCAGGGCGAGTCCGTCGCACTGGTGGGCGAGAGTGGATGCGGTAAGTCGACACTCCTGCGGATGGTCGCTGGCCTCGATTCGCCAACCACCGGCACCGTGACCGTGGCGGGTACCACTCGTCCGCAAATGGTTTTCCAGGACGCCGGAAGCTCCCTCACCCCCTGGCTCTCGGTCGGCGAGCTGCTCCGCGAACGCCTCCTCGCTGTCACGCCCGGCCTCGGCCGCGACCAGGTGCGCCAGCGCATCGGCGAAACCCTCGAACGGGTGGGCCTGCCGCCCGAGGTGGCCCGCGTGCGCGGCGACAGTCTGTCGGGTGGCCAGCGCCAGCGTGTGGCGATCGCCCGCGCGGTGATTGTGCCTCCCGCCGTGCTGCTCTGCGACGAACCGACCAGTGCCCTCGATGTATCGCTCGCCGCGACCGTGCTCAACCTGCTCGGTCGGCTGCGTCGCGAACTCAACATGTCCGTGCTTTTTGTCACCCACGACCTTGCCGCTGCGCGCGTGATCTCCGACCGCATCGCCGTGATGAACCGCGGCGAGATCGTCGAGATCGGCGAGGCGGAGACGGTCTGCAGCAGCCCGTCCAATCCCTACACTCGTGCCCTGCTGTCGGCGATCCCCGGCCAGCACCTGCGTGTGGTTCCCCAAACTTTTGATCACCTTTCCGGAGAGGCCATCGCATGAGCGTCCTGACCGCCGCCCCCGTCGCCCGTGGTGCCCGCAAATGGCAGCGCATCACCGCACTGCGCGGTCGATCGCAGGTGATTGATCGCATCGGGATGCTCGGGCTCCTCCTCATCGTGGTTGTCGCACTTCTCGCTCCGGTCATCGCTCCCTACAGCCCCATCCTCCGTGCGGGCGCTCCGTTCCTTCCCCCGGGAAGTGACGGATTCCTGTTCGGCACGGATGCCCTGGGCTACGACGTCTTCTCGCGGATGCTCTTCGGCCTGCGCGCCAGCATCACCGCCGCGGTGATTGTGATTGCGTCCGGTGTCATCATCGGCGGGATCGTGGGCCTCGTCGCCGGTGCCCTCGGTGGGTGGGCTGACGGCCTGCTGATGCGCTTCACCGACCTCTTCCTCGCCCTGCCCGGCATTGTGATCGCCATGGTGGTCGCGGCTGCGCTCGGTGCGAGTTTCACCAGCTCCCTCATCGGTGTTGCCGTTGTCTGGTGGCCCCTCTACGCGCGACTCGTTCGCGGCGAGGTGCGCGCCTGGGCAGCCCGGCCCCACCTCGAGGCCGCAACCCTCGCGGGTGTCGGCTGGACCCGCCGAGTCACCCGCCACCTCATGCCCGGTGTGACCTCGACCGTGGTGATCGCCGCGAGCCTCGACGTCGGAGGCCTCGTTGTGGCGATGTCCGGTCTGTCGTTCATCGGACTCTCGTCGCCCGCACCAGCTCCCGAGCTGGGAGCCATGGCCGCGCAGGGGATGCAGTACCTGTTGCAGTACTGGTGGGTGCCGGTGTTCCCGGGGCTTGGAGTCATGCTGCTCGCGCTGTTCGCCAACCTCGCCGGTGACGGCATCCGCGACCTGCTGAGTCGTCGATGAACGCCGCGCTGGTGGTCGGTTGCACACGCAGGGCGACTGTGGCCGGAGCATCCACCCATACCAACCGATCCATCACCAAACCCCGTATCGAAAGGACACCACCATGCTGATGTTTGTTATCCGCCGCATCATCGCCATGGTGGGTGTGCTGCTCGCGCTGACCGTTGCGCTGTTCACCCTGCAGGAACTCAGTGGTGTGGACCCCGCCAAGGCCTACGTGGGCGCCAACGCCTCAGCCGCGGCCGTCGACAGCGCTCGTGAGCGTCTGGGTCTCGACCAGCCCGCCATTGTGCGGTACTTCGACTACCTCGGTGGGCTGCTCCACGGCGACCTGCAGAACTCGATGCGCACCCGCACCCCGGTGGCCGAGGGTATTGCGTCTGCGTTCCCCGCCACCGTGGAACTCTCCCTCTGGGCCCTCGGGTTCGCGCTGATCCTCGGTGCCCTCTTCGCCATGCTCACCGTGGTGCGCTGGCGTGGAGCCGGTGTTGTGCGGGTCGTTTTGCTCTCGGGCGCGGCCGCTCCAACCTTTTTGCTCGCGATGGTTGGTCTGCTTGTCTTCTACGGGTCCCTCGGCATTGCCCCCTCCGGCGGGCGCTCGAGTTTCACCGATTCGTCGAGTAGTCCGACCGGCTTGCTGGTCATCGACGGTCTGCTGGCCGGACGGTTGGATGTCGCGGGTGACGCCATCTGGCACCTCCTCTTGCCCGCGGCGTGTGCCGCGATCAGCCCCGCGGTCGCGATCGGTCGTGTGCTGGTCGACGGGCTCAAGGTCAACCTCGGCTCCGACCACGCTCGCACCGCCCGTTCCGCGGGAATGAAGGAGTCCGCGGTGCTGGTGCGCCACGCGCTCCGCAACTCGCTCGGCGCGACGCTCTCGATGATCGGAATCCAGGCCGGACTGCTCCTCGGCGGGCTGGTTGTCGTTGAGAAGATCGTCGCCTGGCCGGGACTCGGCAGCTACCTCGACAAGTCCGTGGCGTCGAGCGACTTCCCCGGCATCGCTGGAGTCGCCCTACTACTCGGCATCACCTACGTACTTCTCAACGCCTTGGTCGACGTGCTGCAGGTTGTAGCCGACCGCCGGATCTCGCTGAGTTAACACCCCCACCACGCCCCACCGCTTCACACCGAATTACCCCGGCAGGCACAGCCCGCCACCACGAAAGGAATCGTATGAACGCCGCAGAGAACCTCAACGTTGTCGGAAACACCGTGTTGATCGTTGTTGATATTCAGGGCGGCGAGATTCCCCGCGCGGAATCCCGTACCGAGATTCCCTACATGAGTGGCCGCACCGAGCGTGCCCCGCGTGTGCGCGAGGTCATTCGTCACGCTCGCGAAAAGGGTATCCCCGTGGTGTTTATTCAGGAGGTGCACAAGCCCTCGCTCGTCGACATCGGTCGCGAGCTCGACGGCGCCGAGGGCCCGCACTGCCTCGAGGGATGGGAAGAGACCGAGCTGGCGCCCGGGATCGACCCGCGTCCCGAGGAGTTCCTCATCAAAAAGCGTCGGTACTCGGCGTTCTTCGGCACCGAGCTGGAGATTGTGCTCAAGGCCTACAAGGCCGAGACCGTGCTGCTCGTCGGCGGGCTCACCGATGTCTGCATCCACTACACCGCGGTCGACGCCCACCAGCACGACTACCGGTTCCGTGTGCTGACCGACTGCGTCGGTGGGTCCACCCAGGAGGCGCACGACGCCGCGCTGAACGCCATGTACTACCTGCAGCGAGACTCGATGGTGACCGCCGCGCAGACCAACGAGTGGCTCGACACCCTTCCCACTCCGGCGCCGGTAAACCCGATCCACGAGCTGGTTCGCTGATGACAGCGACGACCGCCTCGACCGCGTCGCCCGCCTCGACCGCGACGACCGCCTCGACAGCCTCGCCCGAGGGCGCCCGGGCCCACGCCCGCGCCCAGGGCGGCACGGTTGTCGAGACGATGCCCACTGTTCCGGCCGCCACCGCCGCGGACTGGCCCGAAGACATCGCGGACACCCTCGCCGACTCCGACCTGCTGATCGCCGAAACGGTCGCCGGGGGTAACTACACCACCCTCGCGATCCAGCGCGGAACCGTGGTGGAGTTCACCGACCTCGAAGGTGACGCCTGCGCGCACCTCGCGATCTTCAACGCCGCCGACACGTCCGAACGCCTCAACGTCGCCGACACCGTCAAGATCCAGTGGCAGGCCTACCTCGCCGCGGGTGCCATGCTGCTCTCCGATCGCGGACGCGTGCTGGCCACCATCGTCGCCGACAGCTCCGCCTCGCACGACACCTTCGCCGGCACCTCCACCCGTGGCGTCAACGAGGCACGTTACGGCGACGGCTCCCCACAGGGTGGCACGCCGTCCGGCCGCGATCTGCTCATCCTCGGCGCAGCCAAACACGGTCTCTCCCCGCGTGATCTGCCGCCGACCATCAGCCTGTTCCAGGGGGTGCGGGTGGCGGATGCTGGTGGGCTCGACTTCCTCGGCTCCGCCGGTGCGGGCGCCTCCGTGCGACTTCGTTTCGAACTGCCCGCGATTGTTCTCGTCGCTAACGTGCCGTCGCCGGTGGACCCGCGCGACGACTACATCAGCACCCCGCTGCGCATCCGTGCGTGGCGCGGGGAAGCCGCAACACTCGGCAGCGCCGAGGCCGTCGCCACCCCGGAGGCCACCCGTGCCTTCGGCAACACCATTGACTACGCGCGAGCGAAGGGCCTCTGATGACTACCGACCTACCCGTGCACCTCGCCGGACGCGAGGTTGTTCTCGACGAGGTTGTCGCCCGGCGCTCGCCGTGGTCGGCACAGATTGCCGCCGGGGACGAGCTGACCATTGTTGACCTCGAGGGAAACCAGGCCGTCGACTTCCTGCTCTACGACTCGGCCGATACCACCGTGCGCTACAGCGCGCCTGACACCATCGCAGCGCAGCGCAACGTCTACCTCACCGAGGGCTCGGTTCTCCGTGCCAACACGGGCGACGCGTTGATGACACTGGTTCACGACGAGGTCGGACGCCACGACACCATCGGTGGGGCGTGCAGCAAGGAGTCCAACTCTCTGCGTTACGGCCACCACACCGTGCACCAGCACGCCTGCGTTGAGAACTTTCTCGCCGAGGGGGCGAACTGGGGTCTCGGCAAACGCGACCTGGTGAGCAACATCAACTTCTATATGAACGTGCCCGTTGAGGCGGATGGCGCACTGGGCATTGTGGACGGACTCTCCGCACCCGGCCTGTCGCTCACGCTGCGTGCCGATCGCGATGTTCTGGTGCTCGTCTCCAACTGCCCGCAGATCAACAACCCCTGCAACGGCTTTAACCCCACCCCGGTTCGGATGATTGTGACGAGGGCTGCCCGATGAGTGCTGTGCCGACTGCCGCTGCGCTTCAGGCGAACCGAGTGGCCGCGATGTTCGACACCCTTGCGCGCGCCGACCGTCCGGAAGTGTGGATCACCCTGCGCCCCGAGGCCGAGGTCTCCGCCGAGGTCGACGCTGTTCTCGCGCGTGCCGTCAGCGGGGAACACCTGCCCCTGGCGGGACTGCTCTTCGCGGTCAAAGACAACATCGATGTCGCCGGGCTGCCCACCACGGCGGCGTGCCCCGGCTTCGCGCATCCCGTCGACACCGACGCGACCGCGGTCGCCAGGCTCCGTGCCGCCGGCGCCGTGGTTCTCGGCAAAACGAACCTCGACCAGTTCGCCACGGGTCTTGTGGGAGCACGGAGCCCCTACGGTGCGGTGCGTTCGGCGGAGCATCCCGACCGCATCTCCGGTGGATCGTCATCGGGATCGGCCGTCGCTGTCGCCCTGAGCGTTGCGGACTTCTCGCTCGGCACTGACACCGCTGGATCCGGTCGAGTGCCGGCGGCGCTGCAGGGAATTGTGGGGCTCAAGGCCAGTGTGGGACTCGTGCCCACCACCGGCGTGCTGCCCGCCTGCCGAACGCTCGACTGCGTCACCGTTTTCGCGCGAGAGTTTGGCCTCGCCAGCACCGTGCTGCAGGTCATCCAGGGTGCCGACGGTGTTGACTCCCTTGCCGTCGACCTGCCCGCCTCGGCTCCGCTCGCGGCTCCCGAGAACGCGGTCATTGCCGTGCCCCGGCCCGAGGACCTCGCTGCCCTCGCGCCGCTCTGGCGTACCGCGTTCGACTCCCACCTCGACCGGTTGCGTGCCGCCGGCCACACCCTGGTCGAGATCAACATCACTCCCTTCCTCTCTGCCGCAGCGCTCCTCTATAGCGGCGCGTTTGTCGCCGAGCGGTACGCCGCAGTGGGTGAGTTCATCGAGGGTAATCCCGAGGGGCTCGACCCGATCGTCGCAAAAATCGTCAGGGCGGCCGGCTCCCTGCCCGCCCACCAGTACGCCTCCGACCTGGTGCGCCTCGCCGACCTCAAGGCCGAGGCCGAGCGCGCCTTCGCCGGGGCCGACGCCATGTTGCTGCCCACCACAACCCACCACCCCTCGCTCGCCGACGTCGCGGCGGAGCCCATCGCGGTCAACTCCCGCCTGGGCACCTTTACCAACTTCGCCAACCTGTTCGGATACCCCGCGTTCGCAGTGCCGATCGACTCCGGCGTCGAGGGTGAAAACGTGGGTGTGCAGGTGCTGGCTCGTCCGTTCGCCGATGCCATCGCGCGGGATGTCGCGCTGCAGGTGCTCGCGGTTGAAGCCGGTAACTCCACAGCATCCGCCCCGTCTGCCGCAGCCTTTCCCCTGGTGACCGCCGCCACCGAAACCCGCGGGTTCGACCTACTTGTTGTCGGCGCACACCTGTCGGGGCTGCCCCTTCACGGTCGCCTTCGCCGCCACGGAGCGCTCTTCGCGGGCGAGGTGCGTACGGCCGACGGCTACACGCTGGTTGCGCTGGGGGATCCGCTGAACCGTCCGGGAATGGTGCGCACGTCGAGTGACGCCGCCAGCAGTGTGCTCGGCGAGCTCTGGCGCGTTCCCGAAACCGCGCTCTCCGCGCTCCTGCTCGAAGCCGCAGCCCCCCTCGGACTCGGCCGCGTCACCCTCGCCGACGGCCGCGAAGTCATCGGCTACCTCTGCGAGGCCTCCGCCGCCGAAGGTAAACCTGTTGTTGCCGACGGCGACTGGAGGGCGCACGTTTCTCGCGCCGCTCATGGCTAACGCGGTTCGGGATGCTCCCGCACAAGCATCCATTCGCCCTCGACCGCGCCTCTGGCCACTCGCCCTCGGCACCTTCGCGATCGGTTTCGGCTCGAACATTATGTCGGGACTGCTGCCGAGTATGTCGGCGGACCTGGGTGTCTCGGTGTCGGAGATCGGGCGGCTCGTCAGTGTCTACGGGTTCACCTATGCGGTGACGACTCCGATTGTGGCGCTCGCGGGCAACCGGCTGCCGCGACGGATGTTAATGCTGACCGCGCTCGCCCTTTTTGCGCTTGCCTGTGTGGGCACGGCGTTTGCCGAGGACTATGACACCATCGCGCTGCTGCGGGGGCTCGCGGCGTTCGCTGCCGGGGGTTTTACCCCGACGGCGACGGTGCTCGCCTCCCGCTTGGCTGCGCCCGGCGAACGGGGACGCGCGCTGGCGACAGTCTTCGGTGGACTGACCACTGCAGCGGTGGTGGCGGCTCCCGTGGGTAACCTGCTTGGTCCGGTTCTCGGCTACCGCGGGGTCTATGCGCTGACCGCGGTTCTTGCGGTGATCGCTTTTGCTGCTGTGCTGGGGCTGGTTCCGAAACCGTCGCGGGAGTTTCTCGAGGCGGCGACCGTGGCACGGCCGGGTCGTGGGTATCCCTCTCCGATTGTGCTGGTGGTACTCGCCGTCTCGATGTTCGAGACCGCGGCTGCCCTGATGGTGCAGACCTATGCGTCACCGCTGCTCACCGCGGTGTCCGGGGTCGAAGGTGTCGCTCTCAGTGCGCTTCTGCTCTGTTACGGCGCGGCGGGTGTGCTCGGCAACATTGTCGGAGGACGCCTCGCCGATCGATGGGGTGCGGCGCAGACGCTGTGGATCAGTTTTGCGGTGTGTGGGGTGGCGCTGCTGGTGCTTCCCTACGCGAGCCACACCGTGGTGGGCGCCGGGGCCGTGTTTGCGGTCTGGGGTTTCGCCGCGTGGGCAGCCAACTCGCCGCTGCAGGGGATCCTGCTCGGACTCGCCGGTCGCCATGGCCAGCTGGTGGTTGCGTTGAACTCGTCCGTCATCGCATTGGGGACCGGAATCGGCGCCCTCGCCGGTGGCTGGATTATCAGCGGTGGTGGCATCCTCACCCTGGGCTACTGGGGTGCGGGAGTGATGGCTGTTGTGGTCATTCTGGTGCTGCTGGTTTCAGCGCGGGGACGCGTCGCGAAGTTCTAGTGCGGCACGTAGTGCGGCAACTAGTGCGTTAACTAGTGCGTGAACTAGTGCGTTACCCGGTGCGCTAGCGCCGTCCGCGTTTGCCTCGCCGGGCGGGCAGTTTGATCCAGATGAACACCGCGATCATGGCCACCCCGGCGAGGAGTGCGCCGCCGCCCAGAAACATCGCGCCGACCACGCGTGAGGTGTCGTTGACGTACGAAATGCCGGGGTCGCTGGGATCGTAAATGATCTCGGCGTGCGCTCCCAGTGGGAGTTCGTCGACGTCCTCTGAGCAGCCGACGTCGGCTTCCATTCGGTAGATGTCGCCATCGAGGGTCTCGAACCGATACTCCGGGCAGTAGGAGTAGACGCGGGGAGCACCGATTCCGGAGCCCCTCCGGCTGTTCGACTGTGTGATTACGTCGACGGCGGTGCCCTCAACAGCAACTCCGCGCCCGCTTCGGAGGTCGTTTATCTCGGACGCCTGACCGACGAGATTGGTCAGCGCGAACACCCCAAGAAAGATGAGTGCGAGGGCGCCGAAAAGGAGGAACGGTGTCTGCAGCCGTCGAGGGCCACGCGTCAGTAGCCCGTCGCGAGGTACATACGCGCGTTTTCGCGGGGGCATGTGCGACATTGATGTGTGCCCTTTCCCCTGGGCGCCTGCGCGCCATGCTCCTCAGCGATTCACACGAACGGCGAGTGAGGTCGTCACTCGGCAACTTGTGTCGATCGTCAGTGTAGAGGCCTGCAGAGCGGCTCCTGCGCTAGCCGATCGCGTTCCAGTGGTAGTGGCCGTTCGCGTCTGCGCCCTTGAGCCCACAGTTATACGTGTTCCCGTTGGCGCCCACACCAGTTGTGCCAACTGAGGCGTCTGGGCAGAACGCCCCGGGGGTGACTGTCGCGGGCGCAGGAGCTGGTGCAGGCGCAGGAGCTGG
>Ga0247814_10002560_pt1 | contig 10014 bp, 2 predicted proteins | sample UWRJL179409R1_FD_179947 | JGI IMG/M metagenome (GOLD analysis project Ga0247814, IMG submission 179947) | Plant litter microbial communities from Arlington Agricultural Research Station in Wisconsin, United States - UWRJ-L179-409R-1 | ecosystem: Environmental > Terrestrial > Plant litter >... | reverse complement strand
CGAACAACAAGGTAATTTCGGGACCAACGCCAGCCATTACATGTAACCAGACCGCTACTACGACTCAGCTTCAGGTAAGCATGACGGATGGATTAACACCCTATGGAACAATCAGGCTGGACAAGCAGGTTGGAGAACCCGTTTCATTTGTCTGGGCTGATATTCTCGATTTCAGTGATCTGCATTATGTGGCGGATGTAACTGGTGGAACTACATTCACAGTAAAGGCAATCGTTGACCAGGGATCATCTTCCGATCAGGAGGTTTTACTGGATGGCTTTACTTCATTCGATCTTGCTCTTTGTGGTTTCGATAACGAGGCTAATATCCCCGAAACATGTGAGCTGAACAAATTAGGGAATGATATTCGTCATCTTTTAACTGCGGTTACAACCAGTAACCAACTAAACTCGACTACAGCTTACCAGATTCAGGGTGGCGCGGCAACTCTTGGTGATCTGGTTACGAACGTAATTGAGACTGCTTCAAACGGAACTACGGCTACAAATTTTTATTGGAAATATGATGTGGCCGGAACGAAATTCCAGGTCTATAGCACTGCCACGAGTCCCCGGCTCGATCTTGATATTGTAACCGTTGATCCTGTTACATTTTCACTTTCCAGCCTTGGAACGGTAGAAGCCATCACAGCTGTAAACGCAACAGGGGGAAATACTTTTGATATTATCTGTGAAGATGCCTCGGGTACTTACCTGGCGACTCTCCATTGTGTTGCCGATTATTTCAATGGGTCATCTTATAGTGATAAAGCGATGGGAGCTTGTGAGATTCCATGTACCGACAGGATCTCTACTACACCGGAGAGTCAGGGGAATATTGAAGCTGACTTGATCCATGATGGTATTTTACAACCTATTACCGGTGGAGTTGCAAGACCTGTAAATTACTCCTTGTATAAAGAAAAGATCAAGGCATTTAACAGCTCTGACTGGGCTTCCGCTAACAAACAAAAACTTAGTCTGGATTACAGGAATGCTGAAAGTTACGAGTCTTCTGTGGATCATAAGCAGATGGACAGCTATATCAGGATCCTTGATAGCTATATTAGTGCAAATAAAAAGGCAAAGCTGGACCCGGTTCCTGCGGTACCAATTGTAAAGAATGTTCCGAATCCATGCGATATCAATTACCAGGCCTACCTTTCAGGAGTAACAGCTTACAACACATGGGCAGCGGCCAATTTTCAGCCTGTTCTTTTCAATATCGTTACACAGACAGCTTATAACCAGTACGGGCTTTGCAGTTGTGTATTGAATTATAGCGCGGAGCTAGATGACATTATGGCTGGGAATATCGTTATTAATGGCGGGGCAATCAAGGACCTATACAGCTATTGCCGCGATACGACCGATCCTTGTGTGCCTGCATCGATTAATACTGCTCTTACTTTTCCTACAGAGGAATTTGCAAACCCTTGTACTGAATTCCTTACAAACATCACAATGGAGAATGCTCTGAATGCTTATGAGGAGTATATCAATGAAATGTCTACGGATATTGCTCAAAGATATATGCAGCATTGCATTGGAAAAGTGGTAGAGACCTTTACACGATCGTATACTGACGAGGAGTACCACTTTACACTTTATTACTATGACCAGGCAGGAAATCTGATCAAAACAGTTCCGCCGGAAGGAGTTGAGCTGCTTGCAACGACTTCTTACAATGACCAGATCTCACAATCGATCAAAGCTGATCGTGCAACCGGGACTCACAAAGTGATCACTTCTCACCGCCTGGCTTCAAAATACGAGTACAACTCGTTGAACCAGCTCATACGTCAGAATGTTCCTGACCAGGAATCAATGGATATCTGGGATATTACATTGCCTAACGGTTTACCGGCAAGCATGACTACAACTGCCATTCAGATGGTAAATAGCAATACCGGATATCTTTCAGGTTTTATCAATACGACTAATGCCCCTCTTGGAACCCGGGGTTACCTGTACAGAACTGAAAATGGCGGAGCAAACTGGACACGTGTTAACAATACTGTGGCAGGAAAGCTAAACAAAGTGCAGATGATGAGTGCAACAGTTGGTTACGCCATCGGTGAATCAGGACTTGCATTAAGAACGATTGATGGAGTTACCTGGGATCTTTTCAATACTTACGGACTAGCTATCACCGGAGAATTTGCCGATCTGTACTTTACAGCTGTCGGAACAGGAAGATTGATAACAAAAACAGGTATCATTCTTACTGTTACGAATGGAAATACAACAACACCTGTCATTGGCAGCACCCCTGTTCAATTGGCATTACCTTCTGGAGTTACCGGTTCTATTATTGATGTAACATCCATGCAGGAATTCGGTAGTACTAATACTTTATACACGGTAACTGTTTCCGGTACGCCTGCTTATAGTGCGATCATCAATAATGTAAATACAACCAATGTATCTACCTTTGAGAAAGTACTCGGAGCAAATTTGAGCTCGATTTCCTATTATTCTGCTACCGAGGGCTATGCTGCCGGTGTTGATGGAAACCTGATCAAACTGATCACTCCGGCCTCCGGAACTGGTTATGTCCAGTCAATGGTAAAAAGCGGCCTGAAAACAGCTATCAATCAGGTTTATTTCCTGAATGCCGATCGCGGTATAGCTGTGGCAAATGAAAATCAGGTGGCCGATGTGTGGGTAACTTACGATGGAGGAACCACTTGGTCTGCTGTTGCTGGTGGCGTCACCGATATGCTGCTTGGTTTTGTGAAACAGGATACCAAGCTTGAGCTGACTATGCATATAAACGAAGTCAGGAAGCGCCTGATTCTGAACGCAACCGGGCCTGTTATCATAATAGACAATACTCCGGATGTTCATCCTTATATTAATGACCGTGCTACGGCCGGCTACATTGATGGAACAGTAACACATTATGTAACGGGAGATAATCTAGGACAGATTTTCGTTTCCTCCTCCGTTAGTACTACTTCTTCTGATGAAGTATACAATGTAATAGGTACTATGACGGGTGAACAATCCAAAAAGATTGTTGTCAAAAAGATGACAACCAACGAAGTCTCTATTGTTGTACTAACAAGCAGTGGCAAGCTCTTCTCGTTCTTTAAAACGGCAGTGGGATCAACCTATACGATGACAAATATTACTCCGTCGGGAGTTGTTTTTGCTGATATTGCGCTGAACAACCCTTCAAGTGGTAACGCCTTTGTAATCGCTTACAATGCTACGGGAAGTGTTTTGTACCGTACTATTGTTGCAACTGGTATTCCTGCTGTTCCGGTGGCATTTACTACTACTGCGGTAATACCGTCAACGGTAACTATAAGCGGAATAGCGATATCAAGCAACCGGATAACTGCCATTGGAAATAATGGTGCCCTGTATACGACGTCCTTAGGAATTACAGCAACGTCTACTCCTGCTATTGTTTGGAATGACCGTTCTTCTCTGAGACTTATACCATTGAAAGACCTGCATCCGATTAGCGCTTCAGGACTGAATTATGTTGCAGTAGGAGATAATGGAACTTTCTTGAAAAGAAGCAGTACGCTGGCACAGTGGAATACTGTTCCTCTTACAATAGTAAATGATCTGAGTTCCGTTTCAGCGATCGCTTCGAATGTTATTCCTCTATTCTGCGGATCAAATGGCTTAGTAAGCTCGCTGGATTTAACCAGTGGTAGTCCGGTATACTACACCATGATGAATAGCCTGCCGGTCGATCAGGCCATTTCCGGTGAAATGCTCAACAGCGTTGTAACAAACGGAAACATGACTTACATTGCGGGTAATAACGGAACTCTGCTTTACAGTGATAATCCTGCTGCGAATCCATTTGCCTTTGTTCACAGTGAACCAGCTGATTTCAGGGGAATGAGCATCATTCCGGGTCAATCTGGAACACAGCAGAAAGTGATCATAATTGGTTCTGATGCTAAGATTTACCGTTACCAGGGTCTGAATGGCTCCCAATTGAAACAAGTGTTCGGACCTAAGGTCAACGACGTCCATTTCGACGGATTGGGAATGGGGACTTTCGCGGGAACAAATTATTTTGTTCGCCGGACTACCGACGGAGGTTTAACCTGGAAGGTCATTTTGCCATCCACAACTGCGCAATTAAGCAACACGATTAATCGTGTGTGGACTAGAAAAGCTCCGAACGGAGCACATTTTGCCATCATGGGTGGGGCCGGTTTCCTGACTACCATTACCTCGGATGTTGCCACTAATCAGTCGTATCCGGGAACAATCAGGGATATCCAGTTCAATGCAACCCAAGGAAATACGGGATATGCAACTTCGGATGCTAACATTCGGGCCTTGGTACTGTTCCCGGGAACCAATACCTATACGGTGGTAGATGCGCTTATTAACCTGTTGGGATCAGCTCCGGGAAATATCAATGCGATCCACGTTTTTGACAATACAAGTATTATGGCCGTTGGGAACAGCAATATGGTGAGCTACCTGGCACCCGGAGGGCTGTCATTTTCCACTATGACCACTGGAATTGTCGGGACTTACAACTTTACGGATGTGTATTTCCATGACAACACGATAGGCTATCTTACTTCAGGTGGAACCAGCGGAATGATTCATCGTGGAACTTCTACAGGAAACAACGCCACAACACATGCTATTACAGGCATGAGCTGGGAAACCAGGAATGTGATAGGAACGAATGTTACTGCTGCTACAGATATCAGTATTACCGCAATTGCATTCGGTTCCCGTTATGAAGGTGTTTGGGGAGGAGTTTACGTGGTAGGAAATACAACAAAAGCGATTCCTTACGTTCGCAGAATTCATGACGAGTCTGAAGACTTTACGGCGCGTTTCTTCTACGATAGGCTTGGTCGTATCGTTGTAAGCCAGAATTCACGGCAGTATGCTGAGAATAAATTCAGTTACACATTATACGATCCACTTGGTCGTGTAACTGAAGCTGGTGAAAAAGAAGAAAATGCCTCACCAAAATTCGCTACTGTATTCGGGGCTACGGTGAACAACTTTGAAGTGCCTACAGTGGTGAACGATACGAAGCTGCTTTCCTGGCTGAACACAAACGCCGCCGGATCACGTAAGGAAGTAACGAAAAGCTACTACGATGCAACAGCTATATCAGCACCGATTACAACAACTCCGACAACACAACGCAAACGTATTATACATGTTACCTATTCTGAAGTTTATAATGCATCGGCAAGTATTTACGATCATGCAACGCATTACGATTACGATATTCACGGTAACGTAAAAACGATCGTTCAGGACAATAAGCTGGTTGCCGCGATCTCTGATATTGCCGCCAATCGCTTCAAGAGGACAGATTACAATTATGATGTTATTTCCGGAAATGTTCATCGGGTAGATTACCAGAACGGTCAGGTTGATCAGTGGCACCATGCCTACACTTATGATATGGATAATCGTATCACCCAGGTTTATACCACTACAACGACTCCACTCACAAGTCCACTTTATGGCCAGATAGCGTCTGAGAATGAGCCGGGAATGACTCCTTACTGGGATCGTGAAGCAGCTTATACTTACTATGATCACGGTCCGCTTGCCCGTATCGAGCTTGGAGAAGAACGTGTACAGGGATTGGATTATATTTATACCATTCACGGATGGACCAAGGATGTCAACTCGAATACCTTGAATCCTACGAGTGATCCAGGAAGAGATGGTGTCTCAACAGCTTTAAACAAGCAGGTAGCAAGAGATGTTTCGGGTTACAGCCTGCATTATTTTGCGGGAGACTACCAGCAGATCGGGACAGGTGGAAATGCTTTTGTTGCGACACAAACAGGCTCTAGCTTGACCATGAATAGTGCAGATCTGTACAATGGTAATATAGCCAGAATGGTCACTACCATTACCGATCCTGCACCGGCGAGAACCGTTCTTCCTTTAGGAAATGCCTACAGTTATGATCAGCTCAATCGATTGAAAGCAAGTAGAAGTTTCGACAACCTTACTGGAAATACGTGGGGAAACAGCGGCACGATGCGTTATTACAATACGTTTAGTTATGATGCCAATGGTAACATTACTCAGCAGTACCGCGCAGATCAAAATGGCGCTTTGATCGATAATCTTACTTACCGTTACAATGAACCTGTTGCCGGAAAAAAATCGCAGAACCGCTTGTATCATGTGAATGATGCCGGAACAGGAGTTTACACAGAAGATATAGAAGACATGGGAACCTTCGTTTCCGGTGGAAATGTGAACACGGCAAATAATTATTCGTACGATAACGAAGGAAGGTTAATCAAAGATGTCCAGGAGAAGATTGCGAAGATTATCTGGAGAGTTGATGGTAAGGTAAAAGAGATCCAGCGGATTTCTGGCAGCTCTAAACGAAACACAAAATTCGATTACGATGCTATGGGGAATCGTATTGCGAAACACGAATTCACATCTGCAGGTGCTCTTAAGAAAAGCACTTATTACATGCTGGATGCACAGGGTAATACACTGTCAGTGTATGAAAGAGCTGTAAACACCTCCAGTGCTACAGTATCTTTTGTGCAGGCTGAGCGGCACATTTATGGAAGCTCCCGACTTGGGGTTATGAATGCTAATGTGAATGTAATGTATACATCCACACTACCGAGTTACGTGATGACTCTTGTTGAGCATAAAATTGGTGATCGCAATTATGAGTTGACCAATCATCTTGGAAATGTATTGAGCGTGATTTCGGATAAGCCAATTCCACACCAGAGTGGTACAACTGTCAATTACTGGCTGGCAGATATCCGTCAGTCAAATGATTACTCTCCATTTGGTGTACAGTTGGAAGGACGTAAGTTCCAAGCTGCTCCTACAACTGAAATGGCAACGTTGACGGAAACCATCTACGCTACGGATTTTGAGAATCCGGTGATTACAACTGTTGGTTCAGTTAACACAATCGATGGCTGGACGCATTACAGTACAACGACACTTTCCGTAGTACCTTCCGGAGGAAGTCAGAAACTACAAATTGTGAGTAGCAACGGAGCTCATGGAGCGCACCAGTATTTTGCAGTTGCAGCCGGGGTAACTCATACATTGAATATTGATGTAAATATAGGAACTGCTGCAAGCGGTACGGTTAATATTGTGATCTTCCAGGCCTCAGGAATGGGCGGAACGCTTGGAACATATACCGTGAATGCAATTACAGCGAGCGGCACGTATGCCATTCCATTCTCATCGAGTACAGGCTATTCATTCATACAAATCAGGCAATCGGGAACTTACTTGGTGGATAATATTTCAATTACCAAGTCAACAAGTGTATCCGTTGTGGCGGAGACGAATGATTATCGCTATGGGTTTAATGGTAAAGAAGAAGATGATGAGATAAAAGGTGAAGGGAATAGTTATGATTTTGGGGCCAGAATGCTTGATCCAAGATTAGGAAGATGGCTGACTATAGATCCACTGGCTGGAAAATATCCATTTATGTCACCTTACTGCTTTGTTGGTAATTCTCCGATTATAGCAATAGATCCTGATGGAAGAAAAATAACTTTTGCAAATGATGAAGCTAAAAATTTCTACAAAGATTTTAAAGCAAATGCAGATAGGGCAACTAGAAAGAGATTGAAAAAATTAGATGCAAGCGATGTAATTTATCAAATAAAATTGGGTCAGCCAGGTGATATGAAAAGTTTCGGACTAGACGGATCCGTAGATGCTTCACCAACTAATGGTGCTTTTAAATTCAAATCAGAAGATGAGGGAAAAGTTACTTTCCAATTAATCGTTGGAGTATCATTGCCAAAAAACGAACAGTTCTCTGCAATGGCTGAGGAAGTTTCTCATGCTGAAGACTTTAACAATGGGAATACAGCTATAATTTCTGCGAAAGTTATTGGGGATGCCGTCGGTTTAGATATCTATGATGAAATAAAATCAAAGGATGCGTCGTTAAGTTATATGCAACATGCAAATAAGAACGATGACAAAATCAAACTGACAGAGATCAATACTGAATGGGCGAAATTAGGAGGTGATCTTGAGGTGAAAAAAGCAGCTCTGATGGGTGGGAAACCCTTGATCTTTGGAGATTATTCCCATATGTCTACTACTAACGAGAAAGTTGCAGGTACAATGACTGATGAAGAATTACAGATAAATATTAATACTTTTACTAAACAGTTAGGTGCTAAAAATTTATCTATAATAGTAAGAGATAAGGGCAAAACAAAAATAGTAAGATCAACTGAGCCGGAAACTAAGTCAGAAACTAATCCGAAATAATATGCATATTCTAATAACAATTCTGTGGTTTGTAGGAGGGCAAATTGCTTGTGAAGAGCCGATGACTATTAACGAAGACGGTGCCGGTATTTACTTTACGACCGATACGGACAGCCTTTTTTATTCAACTCAAAACTTCATGAATAATAAAATTGTTTATGAAAAAGGAAATCGAGCTGTCATCTTAAGCTCTCTTCCACAACGTATAAGGGCAGAAACGCCTTTTGTAATAAATATTGTGAGTCTAAGTGAAAAATGTAAATTAGTGAAAAGAGGATTTACTAATCGAAACGAAGCAACCTCGGCTCCATATCAAGTAGATGTTATTGATGATAAGATTTTGATTATAGGCATCAAAGGCGCGGCTATCGATTCTATTGAAATTAATAATGAGAACGCCTACGACAGATTGAAAGAATATTTTTGGGAAGTAAAGCGTTAATAAAAATCCTCTCTGAAATAAGAAATCCGCCGGCGCAGCCGGCGGATTTCTTATTTCATCTCCTGCCGACCAACTTCCCCAAAAGCAACCGATTCCATCCCCACCAGTTGAATGAAGCTTCGCTATCAATCAGCGGTTTCCGAAAAGCATTATGAATAGGGAAGGGTTCAGAGACTCGGTTTGAATAAACTTTACAACAGTAGCACCCCAACCCGAACGAGGCACCTCACTCAACGCTTATGCACCTTAACCAGCTTCCCGTTTTCGTCATATTCTTTCCACGATCCCTTTTCTTCACCGCTCTCAAAGTTGCGGGCCGATTTCAATTTACCGTTCGGGTGGAATTCCCGCAGCTCGCCGTTCAGGATTCCGTAACTGATAATTGCTTCAAGATCTGTAAGAGAGGCTGCTGAAAAGTTGCCGGAGATCTGAAGCTTGCCGTTTGTTATGGCCATAGAGATCAGGGGAGCTGAAAAAACGATTCCGTCAGCTGCAATTGCAAGGCTTTCCCCGATAGCTTCGCTGGTTATCTTTGCGAAATCTTTAGTTCCTTCCTCGGTCAGCGTTATGTCGAGCACTAATTGCCCGGTTTGCTCGTTTTTTGTTTTCTCAACAGTTGCGATAGCGCGGTTAGTAAGCTGGGGCTTATTTTTAGCTGCCGGCTTTAAGGCATATAGCAGGTAGGCGCTTTCATTGCCGATTTTTTCAGGCTCCGGTGACCACGCAAATGTTAATCCCGGAAGAATGGAATCGATCATTTTTTGATTGATCTGCAGTTCGATCTCCCGCTTTTCTGCAGGAGAACAATAAGCGATAACCGGTTGCTGACCGCGGTGTATCTTGAGAAGAATTCCCATCTCGTTCAGAAGGGGCATTACCTCCTCAAACGTATAAAGCTCCTGAAACCGAACACCTAAGAAGCGTTTGTGGCTTTTGCCACCGGTATAATTTGCGATCGATTTCACCGTTCCATCCTCGTAGTATTCGTAGATTTCCACGGTAGGATGTTTCTTTACGGTTTCTTTGTTTCCGCAGGAAAACAGTAAAATGGTCAGCGAGTAAAAAAGAAGGCTTTTCATAATAAGGCAGTTGAATTTAGTGCTGTAAGGATACAAAAAAATCCGCATCGGTTAAAACGCGGATCTCGTAGTATAAAATGTTCCGAAAATAATACTGATGAAACGCCTTCAGCGGAAATCAGCGCTATCTGCGGGAGACTGTTATCAGTTCAATGAAGACAAAGCCGCATCGTAATCCGGTTCGTCTTTGATCTCGGGAACCAGCTCTGTGTAAACAACTTCCTGGTTTTCATTCAGA
>Ga0247814_10002559_pt1 | contig 10015 bp, 4 predicted proteins | sample UWRJL179409R1_FD_179947 | JGI IMG/M metagenome (GOLD analysis project Ga0247814, IMG submission 179947) | Plant litter microbial communities from Arlington Agricultural Research Station in Wisconsin, United States - UWRJ-L179-409R-1 | ecosystem: Environmental > Terrestrial > Plant litter >... | reverse complement strand
CCCTAGAGACAAAATCAAACCACCGCATAATCGATCAATAGCTTTTTTCCTCCTTCGATACGCTGAAGCGATCTCAGGTTGCGAAAGAGCGATTGCGACCACCCCATACCAAGTCATCGAAACCACCACTACGACTGCCAGCATCGACAAAAACGTGCTTGGTGAAACGTGGGTGGGGGCTGCCGCTGAGAAAATAGCGGCATAGAAGGCCATGGATTTAGGGTTGCCAATGTTCGTAACGACCCCTTGGATGAATGACTGCCGAAAGTTTCCGACGACAGCATTATTACAGGGGGCAAGTGCGCTCTTCCCGGCCTTGAGCAGCAGTCGGAATCCAAACCACATCAGATAGGCTGCCCCCAGAACTTTTACGATCAGCGCCGCCCAAGGGAACGCAGCAAATACAACGCCGATACCTGCGATTGCACAGGTGGCCCAGAATAAATTGACCAATACGATGCCTGCTACCAAGGCCAAAGCTTCTGACCGCGTAGCAGCTACCGCTTTGTGGACTACTGCAACGAAATTTGGCCCTGGAATAACGACACCGGCCAGGTAAACCAAAAAGACTGTCAAAACGGCGGGACCATCGATCATGTGCGTTCCTTTGCGAGTATTGTGGCCGGGGACGGTCATCATTCAGTTCAAGGCCGCCCGCGGCTTCAACGTACAACGAAATAAAAATTTGATACAGGGCTTTGAGCATAGTTGTGTTTTTACACACTCTGGGCCGATTTCTGCCTGTCACGACCGTCCGAAATCGACCCAAAACGGGCATCTTCTCTGATTGAATAAGCTATCGCCCTCCGCACGATACTGATCAATACTCGGACTTGAACGAATGACAGACAATCCTTTTCGTATTCCAACAGATGCTGAAATTGCTGACGCAGCGAGCAGGCTCAATTTTCGCTTTCCCGATCAATATATCCGGTTCCTGAAAGGTGGCAGCGATGTCGGAAACGCCGCATTTGAACCAGCGGTGATTTTGGGGGGATGCAGCCATCTGGATATCTTTGAAATTACCGAAACCGCCTGGGCTCAGGGTGTGCCCCGGGATTGGTTGCCTTTCATTGAAGATAACAGCGACTACTTCTGCATGTCGGAGGCAGGTGTTGTTCGATACTGGTCACATAACGGAAGTACAGACGAAAGTTGGCCAACCTTTGCCGCCTGGTTCGAACAGGTCTGCATAGCCCTTGAGTAGTGTCTGTACGAGATTTGCAATCCATACCCAGCGTCCGCTTCTGGCCGATTGCTGCCTTTCGCGAAGTGCGGGAGTCGACCCAATATAGAGGGTCCGTCGCCGACACCATGATTATCCCGGTTATTTCGGTGCTTTCTGCGGTTGAGGGACTTCAGCTAGCGTTTGACGGAATCACCTTTTAAATCTAGCGAAATTTGGGGGGCGGGATCAGCGAGCGCAGGTCGGAACCGCCCGAGCCATTTCGCTATCGCAGCATTTACGCATTACCCCCACCTGGCTATTTACCTGCGAGCTGTTTGCTTGCTTGTATAGTTCGCCGGTGAGGAATAGATTCGGTTGTGAGCCTTTTTACCCCCAAAATTTAAATGGATATCGCCGTGACTCAATCCCGATTGCTCGCTCACAACTGCATTTCCTGACATCAGCGAACTCTACTTCGTCGTCGAACAAACCCGGGCCGCAAAGCCTTGCAAAATGGTGCATCAATCCAGTGCGGTGACCGAATGCGCGTGATGATTCTGGATGATGATCCCTGGATAGCAGACCTTCTGAAACAGCTGGTTTTGAGCCTCCGTCCGCTGGCGCAAGTCGATTGCTATGGCGATGTTGCCAGTGCCTTGTCTGCCTGGCAGCAGAGTGCCTACCAGATGGTTATGGCCGACTGGAATCTACCGGATGCCAGCGGTGTAAGCCTGTTGCAAACGATTCGTGCACAGGATCTGAAAATACCGCTGATTATGATCACGGGGCGTTCCGATCGAGAAAGTGTCTTGGCAACCAAGTCTCTGGGGATCAGCGCTTTTTTTACCAAGCCGTTTCAAGTGTCGCGTGTCGTTGAATGCCTCAAAGCGCTCCTTCCTGCCGATACGTCTGTGCAAGTGCCCGCCGTTATTGATGAAAACCTGATCGACTATCTCAGTGGATTATCCACTCATGAGCTGGACCTGCCGTTACTCGCTCAGGTAAAGGAAAAACTCCAGCGTGGATATGGGGGAGAGCAGCTGGATATTCGCGAACTGGTCCAGGATTGGCAGCATGATCCGGCACTGTGCGCTCATCTGATAGCGGCAGCCAACAGCGCTGCTTATCACGGGGTAGGCCAATCCTGCACCAGTTTGATCGATGCCATTAAACGATTGGGAGGGCTTACCAGTGTGAATCTGGCGTTGAGCCAGGCTCTGCGACAGGTCAGTACCCAAACCAATGGGGTGCTGATGACCTGCATGCAGTCTTATCTGGATGATGCCGAGGGCCTGGCTGAACAGGTTGTTTTCCTGGCTCGACGATGCAAGCTGGATCCGACGCCACTACAGAGTGCTGCGTTGTTGCACCGGATAGGCGAGCTGTGTGTGCTTTACCAAATCCAGAAGTGGGAGGGCCAGGGGCATAGGGTGGATGAAGAAGTGCTCACCCATGCCCTGCGGGATTTCGCCGGCCCCTTTGCCATCAAGTTGAAAGCCTCCTGGGGACTCCCTCAGGCACTGCGTGAATTGATAGGCGCGATCTATGCGTTGCCGCCCATGCAGGTACGCCGCGAGCAAGTGGTCATGCGCCTTGGGGCCGCCATGAAAAATGGCGAGCCTCAAGCGGACCTCGAAAGACTTCAACGATTGGCGGGCCTGGCCTGAGCGCATTCGGGAACGCAGACTGGGCATCCCACCGCGCAAAGCTGGTCTAGGATTGCTTGTTATTAAATGCAAGGGATTTGCGAGGAACAATGGAATGAGCGACAAGACCTTTAGCCTCAAACCAGTCCTGCTGATAGTTGATGACCAAGTCACTGACCTAAGAATTCTGAGCACCGCAGTGCGAGACTTGGCCGAAGTCTATGTCGCCAAAAGTGGTCAGGAGGCGCTAGAGATTGCGCGTCAATGCAGGCCCGATGTGGTTTTGCTCGACATAGAAATGCCAGGAATGAGCGGCTTCGAGGTCTGCCGGGCGCTGAAATCCGATCCGGAGCTTTTGGATGCCGCGGTCATTTTTGTAAGTTCTCATACACATACAGACAATGAGCTTCGCGCTCTTGAGTGCGGCGGAGTGGACTTCATTCAAAAGCCGCTGAATATTCCAGTAGCCAGAGCCCATATCAAGGCTCATATCGCCTTGCGCAATGAGGCCAAGAGGCTCGCCAATCACGATGCATTGACTGGACTGCCCAACCGAATACTGTTGCAGGATCGTACCGAGCAGGCTTTACAAAAGGCCCGTCGCAGCCATGGTTGCGTCGCGATGCTGCTACTTGATTTGGACAACTTCAAAGTGGTCAACGATTCGATGGGGCACTCGGTCGGCGACTTGGTGTTGCAAGAGGTTGCATCGCGACTATCACGATCCTTGCGCGCAGTGGATACCCTCAGCAGGCAAGGAGGAGACGAGTTCATCCTCCTTCTGCCAGAGGTGATAGGTTTCGACGCCGTGGGCGACTTCGCTGAAAGGTTGCTCGCAACAATCGCCGGCCCTTTTTTAATCCAGGACAACCGATACGACCTTTCCGCAAGTATCGGCATCAGCGTGTTCCCTGAGGATAGCGATGATCTGGAATCACTTTACCGGCATGCCGACTCGGCTATGTACCAGGCGAAGCTTTCAGGTCGCAATCGCTATTGTTTTTTTTCTCCGCATATCGAGAGCAGCATGCGTGCCAGGCATTTGCTTGAGCGCCATATGCGCAACGCTTTGGAAGATAGAGTCTTTGAGGTCTTTTACCAGGCAAAGGTCGATGCCCGACATAACCGGATCATTGGGATGGAGGCGCTGATCCGATGGCGCAATCATGACGGTGTTTTGGTCTCGCCTGTCGATTTCATTCCATTGGCAGAAGAAACAGGGCTGATCATCCCCATTGGCAAGTACGTTCTGCTCCAGGCCTGCCAGGACGCGAGAGCGCTTCGTGAACTGGGCCATGACATAACCATTAGCGTGAACATCTCCGTCGTGCAATTTCGCGAGGAGTCCTTCCTGGACATGGTGAAAGGCATCCTGGTCGAATCTGGATTAGAAGCAGAATTCCTGGAATTGGAGATTACCGAAGGGGTGCTGGCAAGAGACATTGATAACGCCTGCGAAACCCTTTTTCATCTCAAGGCGTTAGGGGTTCGCATTTCTATCGACGATTTCGGCACAGGTTATTCGAGCCTGGCTTATCTCAAACGGTTTCCAATTGATGTTCTGAAAATAGATCAGAGCTTTGTGCGAGATATGCTCACCGACAAAAGCGATTCGGCGATCATTGAGGCGATCATAAAGTTAGGTCAGGCACTAGGTCTTGAGTTGGTGGCCGAAGGCGTAGAAACCCAGGAACAGGCTAATGCGCTTCTGGGGCAAGGCTGCCAGATCATGCAAGGTTTTCTTTATTGCCGTCCTGTTCCCTTCGCTCAAATATGCTCATTTCTATCCTCGGGGCTCAAGGTTAATGTTATGCATGCGAACTAAGTTGCAGGCGCCCCCCAACAGGGTTCGAACTTTAATCTTGAAGGCTGAAGGCTTTCTGCAATGGGACGATATGGGTGAGAGAACATAAGTTTTTTGCATTGAGCTGGGGAGTGGCTATCACTCTGGCGGCAGGGTTAGGGGCAAGCATTCTGGGCGCCTGGATCCTTGAACGCGTCAACGAACAGCAGGCTCAAGAGGCGGTCGCGGCGGCTACCGAGGAAGCCGCAGAGTTGGTTTTAACTCGCCTCAATCTTTACCAATACGGATTGCGAGGCGTTCGGGGAGCCGTACTGACAGCGGGTGAGCATGGCATCAGCCGCGAAGTTTTTGACCAATATCACCGTCCGCACGATCTCGCTTCCGAGTTCCCCGGCGCACGTGCCTTAGGCTTTATCAGGCGCGTGCCAGAGCAGGATGAAAGCGAGTTTCTCAAACACGCTCGGGCTGACGGCAAAGCTGACTTCTCCATTCGTCAAATTTCACAGCATTCAGGCGAGCGTTACGTTGTCCAGTATGTTGTACCGGTTGAGGGTAACCAGCCTGCAATTGGCTTGGACATAGCTTCGGAAACATCACGGCGAGAAGCTGCGCAATCCGCGATACACAACGGTGTGGCAAGGATCACCGCGCCCATCACTCTGGTACAGGGCATGGCAAAACCGCAGCAGTCTTTCCTGATTTTGTTGCCCCTCTTTCGCGGCGGTGTGACTCCGGCGACCGCTGCTGATCGAGAAACAGCAGCTTTTGGCTGGACCTATATTGTGTTGCAGACAGAGGAGGTACTCAGAGGCCTGCGCATAGAAAATGAGTCGGTGCATCTGCGGTTGAGGGATATCACTGTCCCGGGACAAGAGACGCTGTTTTATGAAAGCACCGATGACTCGGCCAGCCGTGAAACGCTGATGACCCACCAGTCGGAGCGCGAGGTATACGGGAGGCGATGGCAAATCGAACTCGGCGCGCATCCTTTGTTCATCCAGCGCCTACATCAGGTTTCACCAAAGCTCGTCCTGTTGATAGGTGGTCTGCTCACCCTTCTTCTGGCTACTCTGGCGGGTGTCTTGAGTGTCAGCCGCCAACGCCGGCGGCAGATATTCGCCGAGCAGGCAAGGCTGGCCGCCATCGTTGAAAGCTCGGCCGATGGGATTATCGGAAAAACACTCGATGGCATCGTCACCAATTGGAACAAGGGGGCCGAGCGTCTGTTTGGTTATACGGCCGAGGAGGCAGTGGGCCAGACACTGGCCGACCTGGTTGTTCCTGAGGCGCTTGTCGCTGAGGAGGCCGGGATCCTTGTGCGTATCAGGGCGGGGGAGCGTATCTCCAGCTTTGATACCCAACGCCATTGCAAGGACGGTCGGCTGATTGATGTTTCTGCCAGTGTCTCACCCATTTATGGTGAGGGAGGTCGTGTCGTTGGAGCTTCCAAGACATTAAGGGATATCTCGGCGAAAAAAGCAGCGGATGCCCGAATTCTCGAACTCAACTCCAGCCTGGAGGAGCAGGTTGCGCTGCGTACTTCTGAGTTGCGACACCTCAATCTGCTGTTGGGCACGGTGCTGCGCTCGGCCACCGAGGTTTCGATCATTGCGACGGATCTCGATGGCGTTATCCGTGTGTTCAACAAAGGTGCCGAGCATTTGTTGGGTTATGACGCCGATGAGTTACTGGGAATAAAAACTCCAGCGCTGATCCATGTGCCCGAGGAAGTCGCTGCCCGTGGCGCTGAACTGAGCGAGGAGTACGCTCAGACGATCGACGGTTTCCATGTGTTTACCCATAAACCTGAGCTTGAAGGCGCAGAAACACGTGAGTGGACTTACATACGTAAGGACGGCTCGCGGTTTCCTGTCACGCTGGTGGTCACCTCCATGCGCGATGACGATGGGAAATTGAGCGGCTACCTGGGCATCGCGGTAGACATCACCGAACGTAAAGCGGCAGAAAAGGAGCTGGCTGCAAGCCTGGAGACGACGCAGAAACAACGTAGTGAACTGATGGCGATGCACGACCAGTTAGTGATGGCTGCTGAGGTCGCCGAACTGGGCATTTGGTCCTGGACGTTGGCGGACAATAACTTGCAGTGGAATGACCGCATGTTCGAGATCTACGGTCAGCCACTGACGTTGCGCAATACGGGTCTTAGTTATGAACACTGGTACGCGCGTATTCACCCCGAAGACTCTGTGGCTACGGCTGCAAATCTGAATGCCGCCGTCGAGGGGGATGGTGTGTACGACACCGTTTTCCGTGTCGTTCGCCCGGACGGCCAAATACGCTTTATACAGGCAGGCGCGCAGGTCGAACGCAGTCCCAACGGTACGCCCCTGCGCGTGACGGGTATCAATCGGGACATCACCTCCCAGCGCGAGCTGGAATCACATCTCCTGTACGCCAAGGAACAGGCCGATACGGCGAGCGCGGCCAAATCGTCGTTCCTGGCCAACATGAGCCACGAAATACGCACGCCGATGAACGCTGTGCTGGGCATGTTGCAGTTGGTGCAGAACACCGATCTGAATGGTCGTCAACTCGATTATGTGACCAAAGCGCAGACCGCCGCGAAATCGCTGCTGGGGTTACTCAATGACATCCTTGATTACTCCAAGATTGAGGCCGGCAAGCTGCAGCTCGATGTACACCCGTTCGAACTCGAACCACTCATGCGTGATCTTGCCGTTGTGCTGGCCGGCAATCAGGGTCAGAAAGAAGTCGAGGTCATGTTCGACCTGGACTCCAATCTACCCAACGACCTGATAGGCGACAGCCTGCGGCTGCAACAGGTGTTGATCAACCTGGCGGGTAACGCCCTCAAGTTCACTATGGAAGGCCAGATCGTGGTCAGCGTCGAGCAACTGATGCGCACGGAAAGCTCTGTGAGCTTGCGCATCGCGGTTTCTGATACCGGAATCGGTATCAGCCCGGAGCAACTTCAGCGCATTTTTGAAGGATTCACTCAGGCCGAGGCTTCAACCACCCGCCGCTTTGGCGGTACCGGCCTGGGCTTGGTGATCTGCAAGCGGTTGGTCCGCTTGATGGGCGGTGAACTTCAGGTGGAGAGCCAGCAGGGTGCGGGAAGTCGCTTCTGGTTCGATATCTCCCTGGATGTAGCGCCGAATGCGCGGCTGAGACCTGACAGTCCTGGAGTCGATGTGTCCATACGGATACTGGTAGCCGACGACAACGCCATGGCGGGTGAATTGCTGATGCGAACGGTTCATGCATTGGGGTGGAGTGCCGACCATGTGAGTGGTGGCACGCAAGCAGTGGAATGGGTGAAGAACGCGCAGGCGAGAGGCGAAGCCTACGACGTGGTACTGATGGACTGGCGGATGTCCGATATGGATGGGCTGAGCGCTGCGCAATTGATCCGTCAGCAGGGCAACGGCGTACCTCCTCCAATGGTTATTATGATTACCGCTTACGGCCGTGAAGTGCTGGCCGACGCAAACGAGATGGGAGACGCTCCCTTCGTGGGGTTTCTCACCAAGCCTGTCACTCCCAAGCAGTTAGCCGACGCTATTCAACGAGCACTCAATGGCAAAGGCCTTGCGCAGTCACTCCCGTCCAAGTCAACGGTTGACAGGCCGCAGCGCCTGGCCGGGCTGCGGCTATTGGTGGTGGAAGACAACATGCTTAATCGGCAGGTTGCCGATGAGTTACTGACAGGAGAAGGTGCTCAAGTGACGTTGGCTGAAGGCGGTCTGGAAGGTGTGAGCAGGGTGATGGCTGAGAGGGTGCCCTTCGACGCGGTGTTGATGGATATCCAGATGCCGGATATTGATGGCTTGGAGGCGACCCGTCGCATTCGATCGGATCCACGTTTTGCAGCGCTGCCAATAGTGGCGATGACCGCAAATGCCTCCAATACCGACCGTGAGGCCTGTCTTGCTGCGGGGATGAATGAGCATGTCGGCAAGCCCATAGACCTGGAGCAACTTGTCGTAACGCTACTCTTTCAAGTGGGGCGCGAGGATAGCCAGGCATCTCTAGCTGTGGGGCAAGCCAATACAGAAGAAAGCGTCATCGAGCCTCGTGCATCGATCATTAGCCGCTTTGGTGGTGACCTCGATTTGATCCGTAACGTGCTGCGTAACTTTGGTCCCGAGCTAGAAAAACAGCTTGTCCGGTTACACGATCAGATTCAGCGGCAAGACGCATCGGGGGCAGTTTTCGTGCTTCATACAATTAAAGGCAGCAGCGGGACCATGGGTGCCAAGGCGATGTCGCTGCTGGCCGGCGACCTGGAGCAAAAGCTGAAATCCGCAGATGCAGGGTCTGCAGCGAGCATCTTTGCTGACGCAACATGGTTTGACGAATTGAGCAGGTTACTGCAACAAAGCCTTGAACAGATGAATGTCGACTTTGGTCAGAGCCCACGAGCAAAGATCAGTGCAGACGAGGAAGCAATGGAGCCGACGCAATGGAAAGAATCCCTTAAAGAGATTTTGCTAATGCTGGAGGCGGGTAACCTTCAAGCCATAGAACTGGCAGACGCATTAGCATCAAAAACGCCGCCATCCCTGCGTCCGCAATTCGACGAACTGGTTGCCCTGGTGCAGTCGCTCGACTTTTCCGCTGCGATGCCGATGGGTCGCGACCTTTTGAGATCTGCCTGATGGAACAAGCGATGGAAACCTGGTTGCCGCATTTCCATAACCGTCCAAGACTCCTCATCGTCGACGATCAACCGACTAATATCCGTGTACTCCATGAGCTGTTCCGCGAGCACTGTGATGTGTTCATGGCTACACGCGGTGAGCAGGCGATCACCCTATGTCGGACCCTGCTACCGGATCTGATTCTGCTGGACGTGGTCATGGAGGGTATGGACGGGCATGAAGTATGCCGTCAGCTCAAGGCTGATCCCGCGACTCAAGGCATCCCAATCATCTTCATTACCGCACAGCAGCAGGAATCAGATGAGGTGCTAGGTCTGGAGCTAGGCGCGGTGGACTTCATCAGCAAACCAATCAATCCCACGATTGTCAGAGCACGTGTGCGAACACATCTGACCCTCAAGCTACAGAATGATCTGCTGCGCTCTATGGCGTTGATGGATGGCCTTACTGGAGTGGCCAATCGACGCAAATTCGATGAGGACCTATTGGCGGATTGGCGCCAGTGCTTTCGAGAGCAAAAGCCGCTGTCGCTCATTTTGGTGGATGTCGACTTTTTCAAGCGCTACAACGACCGATATGGGCATCTGGCTGGCGATGGATGTCTGAAATCCGTTGCCCAGGCGTTATCTGAAACGGTTCGACGCCCCTATGACCTGGTCGCCCGGTATGGCGGCGAGGAGTTTGCCTGCATTCTGCCCAATACAGGTCTTCGCGGAGCAGTCGAACTTGCAGAAAAAATGCAGCGCAATATCTG
>Ga0247814_10002556_pt1 | contig 10018 bp, 9 predicted proteins | sample UWRJL179409R1_FD_179947 | JGI IMG/M metagenome (GOLD analysis project Ga0247814, IMG submission 179947) | Plant litter microbial communities from Arlington Agricultural Research Station in Wisconsin, United States - UWRJ-L179-409R-1 | ecosystem: Environmental > Terrestrial > Plant litter >... | reverse complement strand
CGATAAAAACTACTCATTCAAATCCTCTTTGTTTCTTTGGTCCCGATTGGCGGATTAACTGACCGCTTTCTCCATAGGTCGGATAGGGCAGAGCGCTCCGGTCGAGGTATCGTAGCGAACCGGATTTCTGCCTCTTGCTACAACAACGCACCGACAGGAGAACGCAATGAGTTGGTCCGCCAAACAATACGTCGCTTTTGAAGATGAACGCACCCGTCCCGCCCGTGACCTGCTGGCCGCGATCCCTGCTATGGACGCGCGCTCGGCAATCGACATCGGTTGCGGCCCCGGTAATTCGACCGAGTTGCTGGTTGAGCGCTTCGCCAATGCCACGGTGCGTGGCCTGGACAGTTCGACCGATATGATCGAGGCCGCCCGCAAGCGCTTGCCGCAGGTGCAATTCGATACGGCTGATATTGATACCTGGAACGAAAACGGCCCGTTCGATGTGATTTTCGCCAACGCGGTGTTGCAGTGGCTACCTGATCACGCGAAGTTGCTGCCTGCACTGGCGAGCAAGCTGACCCTTGGTGGCAGTCTGGCGATCCAGATGCCGGACAATCTCAACGAACCTTCGCATCGCTTGATGCGCGAAGTTGCAGCCGATGGTCCATGGGTTGGCAAACTGGCGGGCGCCGCCGGGCAGCGGACGGAAATGGCAGATGCCAGTGGTTATTACTCGATGCTGCGAGCCCACTGTTCCCGTGTCGATGTGTGGCGCACGACTTACCATCATCCACTGGCTGGCGGCGCATCTGGTGTGGTCGAGTGGTTCAAGGGCAGCGGATTGCGGCCGTTTCTTGATCCGTTGGATGAGGCGGAGCGGGCGCAGTATCTCAAGCAGTATCAAGCGGCAATCGAACTGGCCTATCCGACGTTGGCCGATGGTTCAGTGCTGCTGCCGTTCCCTCGGTTGTTTATCGTTGCGACGCGCTGATGCATTAATGAAAAAGGGACAGGCCCCGCTCTTTGCGTCTGTCCCTTTCTCGTACGAGTGGCCGAGAAATCCGTCGTAGCTAATCAATCAGCTGATCAATCAAAACCGCGTTGCTATAGATCAAGCTTCCATCACTCGCTCGATGCCCGACCAAATGGAACTGACCGCGCTCGTTGTGTATATAGACGCGCATTTGGCAGTCGGACAACGGGCCGTATCCCTCTGGCAATTTCAACTCCAGCGTGTCCATGTCGACATCGACCATGGCTTCACGCTCATGGGTCTTCTGCAGGCGTTCTTCAGCGTCCTCCAGACCCTTATGGAGGTCGCCATCGACGTAAAAATGAATTTCACCCATCGGGGTCGACTTTTGTTGTCCGTTGACTTTGCACCAGCCTTCAATCGTCAAGGCACTCATGACGAAACCTCCGTTGTGGACGGCGGCACTCTATAGCTCTTGGCCGTCACTTGTCTGACCGCTATGCATAGGCAAGGACTTTTGCGGGCGTTTTTGGCCGATCTTTGCCTTCCGTAATCAGACCTGATTATAGCTGGCAACCGGGCGTCGCTTACTCGACGTGTCGTCCAGGCGAGAGGTGTTACTTAATAGTTACAGTTATATATAGCGAATCGGTTTCAAGTGATCAAGTTGATGCCGAAGTTGGAATATCCAGGCAGCAAGGCGTTTCAGGAAAAGCGCTTGTTCCGGCCATGAACTATACTTCCTGCGGACTTTGCCACAAAGATAAGTGGTATTTGTCTAGCCTGTTTTGGCGTCAGATTTGTACTAATTTGACGGTGTTGTTCTGTGGCGATGCTTAGGCATACCGATGAGTAACAGGAATAGGATGAAGGTAAAATGGCAATGGCAATTATTCTTGTACTAATCGTTATTGCATCCGTGCTGTTCCATCTATTAGCGCCGTGGCATGCGGCACCGCCAGCGTCCAACTGGGGGTCAATAGACACCACCCTGTTCATCACCCTGATCATTAGCGGAATATTTTTCATCGCCATCACGGTATTCATGGCGGTAGCCGTGATGCGTTATCGTCACAAGGAGGGTTCCAGGGCGACCTACCAGCCAGAAAATAAAAAGTTGGAAACATGGTTAATTATCGTGACTTCGATAGGTATTGCCGCGATGTTGGCACCAGGCCTGGTTGTTTATGATGATTTCATCCGGGTGCCAAAAAATGCTTTAGAACTTGAAGTGGTCTCCCAGCAGTGGCAATGGGCTTTTCGTTTTCCGGGCCAGGACGGAAAGCTTGGAAAGTCGGACATCAAGTTTGTTGATTCGGTCAATCCTCTCGGCCTAGATCCGAAGGACCCTGTCGGGCAAGACGATGTACTTATAAGAAGCAATGAAGTTCACCTTCCGCTCGATCAGCCGGTGAAAGTCTTATTGCGTTCCAAAGATGTACTGCACAATTTCTATATACCGCAGATTCGCAGCAAGATGGACATGGTGCCCGGGATGGTGTCGTACTTTTGGTTTACGCCAACTGTAATCGGGAAGTATGAAGTCCTGTGTGCCGAGTATTGTGGCGTCGGTCATTACAACATGCGCGGTCATATGATCGTGGAAGACCAGGCCACCTTCGCTCAATGGCTGAACAGCCAACCGACCTTTGCGCAGACATTAACGACAGCTGCCAGACCCAGTCAGGGCAGCGTGCTGGAAAAAGGTCGCCAGTTGGTCGAAAGATACGGCTGCGGTGCCTGCCATAGTCAGGATGGCAGTACCCGTCTCGGCCCGGGATGGAAGGGCTTGTATGGCCGCACTGAACAGTTTGCCGATGGCACCCGTGCACTGGTCGATGAGGCCTATCTGAAAGAGTCGATCCTCGATCCGAAGGCCCGACTGGTACAGGGCTACCCGCCAGTGATGGTGGCCTATACTCTCACTGAAGATGAAATGGGTGCTGTCGTCGCCCTGATCAAATCACTGGGTGTCGCGCAGCAAGAACCTTCTGCCAGCGAAAAACTGGACAGAGGTGACGACCTGGCGACTCACGGCCAGCGGCTGGCTGAGTCGCTCGGCTGTCTGGCCTGCCACAGTGTCGATGGCAGCAAGGGCGTCGGCCCCAGCTGGCAGGGCCTGTATGGCGAAACCGTCACCCTTGCCGACGGTTCTACGATAAAGGCCGATGAGGGCTATATAAAAGAGTCGGTGGTTAATCCCGGAGCCAAAATCGTCAAGGGCTACGCAGCCGTCATGCCGGCCTTTACCCCGAGTGATCAGGAGTTGAACGCACTGATCGCTTTTATCAAATCCAAAGCGAAAGCCGACGCTGATGCGAGCAAGGCGGAGCCAGGGAAGTAGCCGTAAAGCAGCCAGGAATGCACCGAAACTTCGACAAGAGGATGACGTGATGGCCTATGCGGAGCAAGCCGAAACAGAAGCGCTACACGAGCCCAAAAGTTTCCTGACCAAATACATCTGGAGTCAGGACCACAAGGTCATCGCCATTCAATATTCGTTGACGGCTATTTTCGTGGGCGTTATCGCCGTGGTGTTGTCCGGCTTGATGCGCATACAGATTGGCTTCCCCGGCGCTTTGGAGTTCATGGACCCCAGTGCTTATTATCAGGCGATGACCATGCACGGCATGATCATGGTCATTTACTTGCTGACGGCCTTGTTTTTGGGTGGCTTCGGCAACTATCTGATCCCGCTGATGGTGGGTGCCCGCGACATGGTCTTCCCCTATGTCAACATGCTGAGTTACTGGTTCTACCTGCTGGCGGTAGTGGTGTTGCTCTCCAGTTTTTTTGTCCCTGGCGGCCCCACCGGTTCGGGCTGGACGCTCTATCCGCCACAGTCCATTTCTCAGGGGACACCGGGGGTCGAGTGGGGCATCGTCCTGATGCTCGTCTCACTGGCGATTTTTATTGTCGCAGCCACCATGGGTGGGTTGAACTACGTCACCACGGTGTTGCAGGCGCGCACGCACGGCATGACATTGTTTCGCATGCCGCTCTCCGTATGGGGCATCTTCATGGCCTCGATCATGGCGTTGCTGGCCTTCCCGGCGTTGTTTGTCAGTGCGGTCATGATGCTGTTTGACAAGCTGTTGGGCACCAGCTTCTTTATGCCGGCGATGATCTCGCTGGGGCAGCAGATCGATCACCAGGGTGGCAGCCCAATATTGTTCCAGCACCTGTTTTGGTTCTTCGGCCACCCGGAGGTTTACATCGTTGCGCTCCCTGCGTTTGGTCTGGTCTCCGACTTGATCAGCACGCATGCGCGTAAAAACATCTTCGGCTACCGAATGATGGTGTGGGCCATTATTGCGATTGGCGTACTCAGCTTTGTGGTCTGGGCGCACCATATGTATGTCAGCGGAATGAACCCGTACTTTGGCTTTTTCTTCGCCGTCACCACCTTGATCATCGCGGTGCCGACCGCACTGAAAGTCTACAACTGGGTGCTGACCCTGTGGCGCGGCGACATCCATCTGACCGTGCCGATGCTGTTTGCCCTGGCCTTTATCGTCACCTTCCTGGTCGGCGGTCTGACCGGGTTGTTTCTCGGCAATGTGATCGTGGATATTCCGCTCTCGGACACCTATTTCGTCGTCGCCCATTTTCATATGGTCATGGGGGTTGCACCGGTACTGGTGGTGTTCGGCGGCATTTATCATTGGTACCCGAAAGTTACCGGGCGACTGTTGAACGACACCCTGGGCAAGTTGCACTTCTGGATTACCTTCCTGGGCACCTACGCCATCTTCTTCCCCATGCATTACTTGGGTTTCCAGGGGATGCCACGCCGTTACTACGCCTATGAAAACTACGCGTTCATTCCGCAGTCGGCGCAAGAGTTGAATGCCTTCATTACGGTGATCGCATTGACCGTCGGCGTTTCCCAGTTGCTGTTCCTGTTCAACCTGGCCTGGAGTGCGTTTAAAGGCAGGCCCGCAGGCAGTAACCCCTGGGGCGCGGCCAGTCTGGAATGGCAAACGCCGGACACACCGCCGATACACGGTAATTGGGGAGCGAAGCTGCCGGTCGTGCATCGCTGGGCCTATGACTACAGTGTGCCGGGGATAGAACAGGATTTCGTTCCGCAAACAGTCTCCGCCGAGGAGTTGGAGCAGATGCGGCAACTGAGTGCCGGAACCAAGATAGCGGACGTTAGAACATGAGCAGGTTGCTATTGAGAAACGCCGACGGCGCTGACTCCGGCGGCAGCTGGAATCGCGATCCGGAGGGTATTCAGGCCGGCGAAGGTGCCGATCGAAACCAAATCGCAAGAACAGGCCTGCGCTTATTCCTGGTCGTGGTGAGTTCGTTATTCTTTCTCTTCTTGCTCGCCTTTATCGCCCGCTCACAAATGGCCGACTGGCTGCCCCTGACAGAGCCCATGGCACCGTTAGCCAATCTCTCGCAGCTATGGCTGAATTCGGTTTTTCTGGTATTCAGTTGCGTCGCACTGCAGTGGTCGCGTATGGCCGCCCGACGGGCGCGATTGGGTGCAACTGTGATGGGCTTTGCATTGGCGGGCGTATTCGCCATTGCTTTTCTGGCGGGACAGTTCTGGGTCTGGCAGCAGTTTGTCGCCTGGGGTTACTTTCTCGCCAGCAATCCGGCCAACAGCTTCTTCTACTTGTTGACCGGCCTGCATGCGCTCCACTTGCTGGGCGGGCTGATAGCCTGGGGCATGATCGTTGCTAAATTCCTGCAGCGCGTGCCGTTGCCGCAACTCAGCGCCCGCGTAGAGCTGTGTGCCATCTATTGGCATTACTTACTGGGTCTTTGGTTCGTGCTATTCGCTTTGCTGGCCAGCACGCCGCAAACCTATGAAGCGATCGCCAGATTCTGCGGCCTGAGGTGAAAAGCCATGGCATCGCACCCAGTAACCCCCGGCGACTCCAGTTCATCCAATCCACCCGGCTCACCGCTTGTACCGGGATGGGAGGGCATCGCCAGCGACTGGTCTTCGGATAAGGAGGCTTTCAAGCAGGTGCCTTGGGGCAAGGCGATGATGTGGATATTCCTGCTCAGCGATACGTTTATATTCACCTGCTTTTTAACGGGCTACATGTCGGTCCGCATGACTATCACCACGGCCTGGCCGAACCCCAGTGAAGTGTTCGCCTTGACGATCGGCGGTCAGGCGATCCCGCTTATTTTGATCGCCATCATGACCTTTGTGCTGATCAGCAGCAGCGGCACCATGGCCATGGCCGTCAATTACGCCTATCGCCGTGATCGTGCGAAAACCACTGCGCTGATGCTGGCGACCGCGGCCTTGGGTGTGACCTTCGTCGGCATGCAGGCATTTGAATGGAGCAAGCTCATCGCAGAAGGCGTGCGTCCCTGGGGGAACCCTATGGGGGCGGCGCAGTTTGGCGCCAGTTTTTTCATGATTACCGGTTTTCACGGACTGCATGTGTCAATCGGCGCGATCTATCTCAGCATTGTGGCGCTGAAAGTATGGCGGGGAGATTATGAGCGCTCCGGCAACTATCAGAACGTCGAGATAGCCGGGCTTTACTGGCACTTCGTGGATTTGGTGTGGGTGTTTATTTTTGCTTTCTTCTATTTATGGTAGAGGAGCACGGGTGATGGCACATGCTCAAGGTCAGCAACATCCAATCAGCTTGTACCTTAAAATCTGGGGGCTGTTATTCGTCCTCAGCACGCTGTCGTATCTTGTCGACTATTTCCACTTCCATGGTTACCTTCGGTGGTCCCTGATTATCACTTTCATGTTGTTGAAGGCAGGTTTAATTGTCTCCATCTTCATGCATATGGCCTGGGAACGGTTGGCGATGGTCTACGCCATATTGGTGCCACCGTTGTGTTTGCTGGTACTCGTCGGACTGATGGCCACCGAAGCGGATTATGTTTTCCTCAGTCGGGTCATTTCCTTCGGCCAATAAGCAGCTTCCGGGTGGCCATCAGTCTCCAGGGGCTAACCCGATATCACTCGCTTGAACTGGTGCCATTTGTGCTGCCAGGCGACTGTCCAGTGGGGGGCAGCCGTTCCTGTGCCAGCAATCTCCAGCGCGGGGTGATGTTCGATAACCCCGTCCAATACCGACTCCTGAGCGGGCTCGACATCTACGAAGAAAATATGTTTTCCCTCTTCTACCACCTGTTTAAAACTGCGGAAGTGAGTGTTTGGCACCTGAATACCAAAAAAACCGCCTTCCCAGATGCAGAAGCCGCATACAACAATGGCAAGAAAGATAAAAGGCATCCAGCCTGCGGCGGATTCGGTCCAGCCCAGCCAATAGGCGCCGCCAAGAACCAGCGCCGCGAGTGGCACACCGATCACTGCACCAATTTCGCCAGAGCGGACAACATCCTGCTCCATTAACGAGTTGATTTCGTGAAGGTGATGTTGTTCAACATCGGCAACGTGCTGACTGAGCACATGAATTTGTTCGGAATTGATGCCGCTGGCTTCCAGCTCATTTTCAACGGCTTCAAGATCATCGAGATTGTTGCTGATGTAATAGTGTCGATTCATGCCACACCTCCCATCTCGTGCTTGCCGTAGACCTCCTTTGTCTTGCAGCTGCTGGTCGAGATTTGCAGTCGGTATCAGTATCCGTGGGCAACGCTGTACGCTTTATTCAAAGCATAAAAAAGTATAGCACTGCATATCATTCAGGCATGGGGACGCTCCCGGCAGGTTGCCCGGCCCCCCAAATTACGGACATAAAAAAACCGGTCACAACGGACCGGTTTTTGTGTTCCTGCATCTCCCGTCAAAACCATCCTGACGTGAGACCAAAATTCGATTGGAGCGGGTGAAGGGAATCGAACCCTCGTTATCAGCTTGGGAAGCTGGAGTAATGCCATTATACGACACCCGCTCAGAGCGGCTGACTTTGTACCAGATGTGGGCGTGGAAATGAAGTTTTTCTTTGCGTGGGACAGCTTTAGCGCAGATGAAACAAGACATAGACCGCATGACGGTCTATCGCGGGCAAGCCTTGCTCCTACAGGAATGCATTCAACACCGTAGGGCGAAGCTTGCTCGCGATGACGCTGTATCAGATGGCCAATGCATGTTGGTCCTGGACGTAGTGATAACGCGGTCGACTTTCGTGTTGCGAAGGTTTCAGAAAGCCCAGCAATGCGTTGCGGCTATCTCGGCAAGCAGCTTTGTGTTCCATGTCGAGAAAGTGGCCGGTGGCCTGCAGGGTGGTGAACGTAGCGTGTTGCACATGGTTGGCGAACAGTTGGGCGCCGTCGGCAGCGGTGTACTCGTCCCATTCGCCGTTCATGAACAGCACCGGCACGTTGACTTTCTCCGCGGCTTTGAAGAAGCACTGGCGATCACTGTGCAGCAGGTCGCTGATGTGGAAGTGCATCTGCCCGTATTCATGCTCGGCCAAAGAGCTGACGTGCCGATAATTGAAGCGCTTGAACAGGGTCGGCAGGTGTTTGCCGATGGTGCTGTTCACCAGGTTGCCGACCCGGTCACCGTCCCGGCTGCCGAGGTAATCGATGCCGCGCTCGAGGTAGTCGAGCATGTGCGCGTTGATCTCCGGAGAGAACGAGCTGATCACGGCTTTTTCGATGCGTCGTGGCTGCTGGGCCAGGGCGACCAGGGTCGCGGCGCCACCCCAGGAAAACGACAGCACGTGTTCGGCGGCGAAGTGGTCGATCAGCTCCAGGAGGATCTGCCCTTCGATTTCCTTGGTCAGCAATTTCTCGTGCAGGTTGTGGGCTTTCGACTTGCCCGCGTAGGGCTGGTCGTAGCACACCACATTGAACTGCGGGTGCAGGTTTTTCACGGTTTGTGCAAACGACGCAGTCGTGGCCATCGAGCCGTTGACCAGAATAATGGTCTTCTCTGCGGCGTCTGCGCGATAGAACTCCGTGTAAACCCGGTACTGACCCTGTATATCCAGCACAGCGATTTCTGGCCTCATGTCATAAGACTCCAAGCAAGCGGGTATGCGCGCAAATGAGATTGCACGAGCTTTGTGACAGGTAGGCATACGCCTGGAATTTGGAGGCCCATGTCGATCCAATGCAGTCCGGTCGACGGGTATTGTTATTGGCGGGCAGTCTGCCGGGGGAAAGCGGAACCTGAGGGTTCTCTGCCGGCAAAAAGTTTCTTAGAAGTATGTTGTGACTCGTCGGTCACATTTCGGCCGACGTCCTGATTCAAGCAGGGGTCACGTCATCGCGCAAGTATCTTTGGAAAATTGTTCGACAACTTCTGCTGAGCGGTCGCCTGCTTAGATCAATTGAATCTCTTCGGTGCGTAATGCGCGGTACTCGCCCGGTTTCAGGGCACTGTCGAGCACCAGCGGGCCCATGCTTTCGCGGTGCAGGCGTAGCACCTTGTTGTCGAAATGGCCGAACATCCGCTTCACCTGATGATAACGGCCCTCGACGATGCTCAGTCGTGCGCAGGTTGGTCCGAGCACGGCCAGCTCGGCGGGTTGGGTGGTGAGGTCTTCGAAGGCGAAGTACAGGCCTTCGGTGAATTTCAATGCGTATTGCGGGCCAATCTCTTGCTCGGTCTCGACGTAGTAGACCTTGGGCAGTTTGGTTTTCGGCTGGGTCAGGCGTCGCGACCAGCTGCCATCATTGGTGATCAGCATCAGGCCGGTGGTGTTGAAGTCCAGTCGGCCGGCGATGTGCAGGTCCTCTTTGTCCGGCTCATGGATCAGGTCGAGCACGGTCGGATGCTGCGGATCGCGGGTGGCACTGACGCAGCCAGACGGTTTGTGCAGCATGAAGTAGCGTGCAGGCTTGCCGACTTGCAGCAGCTCATCGTCGACTTCCACGCGGCTGAATTCCAGTACGTCGGCGTGAGGGTCGCTGACGACTTTTCCGTCGATCCTGACGCGCTTTTCCACCAGCAACAGACGCACCTGCTTACGGTTGAAGCGCGGCAGGTTGCTGAGGAAACGGTCGATGCGCATGACGAGGGATCGGTAGGAAAGGGGCGCGTATCTTACGTGATCGGTTGTGCGGTTGCTTACAGCTGCGCCTCGACTTGCGCGCAGCGTGGACACAAACAGGATGTGTCGCGCAGTTCGGGCGGCAGCGCTTCGAGCACCGCCGGGTCGATGCTGACGCCATAGCACCAGCAGGCCCGAT
>Ga0247814_10002555_pt1 | contig 10022 bp, 10 predicted proteins | sample UWRJL179409R1_FD_179947 | JGI IMG/M metagenome (GOLD analysis project Ga0247814, IMG submission 179947) | Plant litter microbial communities from Arlington Agricultural Research Station in Wisconsin, United States - UWRJ-L179-409R-1 | ecosystem: Environmental > Terrestrial > Plant litter >... | reverse complement strand
TCGAGGCCAGGCGGCCGGGCTTGATCGTACTGGAAATGCCTCATCCGAGTCCGCTATCTGTTTGTACGGCGCCAACTGTGGCCCCGCAAATCGTCGCGACACTGGCGCGCGCGGCGCAACTGGCGCACTGAACGTTGGCCTTCAGGGCCGGTTCATCGACGCAATGCAGGGAGAGACGAACAGGTTGCCACGGTAAGCGCCGAGCGTGGTGCGCCATGCGACAACCAGCCACAGGCCTGCCAGTACCACTACCAGCGCGCTGCCGAAGACCTCGAAGAACAGCGAATCGAGCACCTTCGCCAGACGGAGCGTGGTGACCGCGAATACGCCGAGCGGAAAGGTATAGCCCCACCAGCCCAGGTTGAATGGAACGGCTGCCCTGAATTAGCGCAGCGTAATCAGGGTTGCCAGCATCATCCACCACAGGCCGAGTCCCCATAGCAGCAGGCCGCTCACCACGCCCATCCCGTTGACCACGTGGCCAACCTCGGCCAGGCCAAACGGCGCCAGCGTCGCCGGCGCGGCGGCGCCGAGCACCAGCATGCCGAGCGCGCCGGGCCCACTGGTCCCAGCGCAAGCCAGCTTGATGCCGCCATGCTTTCGTGCGGGAGTTTGTGCATGGCCATGCGTAATAACAGAATCGCGAGAATGCTGAGCGCCATTGGCACCGAGTATGCCCACAGTACGTAGCCGGTGATCAGGACTGTGAAGCGCGCGCCACCATCCTGCAGGTGCGGCACAAGCAGACCGGCGCTCGCCGCTGCAACCTCGGCAGCGACGACCGGCAGCAGCCAGACCGCCGTCATCTGGTCGATGCTGTGCTGCTGGCGCGTGAACATCAGGTAAGGAATGAGGACGCCGCAAGCAAGTGCCATGGCAACGTCGATCCACCACAAAGCTTCGGCCATCGCGACGGCGGCGGCGCCCCAGCGCGACACGCCAAAGCTGAGAAATCCATTGATAATTGTAGCTAATCCCATGGGAATGGTACCGAAGAACATGGAGACGGTCGCATGGCCGAACACCTGTTTCGCTTCGTCGAAAAACATGACCCAGCGCGCGCTGTACAGCGCGGCAAACAACACGAACAGCGCAATGTTAAAAAGCCAAAGTCCCTCGGCCAGGCGGGCCATTCCCGGGAGCGCGCCTGGAAGTTGGGCGAGCGCGAGCGACAAGATGCCGGTGCCCATCGTTGCCGCTGGCTATTGCGGATGGCCGCCTGGTTGCGCTACCGACGGCACTGCCGCGTTTGACCAGGCATTTTTTCATTGTCTACCACTGGCGCAAATTGCTGTCCCCCATGCTGCAGGCGTTTCCGACATTCTGCCGCACCGAGCCGGCGCGTAGCCATCCATAGCGCAGCGGTCGGATAGCAGACGCCTTGTCGAGAGCGCTGGCTTTGCGATATGATCGCACCAGGAGATGACGTTCCTCCTTGAACCGCAGTGGAAACAGCGCTGCTGATGACGTCTACAGACACCTGACCTTGGTCGGGGCTGTAGGCGTTCGCGTTCACACCTCGGTCATTGGTCAGCCCGTATCGTTCGAGCAAAGATCGACCCAATGACAAACTCTTCCAATATTTTTCATATCGAGCAAATCGCACTGTTGCCTTCCATCGGCAAATGGCTGTGCATGGCAAGCGTGGTCGCCGCACTTGCCGGCAGCGCTGCTGCAATATTTTTAATGACCCTCGATCATGCCACCGCGTGGCGCGAGGCGCATCGCTGGATCATCTGGCTGCTACCCGTTGCCGGGTTCGGCGTGGGAATGGTATATCACCTAGCCGGTCGATCGGTCGAGCGCGGCAATAATCTCATCATCGACGAGATCCATGATCCCCAAAAGGTCATCCCGTTGCGTATGGTGCCGCTGGTGTTGGGCGGCACCGTCGTCTCGCATTTGTTCGGCGCGTCCGTAGGGCGCGAGGGAACTGCCGTTCAAATGGGCGCGGCGCTCGCCGATCAGCTTACGCAACTGCTTCGCGTCACGCCGGAGGGCCGCCGGGTCCTGCTGATGGCGGGCATGAGCGCCGGCTTTGCCGCAGTGTTCGGGACGCCACTAGCAGGCACCATCTTCGGCCTGGAAGTGCTCGCCATCGGCCGCATCCGCCATGACGCACTATTGCCCTGCATTGTCGCCAGCCTCGGCGCGGACCAGGTCTGCCTGGCATGGGGCGTTCACCATACACACTATGCAATCGGGACGATCGTCCCCGTCGGTTTCTGGAGCGTTGCCGCCGTAATCGTCGCTGGCATCGTCTTCGGCTTGGCCGGGATGGCATTTGCCGTGAGTGCGCACCGAGTGGGCGCCGCGGCGAAGCGGTGGATTTCCTATGCGCCGTTGCGCCCTGCGATAGGCGGAATCCTTATCGCGCTTGCGGTATGGGGGTTCGATGCATGGCGCTACACCGGATTGGGCATCCCGGAGATCGTGCGCGCGTTCCAGCAGCCAGTGTCTCCGTGGGACTTTTTCGGCAAGATGTTTTTCACTGTCCTGTCGCTGGGTACCGGCTTCAAGGGGGGCGAGGTCACGCCGCTGTTCTACATCGGCGCGACGCTCGGGAACGCCCTTGCGCCGATCCTGCATCTGCCGTTTGCCATGCTCGCCGGCCTGGGTTTTGTGGCCGTTTTTGCCGGCGCGGCGAATACCCCGATCGCGACTACGCTGATGGCCATTGAGTTGTTCGGGCCGGCAATCGGACCCTTCGCGGCCATCGCGTGCGTGACGGCTTATTTGTTTTCGGGCCGCACCGGTATTTATCACGCGCAGCTTATCGGGCTGGGCAAGCACGGGATGTACCGGGGCGCCATTGCGGCTCCGGAATCTTCGATACGCTAACGCAGGCGAGCAGAAATGAACGCTTGCGCGCGAATTTCGCATCCGTTGGGAGAACTTATATCGACATTGAACGTCGGGTTTAATGCCTTAATCAGCTTTTCCGGTTTGCTGCACTTCCAACCCCTAGCTCAAAAGTCTTCCACGGTCATGCAAAGCAAAGACGGTTTTTCTGATCGTCGAACGGCTGCTTTGGGTCGGAAGCAGTCTGTCGAGATCGGCTAACACAGGTGCATGGCTGTAGGCGTTGATGTTGATTCAAGGGGCCATGGCGGATTTCGTTCACACCCCGCAGTGCGGGACGTCAGCGCCAAAACCGACGCGGCGTAGGTTTTGAGTGTCATTTCTGGAAAGTACACCCCCATTCCCCCAATGGGGGAAGACCTCTTAAATTGAGGGGTGCGCAAACTGACGGTCTGATAACGCGCGTGCGGAGTCCGAATGCAGGCAGCACTGAACTTCAGGGATGGTCCGATTTGAAATCGGGGCAAGATGACCGGCCACCTCTGGGCGTCAAATGCGGCGCAAACCCGCATTACAGGCCAATCTTACCCGGCCACCTAGCAACTGTTGGGGGACTGGCGCTGGCCAGGCGCGGCGGCCATTCAGCCTGGAGCATCATTCCTTGGGCGGCGGGACCGTGCCGCAGTAGTCGGCCCATACCTGCATCAGCATCTTGCGCTTCTCGATCAGGGTGCCACGCTGGTATGCAGCCTCGACCTTGTCAGGCAGGCTGTGCGCCAGCGCGTGCTCGCAGACCTCGCGCGGAAACGAGTTGCCTACCGATTCGGCGCACCAATCGCGGAAGGTCGACCGAAAGCCGTGCATGGTGATCTCGGCCCGACCCATGCGGCGCAGCACCGCCGTGAGGCTCATGTCCGATAGCGCGCTTTCGTGCTTCGTGCCAGGAAAAACGATGTCGCCAACGCGCGGCAGCCGGCGCAGCAGGTCCACCGCCGCCGTGGAGAGTGGGACGCGGTGCTCTCGGCCACCCTTCATGCGCTCGGCCGGCACGGTCCACATTGCACCGTCCAGATCGATCTCCGCCCAGCTGGCGCCGCGCACCTCCCCCGACCTGCCCGCCGTGAGGATGCCGAACTCAACCGCGCGCGCTGCAACGCCCTGGCGCTGGCCCAGGTCGACCATAAAGGCGCCCAGCTCGGCCCACGGCAGCGCAGCATGGTGCACGACGCGCGCGACCTTGTTCGGGTTGGCCAGCAGGTTGTCCAGATGCCCGCGCCAGCGCGCCGGGTTCTCTCCGGTGCGGAAGTGGCTGACGGTGGCCCAGTCCAGAATACTCTCGATGCGGCCGCGCAGCCTGGTGGCGGTCTCGGTCTTCTGCTGCCAGATCGGCTCCAGCACCTTGACGACGAGCGCGGTGTCGACGGTTGCTACCGGCAAGGCGCCGATCGTGGGCCCGGCGTACGTGGCCAGCGTGCTCTCCCACTGTGCGGCGTGCTTGGCGCTTTTCCAGCTGCCGCGGTGCGCAGCGATGTAAGCTTTCGCGCAGTCGTCGAACGTCATCGCCCTGGCGCGCTCGATCGACGCGTCCAACCTATCGGCGATGCGTGCTTCCAAAGGGTCCTTCCCATCGCGGATGGTAAGCCGACATGCCTGCGCACTTTCGCGCGCGCGTGCCAGGGTGACAGTATGCAGGGCACCCAGCCCCATTTCGCGTGCTTTGCCCCTGAACGTAAAGCGGAATATCCAGCTCTTCGTGCCACTCTTCGACACTTGCAGATACAGGCCGGCGCCGTCGCCGTAATAGCCCGGCTCCTTGGCGCGCGCCACCGCCAGGGCGCTCAACTTCTCGACCGTCCGTCCCATCCCTACCCCCGTATATACCCACGTCACAGCGTTGGATTGTATAGGATTACTTAGGGTTTTGCTGGTCGATATTTGCAAAAACATGCAGGCAAATCAATGACATATAGGATTGAGATGGGCGTCGCTGCACACTGCAATGGCGGACCCTCTCTCCGCCAAAACAAAAGAAAGAGCCGCCCACCGGGCGGCTTTTTCTTTTTGGCAGAGAGAAGCAAGCCGCCTGCGCGGTTTGCGCGGGGGATTCGAAGGGCACCGCCTACCGGCGGGCCCTATCCGAATCTACTGACTGCTTCTGCCGCGCAGCGGCAGAAGCGCCGCGCGCCGCGGGCGCGTGTGGTACCTCCATTCAAGGTTTACCTAAACCAGTCCGCGCCACATCCAGACCGCGCAGTGCAGCGCAGCTGCCGCGGTCCACCCGCTGCCACAAGCGAGCTTTCACAGCATCGCTACCTTAAACTCGCGCTATGACCAGTATCTGCAGAGCCCTACCGCCGTTACGTAACAACAGGGAAAAATCCCGGAGCTGACAATTCCCATTCAAATAGTTCAAAAATGAGTGATTGGCAGACCTGAACCAGAGTATCCCTCGCATTGATGCCATCCTTTTCCTGGTATTGCTGTACGATCACTACTGCAGCAACAGTCCTATAAATCTCTTGGCGAAAAAAAACGCTCTCAACGGGTCACCCTGCTCGCTGTAATCAAAGGCTAACACTGCACAAGCGGATGTGCTGCGGTCAAAGAAGTTCAGTCGCCTTCTCCTGGAAACGACCCATTACAGCTGTCGTTCCATTCACGGGCAATATCACCCTTTTGGTAAATAGCCCAGCCCGACCGCCGGCGCTCCTTCGGTGACGCCAAACGACTGGGAGATCAGTAGCGTGTCTTCGTACAAGCGAAGGTGGTTAATCTTGTCGTCGTGTACCTTAAGATGCAGAACAATCGGAGTCTCGAACGACCTGCCGCTTTTGGCAATAACGTGCGAGAACGTTCCTGTGATAAAGACATTGCTGCCGTCCGAGACGATATCGTCAATTTTCGCCGCGCTCTTCCCTTCGACATAATAGGGCCACATCACAGCAAAAAATTGCGGTGCCTGGCTTCCTTTGGTGCGCCTTCCAGTCCAGGGCAGTTCGCTTGATCCCGGCACAAACCAATCGATCTCCTCGGCGAAAAGCTCCTGCATGCCGTCGAGATCTTTGCTGCCAATGCACTGCAACAGCTTGGTAGCGACAGTCTTGGCGTCGTTCGGGAAGGTGCTTTCCGTGGGCTCCACCAGCAGCCGTTCAAGCCGCACACTGACAAAACGCCAGCAACCCGACTCTTTTCTGTAGATTTCGTGGTAAATCCCCCACCCTTGGAGGATCTTGAGCGGACTGCCATCGGGAAACACAAGTCGATCGGATATTGTCCATGTTCCTTTCGCAGTCTCCGGACCAAGTATCTCGATCTCCGGTGCATGGACCTGATGGACAGACACGAGAGGTGCCATCAACTGCTGCAAGCTTTCGACAAATGCATGAGCCGAGCTAAATTGCTTCGTGTCGTTGGCACCGCCCGGCGCACCGGCGATTTCAATCGTTGCATCGAGCACGAAGTTTGCCTCGAGCTCTTCCCAGTTTTTCTGATCGATAAGTCGGCAGTAGCGCGCTTTGAGCTGCTTGATGTCTTCAATGTCGTTGAGTTGCTCAAGTGTCCTGTTTAACATTAAATTTGGTTCCGTGGTGACTTTCAACTTTAAGGTATGCCACTTTCGTCGTGCCGTGGCGTCGTGGTGTGCTGCGTGATTGCGATCTTGGGCAATGTCCAGCCAATGGCGAGGCGGTGGTGTGCAAGTCTGCTCATAGGTTTCTTAAAGAACAAAAACCATTGTAGGACCGAAATTACATATATACTAGTACCTACCAAAAGGTAAGTAAGGAAAGAATGGAATCGATTTGTGGTCTAGACGTTGCCCTGCATTACGTGGGTGGGAAATGGAAGGCAATCCTACTGTTCCATTTGCATGGATCGCCCCGGAGGTTCGGTGAGCTCAAGCGATTGGTGGAAGGTATAAGCGAAAAGGTGCTGATCCAGCAATTACGCGACCTTGTCTCGGATGGCGTCTTAACGCGGCACGATTTTAGGGAAGTACCACCCAGAGTCGAATACTCGATCACTGATTTCGGGCGTACCCTTGCGTTAGCACTGCAGCCCCTGTGCGACTGGGGCAATACGAACCGCGCCCGATGCACGGCGCTGGCGGTATAAGCCTGCCATAGCTGACGAATTTCTCTAAAATTTTGAACACATGCTTTGGCATAAGAGAGAAGAGATCGTCAGCGGTCGAGACGCCTTCCTCGATGTGCACTCGGGTCTGCTGTCATTTGAACTAATGTTTATTAGGTGCAGCAGCAAGCGTTTTCGCTTAATCTACAGGCTGCTTGAGCCAAATCAATCCTCCGGATGGTTGACCGCCGATGCATAGCTGGTGTCGACACGTTGCGGGCATTCAGCAACGCCAGGGGCCGATCTGATGCGTCTCCAGTTCGAACACTTCCGACATCGATGATGGGCAGTTCCGGCTATTCCCATGTTTTGGGCGGTGCTGTGCCAGCGAAGTTGCACGCGCCTGTCGTAGCCAGATCCAGTGTCACTCGTCGCATAGCGATCCGTCACGCATCAGGTCTGTGTACCGACCCGGCGTCATGGCGAACGTTCTCTTAAACAGGGAAATGAATGCGCTGACGTTTTGATAACCCAGGTCTAGAGCGACGGCTGAAACGGCCATGCCGTCCGCCAATAACGCGATCACCCGCAACAACCGGATGCGCTGGCGCCATTCCGTAAAGCTGAACCCCGTCTCGGCAACGAAGCGGCGCGTGAGTGTGCGCGGTGCCATGCCCGTTCACTGCGCCCATTCTTCCAGCTTCCTATCGTCGTCGGGTCGGTCTGACAATGCATGACCCGAAGCGGCCCTGCGTAGAGAAATACTCAACTGGATTCCCTGCTTCGGAAAAGCGCGGATCTGCGTTGAACGTAACTCACGTTTCCACAACTTGCTAGTCACAAGTTGCTGCAATCGCGACTCCGGATGACGTGGGAACGCTTCAAAAATAAGCTTGCATGATGCCTCACTGTTTGTCAGAATGTCTAATTCTATACAAATAGTCTTATTGATATATTTCACGATGTCCATGTATCGCACAAGCCGCCGCAGAAACCGCAGGGTGCGCCCCTGCACATCGGCGATGACGTTACCGTTGGCCACTCGGTACTCCTGCATGGCTGCCGCATCGGCAACGAATGCCTGGTTGGCATGGGCAGCATTGTGATGGACGACGTCATCGTTGAAGACCGTACCATGATCGTTGCCGGCAGCCTCGTCCCGCCTGGCAAGACGTTGGAAAGCGGTTTCCTGTACGTAGGTCGGTCAGTGAAAAAATTGCGGCCCGTGACGGATGCAGAGATTGCCCGGCTGCGCTATTCGGCCAAGCACGACGTACGGGTCATGGACAACTACTTGCAGGGCCAGCCATGAAGCACGATACCGATGTTTCCGGCGACAGGCTCCAGGCTGCGCTGATCGAGCAGGTCAAGCAGATCGCCGACGGCCTGGCCCAAACGTTTGCGCCGTTTTGCGAAGTGGTCGTGCACGACCTGCGCCACCCCGAGTATGCCGTGCTCGCTATCCACAACAACCTGTCGGGGCGGTCGGCCAGCGACCCGGCTACCGAACTGGGCCTGGCGCGCATCGAGGACAATGCCTTTCCGCAAATCGTGGCCAACTACGCCAACCAGTTCGCGGACGGTCGCCCGGCCAAGAGCACCTCGATCGGCATCAAGGATGCGGACGGGCGCTACGTTGCAGCTCTTTGCCTGAACGTGGACCTGACGTTGTTCCGCTCGATGCGCAGCACGCTGGAGCAGTTCACTGCGACCGATGCCTCGCCCGTACCTGAAACGCTTGACCCGGCCAATGCAGAGATGCTGCGCAAGCGCATCGAGCAGTATGCCGCAGGCCTGGCATCGTCGCCACAACTGCTCAAGGCCGACGAGCGTCGCACACTGATGCGGGAGCTAAAGGCGGGCGGTTTCCTGGAAATGCGGCGCGCCATGGAAATCGCCGCCTCGTGCCTTGGCATCTCGCGTGCCACGGCCTACAACGACATGAAGTAATCGGAGGAATCCAGGATGAACACGCTTAACCTGCTTGCATACGATGACGTGGTCCAGGCAGCAGGCCGTATTGCCGGCGTCGCCAACCGTACTACCGTGCTGACTTCGCGCACCGTCAACGAGGAATTCGGTGCCGAGCTGTTTTTTAAATGCGAAAACATGCAAAGGATGGGAGCATTCAAATTCCGCGGCGCTTATAACGCACTGTCGAAGTTCACGACCGGGCAGCGCCGCGCCGGGGTGGTCGCGTTCTCGTCCGGGAATCATGCCCAGGCGATCGCGCTGGCAGCCAGGCTGCTCGGCATGCCGGCCACGATCGTGATGCCGCACGACGCACCGGCGGCGAAGGTCGCGGCAACGAAGGGTTATGGCGGCAATGTCGTCATCTACGATCGCTACAAGGAAGACCGCGAACAGATCGGCCGCGAGCTCGCGGACAAGCACGGACTGACGCTGATTCCGCCTTACGACCATCCAGACGTCATTGCCGGCCAGGGCACCGCCGCCAAGGAACTGTTCGACGAAACCGGGCCGCTCGATGCCTTCTTCGTTTGCCTTGGCGGAGGGGGCCTGCTTGCCGGATCCGCCCTGGCGACCCGGGCCCTGTCGCCGCAGTGCAAGCTGTACGGGGTCGAGCCGGACGCCGGCAACGACGGGCAGCAGTCATTTCGTTCGGGCGCCATCGTCCACATTGATACACCCCAGACCATCGCCGATGGCGCCCAGACCCAGCATCTCGGCCAGTACACGTTTCCCATCATCCGGCGCGACGTCGACGACATCCTGACCGTGTCCGACGACGAACTTGTGCAATGCATGCGCTTTTTCGCAGAGCGCATGAAAATCGTGGTTGAACCGACCGGATGTCTCGGTTTCGCAGCGGCGCGGCGCATGAAGGACGCGTTGCGTGGCAAGCGGGTAGGCATCCTCATCAGCGGCGGCAATATCGACTTGGCCCGCCTGAGCGGCTTCCTGGCCGCTTGATGCGGCCGATGCAAGGACCGCGAGCGCATGCCATGATCAAAGCGATCCTGTGGGATAACGACGGGGTGCTGTGCGATACCGAGCGCCTCTTTTTCGAAGCCAACCGTCGTGCTCTGGAGCCCCACGGCGTGGCGTTGACGCGCGAACAGTACGTGGCTTGGTACCTTGAGGACAACCGCGGCGCATGGCATGTTCTGCGTGGACGCGGCTACGAT
>Ga0247814_10002552_pt1 | contig 10027 bp, 10 predicted proteins | sample UWRJL179409R1_FD_179947 | JGI IMG/M metagenome (GOLD analysis project Ga0247814, IMG submission 179947) | Plant litter microbial communities from Arlington Agricultural Research Station in Wisconsin, United States - UWRJ-L179-409R-1 | ecosystem: Environmental > Terrestrial > Plant litter >... | reverse complement strand
GTTCCGCAACTCATCACCACTTGGTGGGCGGCAAGGCAATATTGAAGCATTGGGGCGGTATGAGCTCTATTTTCGCTCGAAAGCTTGACCTGCAAATTCTGATGCTTTCTATATTTGTGACCATGGATCTGACGCACTCGCTTCTAATTGGGGATAACTCGCTCTCGGAGCCGTCGACTTGGGCCGAATTTGGAGACTCGGAGGCTTGGTGGGGAAATGTGAAGCCTGACGATGATTTTATAAAAACTATGTCCATTCTCTCGCAACTAGCCAAGCTAGGGAACGGGGCCTACCAGCTTAATGAGACGGTACCGATCGGGACTCTTCTATCGATCCAAATGGCTCTAGAGCAACCATTCAACCAACAAAGTATCGATGGTGATGGCGGTGACGCTCCAAACAAAGTGGCGTGGGAGGCTTATTGCTCTGTGTACCGATTCACAGCATCCGTGTATCTGTATAGAGCTCTCGGCGGCTTGGATGTTGATCATCCCCTCGTTCAAAAAGCAGTGTCAGATTGCATGGACATCATCGGCGGGACGCATCTTACTCACAAGCTCCACCATTGCATCCTATTTCCGGCCTTGGTTATTGGAGCTCACTCTATGGTTCGGGAACAGCGAGAGCACATTCGCAAAAGCATTGTCCAAACAGCAGCATACTTGTCATTTGAAAGCCTACATACTTTCCAGTCGTTTCTTGAGAAGCGATGGGTGGCACTGGATATGAAGTCTGAAGCTGGAGAAAGGCCTCTGTGCTATAAGCTTACATGGTGGGAATACTTTGATGAAATCGCAGCTGCCTCATGTCTATTCTGAGGCTTCTTCGGATTAGAGGGAAGAGAAGCAAGTATGGGAGATGTTACGAAACATGTGCCCAAAGTCCTTATGCATTCTTCAAGAATTGCTGGACAGAAGCAATTCGTCAGCGGAACCATCCACATTATCCAGTGATGTGGAGAGAAGGGAAAACGCGAAATACTTCAAATGTGTAGGCAGGTTCAAGTAAACCAGCACCAGAGGTTCCGCACCATTTATGATATTGGGGCTCCCAATACTTACATGGGATGTATTCTATTGCCAAACACGTAACGGGACAGCAGTGGAGAAGGATTGCAGCTCTTTTGGGGGAAGGTGGGTACGCTCCTTTTCTCAAGTTTAACACTCTGATGATCCGTGAGAACTTCCTTTTGAGTCCATTTGGTATATTTAGTATTACAAACAGAAACTAATTGTTTCGACGGGCTCTATAGTGGAATTTCCCTTTCCGCTACAATGAAACGCAAATCCAAAAATCTCATTCTTAGCCCATGTATAAATCTCGTGATGAACAATACCAACCTTCTCTACTTCCCTCACTAAAATCATTATGCGTAACTAGCTTCGAGTTTGTTCCTGAATTGCTTCCTATTTGGGACTGCGGGGATCAGCCCCTGCTTCCACCGAACCACAGCTATGACGCGCTAGTATCTTGGCTCTTCTGATAAGAGATAGAGATGAGATACCAGGCATCACTTTCGTTTATGAATACTGAAAACAAAGTTCACCTTCCATCAGCATCAACAAGCTTCAACAAGCTCACTCAGGCGTTTTGCGTCAAAGCTAATAAGCCCTTTCATTTTAATACCTGGCGACCAACCTGTCGGCATGTCGGCCTCAACGGTCTTAAAGGCTTGGGAGGCCTGTGATTTAACAGATACGCTCTTTGTACTGGTCTGTACGGTTTTCTGCTGGCCTATCATCCCAGCTGTTGGTCTCGCGTACTCGGGCTATTCTCATAGAAGAAATGGTATGGCCTCATTCATGCCTTCAATTCTAGCAGTTGGAGTTTGCTCGATCCAGTGGTTCGCTATTGGCTATTCTCTTGCCTACGGAGAAGGTTCTGGTGTTATTGGAGATTTTAAATATGCCTTCCACCGAGGTGTCCTTTCTGACCCGGTTGGTACAATACCTGCGATTCTCTTCAGCGAGTTTCAACTTATCTTCTGTGCTACGGTTTGCGCAATTGCCATTGGCGGAGCTTGCGAACGGGGGAGAACATTGCCTCTCATCCCTTTCATATTCGTAAGTCTTTTTTTCTTTGTTTAGCTTCACTAGTATTTAAAAATAAAACGGGCCAAGAGTCAACAAGTTGAAGTACAGTTTGCTGACAATATACGACAGCTTTGGGCCACATTAGTATATTGCCCATTGGCTCATATGGTTTGGTCTGAGACCGGGTTTTTGGGTAATTTGGGCGTCTTAGATTTTGCAGGTGGTACACCCGTACACAGTATGTTGTTCTCCTCCAAAGCAACACACAGAAATCGCTCTATCGAATGCTTGAAAGGTACTAATACTAAAATCCCAAGTCTGTTCAAGTGCAACAGCTACAGCACTCAGTGTGTACATGTCATACCCGCTTTTCCGGTCTAAAAAGTCGTCAGTCCGTACGCCGTCGCACCTCAAACTTCATAGACCCGGTAATTCCATGTCACAGCTAATTGCACTTGTTATCATCTGGAATTCTTGGCTCGCATTTGATGCTGGAACGACCCTGAGTCTTAACTTCAAGTCGGTTATGGCGCTTTGCGTTACCAACCTTTGTGCTTCTGGTGGTGCAATTACGTGGGCTTGCATGACCTACTTTGAGTCCGGAAAATGGTCTCTAGATTCTACTTTCATGGGTGCCATCGCCGGCTTAGTTATGATCACGCCGTCTGCTGGCTTTATTGACATGCCCACTTCATTCTTCTTTGGGGTGTTTGGTGCTGCTATTGGTCGACAAGCATTGCGTATCAAGTCCACCAAACTAGCCCAACGCCTACGATGGGTTGACAATGGAGATTCGTTTGCAACTCATTTCATTCTAGGCACGCTGGGTACTATCTCGACCGGGCTATTTGCTCAGAAGGAGGTTGCTGCTTACGATGGTGCAACGGTGATCGATGGAGGCGTGTTCTTTGACGGCAATATCAAGCAATTGGGCATCCAGATGTTGGAAGCTGTGATTGGAATGTCCTGGTCATTTGTAGGATCGTATGTTATCATCGCTTTGATCGACTGCGTTCCAGGATTCGAAGTATTGGCCACCGACGAGTAAGTATCCTTATGCTGTCTCTCAGTGCGACGTTTACCCACTAACTATCTGCAGGGAAATTGTGATGGGCATGGATGCGGCTGAAATGGAAGAGTCGTTTGATGGCCAACAGAGCGAGGACGACTATCATCCTTTCAAGAACGGAGGGCCGATTGGGCTCGAGTGAATTTTCTAGTTTGGAAGATGTGTAACACCCGAGACTGCTCAAGAACAAAGAGTAAACAGTCTGCAACTTTCCGTTAATCTACAAGGCTGTCTAAGAGTACCGTGGGTATATTCCGTAGGGTGAAACTGGATGGAGAATTCCTTATCAGCCAACTCTGATTATCTCGTGTCCAAGAACCGTGCGCGCAGGGTAGCCATTCATTGCCTTGTACACCGTAAGATTAGGCCGCCCCGGCAGATGCGTATCTACATATCCATTATTACCGCAGTGTAGAAATGTATATCTATCTCTATATCTGTACTCCGTGCCTCCGTACACGACCCCCCGCTGGCTTTTGCCAAAGGCCCATGTGTGGTAGCCAATCACACCAGGGACGTCGGGATCCATGTCTCCACTATTTTCCCCACGCCTGGACTGGCCGAGATATCTTCCATTCCCATCCTAGCGTCCCGCCCGTAGACTTTTGTACCAACCACCAATGGCAAAAGTTTCCCTGGAGATACCACCTACTTACCGTAAAACGGCAGCATCCTTAAGTAAATACGGTAATGATGATGATAGCGGTGTAAACAATATAATAAATGCTGAAGTAGGCTCAGTCATCTATGGACATTCCTTGGCCATTGATATATAGGTACACATTGTACTCTACAATATCTACTAGAGACATGATCTACTAGAAAACTCTATGCTATGTCCCGAGTCGGTAAGGTATATATATATACTACGAGCCGTTACATGTGCATTGGGTAAAGGTATCATGGAGAGGAAATCTCGACGGGGCTGCGTGTTGAATACAACCAGATGCGTAGATGGTTGGAGGTGTTTGAGAAGCCCCTTTGACCTTTCTGTACAGCTTAAACCCAACTTGCTCCTCTTCCTTTGTACTGTACCAAACGGTCTCCTGGATTGTAGCTTGTCTTGTAGGTTGCCCTCCTCTTTTACAAATGAGCTCTCTTCTTTCAGCACTTTTCCACAGCACATCTAGGCGTTGCGCAAAACCCTGGCGCATTCCAAGCCTGGTAGATCCGGAATACATTGGTGTCACTGGGAAAGGGTCCCAGATTCAGTATCGTGGCCGGAATCCCGCAATCCGCAATCCTGCAAACTTGAGCTTTAGGATAGCGAGATTCCTCCGAAGCTAATTGACGAAGGCGAGCCCGGATAACAGGATCTATGAATTGGCCATGCAATCTATTCGTTATTGGTCGTCGTGTGACGAGAGATAGTTCGAGGTGGAGTAGCGGGGTTTCAAAAAGAGGGCACGATATTGAATAATGGAAGGGACGAAGATTCGTAGCTCACGGATTGAACATCGGATCCGTTCGCTCTAAGTTTCTTGTAAAAGGTTAGGCACGAGTCATCGCACTTTGATTGGCATTGTTGCAGGCACTAGCGAACCTGCCGTTGTGATATTGCATTGCACAATTGCCAATCGTGTTTGATAATACGTAATAGACTGTGATGTAGTAAAGGTACAGTACCGCAATATAGATGTGATGGAGGGTCGATTGGTAGATGAGAAGTATGTTGTTGAAGTGAAGTTTATAGCTGCACAGACAAGACAGTCTCTTCTCCTTTTCGCCAGAAGCCCCGACCAGCATGTTCTGCGACTCTGATACATGGTGGAGGATAGCCAGAATAGGCGATAGAATAATAAGAGGGTTAATCTTGATGGAATACATGTACTGTATGTACTGTATGTACTGTAAAAGAGTAGTGTAAAAGAGTAGTGTAAAAGATCGATCTTCTGTAATTAGAGTAGATTGTAAACAGAGGGGAGGGGCCCCAGGACGACTAGCGGGCTGGGCGTATCAACCACACGACGACCATTCGTCGTTCTCCCCCTCTTGCAACAGTTCCACTCCCCCTGCCAACATATCTATCTGCGAGTGGTGGGAATACACACACACTACCAGTCCAGTAGTAAGAAGATAACCAGTGGCACTGTACTATAAACAGCACAGCACAGCACAGCACAGCACAGTCGCTGCTCCTCTCGATATCTAGCCGCTGCAGGTCAGGACTTCTTCCCCGGATTCGTAAATAACCCGCGCATACTGTACAGCTTACGGTTTGATGATATCACCAGGCCAGCTGGATTGAGGAGCCCCAGAGTACCGTCGTCCCAAACCCCCGGGAGAATGGGGGCACCGACGTGCAACCTTCAGTCCCACGCGAGCCATGCTACATATATGTGCCCATACTAACCAATGCTTGGTGTTGAAGGGGATTGGTTGGTGGTTGTAAAGGGGTGGAAGGGGTGTTGTTTGGTGTCGACGGCGGTAGCTGATAAAGCTTATCTCAACTGGCGACAGGCTTACATTGCCATTATTACTGGATTTGACGGGCTCCGGGTTATGAAGCAGAAGAATTACTCGAAAAGTGATAGCTGGCGAGGCACGGAGTACATACAGTACACCACCGACCGGTATTTATCGAAACTCTGATAACGCACCAACCGTGGCTTGCCGTCCGACTGGCCTCCTCATTTCGTTTCTGTGATAGCTCCAGCTTCTCCTCTCTTCTGCTCTTTCCTCGGTTCCTGACACATCTGCTGGCACGGCTGCGAATCCTCAAAGCTGTCAGTCGGTCCTTGTATAAGTACTTGCGAGCCTTGCCCCTTCTCTTGTAATACTATACACCAGTCACGTGTTGTTGATCCTCACTTCCCTCCTTCCACATCCTCGCCCTTGTCCAGGACAACTAGACGTCGAAAAGAGAACGCTAAACACGCTTCTTTCTCTTCGGAGACGTCGGTTCTTTTGCAATTGACCTTGAAGTCGCCATCTCGGGTCATCCCATTGCCTCTGGCAGACCTATCCAGGTAGCTCATCTCACACCGTCGTACCAGCATTCCAGCAACGACCTCGATCATGTCGGACAAAGAAACCAAGCTGGAGCAGGCTGCTACCGTACAGTCCAACGGAATTGGCACCCACCATGAGCTAGACAGCTTGACAGCGCTCGGCTACATCCCGGAACTGAAGCGCAATCGTTCCTTGTTCACTCTCCTCTTCCAATCCCTCGCCATCGCAGCAATTCCCTTTGGTGAAGGCGGCCCTCTCATCAGCGCAGTCTACGGCGGCGGTCAGCTCTCCATCTTCCTCGGCTGGATCATCGTCCTCATCTTCGACGAATGCGTCGCCGTCTCCCTCGCCGAACTCGCTTCCCGTTACCCAACTTCCGCCGGACCCTACTACTGGTCTTTCCAGATTGCTAAAAACAACAAGACCGTCCTCTCATTTATCACGGGTTGGATTTGGCTCGTTGGAAACTGGACCATTACACTGTCGGTCAATTTTGGATTTGCCTCGTTGATTGCTGCTTCTGTGGCTTTGTATCATCCGGATTGGACGCCGACATCATGGCAATTATTGTTGATCTTTTATGCTATTTGCATTCTTACTCTTCTGATTTGTGCTTTTGGCAATAAAATTCTCCCCATGGTTGATACTGCCTGGTTTGTCACCCATTTCCTTATATATTCTCAACCTTTGTCAAGATCCGAGTTCGGTGTTGTGAAGCCCAAGCTATGAGACTCTTATTTACTGCAAGGTATCAATATATTGACAGTTGACGGAATCAAATACGCTTCTGATCCAGATTTTACTGCTGTCGGCAGTTGTTACATATATGGGCTCACCTTGCTCACTCCAAAACTTGAAATAGTAACATGCTAACAACCATACAGCGCCGCTTGGACTGCTATCAGCATTCTAATCATCATGATTGCACTTTCCGTCAAGGCCGACGTCGGTCGCCATTCCGCCTCCTATGCGCTGGGACACTATGATACCACCTTGTCTGGCTGGGGAGGGTTTACCTTCTTCATTGGATTGTTGCCAGTTGCCTATACTTTCAGTGCCATTGGCATGATTTCCAGCATGGCCGAAGAGGTTGCCAACCCAGCCGTCAAAGTGCCAAAGGCTATCGCCCTCTGTGTGCCAGTTGGAGGAATTGCAGGGTTGTTCTTCATTATTCCCATCTGGTATGTTTGTGTCCCGAAACCTGCCTCTAACCAGGATTTAAACAGCCGGACTCCCTACAAGCCTCGTCTCATTTCAAAGTCACATTACTAATTGGTGGGCAGTGTTACCATGCCTGCTCTTGCAGATGTTGCCGCTGCACCGCTTGGCCAGGCTTTGCCCTATATTTTCGGCGTGGTGATGGGATCCCCTGGCGGAGGTCTAGCTCTTACTTTTCTCGTTCTCGTAATCACCATGTTCTGTAGTATCTCCATCACTACCGCTGCTTCCCGCACTACCTGGGCGTTTGCACGCGACGACGCAATCCCAGGCGCAAAATTATTTTCCAAAGTCAATACCACGCTTGGCGTCCCAGTCAACGCACTAGTGCTCACGACCATCGTACAAATGCTGCTCGCTCTGATCAATCTTGGATCATCCTCGGCTTTCCTCGCTTTTGTCTCTGTTGGTGTCATCGCGCTGCAAGTCTCCTATGGCATTCCCATCTTCCTCTCGCTGGTCAGTGATAGGCGCCATCAAGTCAATCAGGCAAAATGGAATGTTGGTTCGATAGCAGGCACTACCGCGAACGTGATTGCTCTTTGCTGGATTTCATTCGAGGTCGTGCTCTTCAGCATGCCTACCACCCTTCCTACAAGCATTGTTCTGATGAACTATGCATCGGTAGTTTTGGTTGGCTTTGGGGTAATTAGTGCAACGTGGTACTTTGCTTATGCACGAAAAGGTGTGTTTTCTCCCCAAATATTTAGACTGCGAAAGCTAACTTTCAATAGTATACAAAGGTCCTCCTGCTTCGGATGGACTTTGATAGCTCAAACGTATAATACGATTCCGGTTCTGTTATTCCAAGGGTGTAGGTTGAATTACTAGTAGCTTTGCTAGATTTCTTCAACTTGCAACAGTGGCTTCAACATAACCATGTACAAGAAAGAACTGTAGATAGCTTTAAATTATTGAATACACTGCATACACCAATTCGCTGTAGTGCGTATGATTGCCCGGTTCTTACCTATTCAAGTCAAGCCAGCAAGCCAACAAGAATACCAAGACTTGATAAAGCAATCCCTAATTAAACTTACAGCACAGAAGATCTAGATAACACAGTTTTTTAAAATAGGTGTCATAATAGTTTCTATTTTGTTGACGCCAAACGGATTGCAGTACCCCACTCTTTTTGGACCTTGGTTGAGGGGTCCTGGTCAGGGGCTTAAGCGAGGATTGGCTTTGGAAGGAGTGAAAGTAATGGTAATGATTTATGATATGATACATAAAGGGTTAAAGATGACTCAAGTATAGTTCAATGTATATAAATTAACTAGCATGAAAATACGAACCGTAGTTCACGCTAACCCTATTCTGACCCAGCATCTTTTCCTTAAATGAATATTGAGCTCTTGGGTATCTGGATGTGCTTAAACCTCTATACTTAGTTCTGCATAATCTAGAGCTCTCTCCCGCATAGACTCTGCTAGCCTATTTGCTTGCTCTACCATGTGCTCCTCTTGAATCTTAAACAGTTCCTTCCTATTCTTCCGTTTCGACAGCATATCATCAATCCGGTACTTCCTGCCATGCTCAAAAACGTCACACAACGTATCCTGCCTCTCTTTTAATAGTTTATCTCTACCTGGCAATCCCTCCAACTTCGCTATCCATTGTCTGCTATCCGGTCCCGATCCTAAATCACTCCATCTCGTATAAAACATCGCCAATCTCTTGCCAGAATACATTTTAAAGTCGTAACGGAAGTCCGTCCAGCAGTGCTCACATCTCAAAACCCCAGAGCTCGTTCCCGAAAGCAGAAAATCTCGACGAACTTTCCACACCACAGTCCCGGAATACCGCATCAGCTTCTGCTCCACGCTTATCGAGACCTGATCCGTGCGGAACGAAAGATGTTTACAAATAATCACACGTAGCTTGCGGAAACTGCACGCGGAACGCGGCGCAGAGAGATATACCTCCTGCAGCCGATGGACCATCGTTCCCTGGATGAGGCGGCATTCCGACTGCCGTTGCGCAACCCAGTCAGTGACGAAGGACCGTGGGATCTTGGTGACTCTGGTGGTGGATAGCAGGCCCAGTAGGTGTGTGTAGTCAAGACCATGTAGCGACAGCTTTATAACCATCTGGAACACCGGCGTGCTAAAACGGGGGCCGAGTAATGCATCCATGGATTTATCGTAGCTGTGCCACCGAATCTGAGCCGCCACGCATTTCGGCACAGGTACACTGAAGCCAGTCCACTTAACTGGACAGTAACACTCGGCATTCTTAACGCAATGCGGTTTCTGGCAGTGGTAACAAACAATCTGATCGAGACGATCAACCGCCATGAGGTTGAGAAAGTCCCATGTATCGCGCGGGGGTACGCGGGTCGCTAGTTGTGCGAGATACCGGTCGCCGATGAGGAGTTGCAGCTGCTTGCAGCAGATGGAAAACAAGGCTGCGTGGGGGACGGACAACTGGGTTGCGATGTGAAGGAGCAGCTCTGGTGGAAGTTTGCCGAGGAGGGATGTTGAGAGCCCAACCGGTCGTACCTTAACCACTGGGTCGTCGATTGAAGGCGGGCATTTTTGGGATTTAGACCGCGAGAAAAGGCTCTTTAAGAAACTCATGATATATCAGTGTGACTGAAAGAAAAAGATGGTACTCTGTATACTTATGAAGGGCCAGGCAATGGTTCCTCCTACCCTAGAACTCCCCCGGTACCTTTACGATAATGTTAGTCCTGGCTAAGAGTCACTCAAGATATTCTAGTGGCATCCTGATACAAAGTGAACGGGTCCTAGAA
>Ga0247814_10002551_pt1 | contig 10027 bp, 11 predicted proteins | sample UWRJL179409R1_FD_179947 | JGI IMG/M metagenome (GOLD analysis project Ga0247814, IMG submission 179947) | Plant litter microbial communities from Arlington Agricultural Research Station in Wisconsin, United States - UWRJ-L179-409R-1 | ecosystem: Environmental > Terrestrial > Plant litter >... | reverse complement strand
TATGCTGAAAATCAGGAACGTCGCGCAGGTGCGGGTTTAAGCCCCCCATAACACCAATGATATATTTAGCTGCTTTGTTACGCTCATCTCTACTCTCTAAAGCTACAGCCTGCTCAATAAGTTTTTGCAGGTGGCGGCCATATTCCGGTATAATAAGGTGCGGCCTTTCGGCATTATATTCAAGAAAATTAACAGCTTCTTCCGGGGTGTATCGCATAATGTAAGTGTGTGTTCGTGGTTTATAATGATATAATACCTTCTATGGCAGTTAGCTGTACGTATTTATCTATAATTTCCTGTGGCCCTGCCATGCGCACGTTTATAGAAACACTGGTATATTTGCCTGTTTTAGATTCTTTAGTATCTATTACAGCGCCCATATTATCAAAAGCATTTTCTATTTGCAGTATCTTTTCTTTATCTGAAGGTACTATAAATTTGTACAAATATTCGGCCGGCCATTCGGCAGACCCGGCCAGCTCTTCTTTAAGCCTGGCGTAAAACTCTTCGCTTTTTTGATCCATTCGTAAATAAAATAAACGCAAATATACATCATCCCAACGTAACTTTTATTGAAAAAAGTAAGCGGTACAATTATTTTAGCGGGGTTAGGGACTTAATTCAATAAATACTGCTGTAAAATACTAATAAAGAGCTTTTTATAGCACAATTTCTAAACCTTGTTCATTATTAAGAAAACTGTTATTACTGCAGCCACTGTTAGGCCACCGTAACTATAAAGTATTACCCTGCCCAGCAACGACCTGTTGCGAAAAAGCTGAATAACTACAAAGAGTAATGTGCCCATAACAAAATTTAAAGATATCCATAACAGCAGCAATCCCGCAATGTCGGGGGTTTTACTTTCTAAAACATTATTTATGGCAATGCTTAGTAAAATACAAAACAATAACAGCCATATAAAATAGAGCCCTACCAGTACATGGAAGGCTATGTGTTTAAGGTCGTAATTTTTCATGTATTTACTTAGGCTGAACAAAATAAAATTAATTAAAAATACAATGTAGCTAATTTATAGTTTCTGTAATATGTAATAAACAACGTTGTTACAGCGTTATTTATTATATTACTATTTTTAAAGCAAAGCTAAAATTTTATTTGTTTTAGCCTTTTAAACACTCGTTTTTTGAGTAAAAATGTATATTTTAAATTTATTCTTATTGTAAATAATCCTTTACTAAAATGAATGAATCAGCTAAAAAAAATGTCAGGCATATTCACATAAACCTGAGTGTCAGTAGTTTTATTTATCAACAATATGAAATAAACAACATATTGTTTGTAAATTATTAACAAAATTTTATATACTTTTATGGCTCGATTTTTTGGCCCCCCGAAGAATCACCGTATACATTCTGAATTATTATTAATTTTACTTAGTGCATTATGAAGTTAAAAGACCTTAAAGCCTGGCTGGAAAACCTTAACGAGGAAGAGCTGGAAAAAGAACTTTTGTACAATTCTATGGATTATGGAATATCGGGAACGGTAGGAGAAATTAACCGTACCGATGAAAACCTTTACTATGTGGGCGATGAACCCGTACTGCTGCACACAAACGAGGAATTACTAAAACGCGGTTTTACTAAAAAACAAATTGCAAAACTTGATGTAGAGATTCCTGAAGGATGCTATTATATAGAACTTAGTAACGAGTACAGTATTTTAGAACGGTTTGCACATTAAATTGCCGTTAACTTCGCTATTTATAGTACTCTTAACAAATTGTTATAAGGTTTAAGTGCTTTTATTTGGTACATTAGCCTTTACCAAAAAGCAATCAATGATAAGCAATATCCTTACAATTACTCTAAACCCTACAGTAGACAAAAGCTGCGCCGTAGATAAAATTAAGCCCGAAAAAAAATTACGCTGTTCTGCACCTAAGTACGAACCCGGGGGTGGAGGTATTAATGTATCGCGTGGCCTGGTACGTTTGGGTATTAATTCTACTGCCCTGTTTCTGTCGGGCGGGCGAACCGGCGAACTTTTAGAAAAACTACTTGAGGAAGAAAACGTAACGGTTAAGCCTGTAAAAGTACAGGCAGAAACCCGCGAAAATTTTATTGTGGTAGATACATCGCATAACGACCAGTACCGTTTTGGCATGCCGGGCGACCCGGTAACTGATGATGAGATAAAAGAATTATCCAACACAATAAACAGCCTCTCCCCTTTTCCCGAAATTGTAATTATTAGCGGAAGCCTGCCGGAAGGTATTGAGCCCGCCTTTATGCGCACGCTTGTAAAGGAGCTTAAAGCAAAAGGAGCTAAGGTAATTGCAGATACATCTGGCGAGGCATTAGCCGAAGTACTTAAAGAGGGAATATACCTGCTAAAACCCAACCTGGGCGAACTAAGCGCACTTACAGGCCGTGATGAGCTTGACAATGAAAGTGCCGATGAAGCAGCTATGCAGCTTATAAATGAAGGCAAGGCCGAGATTGTTGTAGTGTCGTTAGGGCCACAGGGCGCTTACCTTGTTAGTAAAGAAAAATGCATACATGTACCGGCTCCATCGGTTAAAAAACTCAGCACGGTAGGTGCCGGAGACAGTATGGTGGCGGGTATGGTTGCCATAATGGCCAATGGTGGCAGCCAGCACGATATGGTGCGTATGGGAGTAGCCTGCGGATCGGCAGCTACAATGAGCACCGGCACCGGCCTGTTTACTAAAGAAAATGCAGAGCGACTGTTTAAATGGCTATCAAAATAGATAGTTGGATTTTTGGATGGTTGAATTGTCAAATCAACTGGCAAATAGCAACAAGTAATTATTTCCAAACATATAACCATCCGGTCATCCAACTATCTAAATATCCAATCATCCAAAAATCTGACTATCCAAATTATGACTTACGATAACGCAAAAGATGTTTTTGAAGAATTAAAGAACTTTGAAGGCAAAGCCGATTTTAAAGGCGAAGAGATTATTATAGATTATTTTGTGCTATTACCAAAGGCACAGCTTGACGATTTTAACCTTGAGGCTTTTCTGGATCTTTATACTGCAAGTGGCAGCTTTGAGGTTGAAGGTAACCATGACGAAAAATACACCATTATAGGCATTAATACTGCAACTTTAAGGTATACCAACGATACGGATTATTTTATGACTATGCTGGTAAATTAAACAAATCTACCTTCTTACAGTATAAAAACAATTGAATAAACAAATAACGTTATTTACTAAAATTGCGGTATTCTTCTTCGCTAACTTTATCTAACCATTCCATTTTACCATACTCAATTTCGGTAATTATGGCAAGATGTTTAAAATGGCTGCCCGGCGATGCCCCGTACCAGTGCTCTACCCCCGGTAAAACAGTTACTACGGTACCTTCCTTAAGTTCCTGCACGGGTTTGCCTCTTTCCTGGTAAAAGCCAATCCCCTCTGTAGCAATAAGCATTTGCAGGCCAATGTGGGTATGCCAGTTATTTCTTGCCCCGGGCTCAAAAGAAATGCTTTTAACAATACTGTTCTTTGTATAATTATCTGTAAACAATACCTTTACCCAAGCCTTGCCTGTAAGGTATTGCTGTGGCATGGGGTGCTCTGCATTAAAGCCCGGCTGTAAATTTTGTGTTGTTGAAGTTACCATAACTATGTTTTTAGATAGTGCAAAGCTACAGCAGCAGCATGGTTAAGAAATAACACATATCAAACAAATAGTTATGAAATTGAAACAATTTACGCACGCATTGCTTTCGGTACAGTGCCGGTTATCCTTTTAAAGTAGTTATTAAAGTAGCTTGGATATTCAAAACCAAGAGAATATGCCACATCGGCTATACTCCAATCGGTATGCTGAAGTAACGCTTTAGCCTCATTAACAACCCTTTCGGCAATATGAGCTGTTGTAGATTTCCCTGTAACTTCTTTTACCGACCGGTTAAGGTGGTTAACATGTATGGCAAGGTTTTGCGCATAATCCTGCGGGGTTTTCAGGGTTAACGGGCGTTCCTTTATCTCTATAGGGAATTGCCTTTCTAAAAGCTCTAAGAATAATGATGTTATGCGCGACGACGCATTTTTGTGTGAAAAGAAGTTTTCTGAAGGACTCATTTTTAATGCCTCATGCATAATAAGGTTAATGTAATTACGCATTAAGTCGTCTTTAAAAGCATAATCAGTATCCTGCTCAGTAATCATTTTTCGAAATAGTGTGCTTATAAATTCCTTTTGTTCAGTACTTAATACAAAAACAGGAGAACCACCTATTTTAAACAATGGCGAATTTTGCAGGCTTTCATGCCTGTTATTGCCTTTAAAAAATTCTTCGGTAAAGACACAGGCAAAACCATTATAATCGGGTGATAATACTTCCCACGAATAAGGTATGTAAGGATTGCCAAAGAACAGGATAGACCCATTTGTTTCAATACCCTTATCTGCATAGTGAATGACGTTTTTGCCCGTATTAATGCAAATTTTGTAAAAATCCCTGCGGTTATAGGTAGGTATTGTGTTAATGTTGCTACCTGCCTCATATACTTTAAAGCCTTTTAACTGTAAGTCGGCGATCTTAAAATCCGCCGATTCTGATACCTGTTGATTATCCATACCGCAAAGTTAAGAAAATCAAACATACAATGATGTGCTTAATGTAAATTACAGTAACTCCAACCGCTCTTCTTCCAGGTCAAGGTACAAAAGGTGCCTGCGTATTATCTCCTCATCAATTGCTATATCCCTGTTTTTATCAGTAAGCCATTTTCGTTGATGGTTTAATATATCAAGATATATAATCTTGTTCTCATTAGTAAAGGTTATAGCCCCGTCTTCTGCGAGGCCTGCACTTTCCCATTTCCCGGCTATTTGCTGCAATATTGGCTGGCTCGTTAGCTCAACACTGTAATTAGCTTTCAATCGTTGCAGTCCGAAATTTGCCAGTTGCTTCCTTACATCATTATAAATCTCTTTGTCCGATTGGGTATAATCAGGATCGGGTATATTTATTTTAGCAATAAGCCAGGGCAGTGTTAAGCCCTGTAATAGCAGTGTAGTAAGTATAACTACAAAGGTTATAAAAAGTATAAGGTTTCTTTGCGGAAACGCCTCCCCATTTGCCAGCTGTACCGGTATAGATAAAGCTGCTGCCAATGACACCACCCCGCGCATACCAGACCAGCCTAAAATAACAGGCACCCTAAAGCCCGGATGCCGCGTGTCGGCCACGGTAATAAAATTTCGGGCAATTAAAGTAATGATCACTGCAGCATACGATGACAGCATCCTGGCAACTATTAGTACCAATGTTATTAGCAGCCCATACCCTATTGCGGTAGCTATACTGGTATTATTAAGGCCTTCGGTAATTTCAGGCAGGTCGAGCCCAATGAGCATAAACACAAGTCCGTTAAGTATAAAGCAAAGGCTTTCCCATACATTTACACCTCTTAACCGTGAAGCACTGCTAAGAAAAGCAAGCCTTTTGTTAGATAACAATAAACCACCGCTCACTACTGCCAGTACACCGCTGCTATGCACTTCCTCTGCTGCTATATACATAATATAGGGAGTTAAGAGTGTTAGTACAATATCGGTATTAGCATCTGTAGGCAGGTATTTATGCAGCTTCATTATTACAAAACCAGCAAGCAGTCCTATACCGGTACCACCTATTAACATCCATGTAAAACTTAACGCTGCTTCATGCCATATAAATTGCCCGGTTGCCACCGCAATAAGTGCAAAACGGAAAATAATAAGCGATGAGGCATCGTTAAGCAAACTTTCGCCTTCTAATATAGACGAAAAGCGCCTTGGTACCTTTACAAACTTTAATATGGCTCCGGCACTAACGGCGTCTGGCGGAGATACAATGCCTCCCAGTAAAAATCCCAATGCAAGTGTAAAGCCCGGTATAAAATAGTTAGCCACAAGTGCTACCGAAAGCGCAGTAAAAAACACTACTAAAAAAGCAAAACTGCTTATAATACGCCGCCATTTCCATAATTGTTTCCACGAAATAGACCATGATGCCTCATATAAAAGCGGCGGCAGGAATATTATAAAGATCAATTCGGCTTCTATATGTAATGCAGGTATACCGGGAATAAAGCTGATAGCTAACCCTGCAAGCACTAACAACACCGGGTATGCAACCCTTATTTTGTTGGCAAGCATTATAGTAAAAAGTATAACCGCAATTAAGGTTAGGTAAAAAGGGAAATTATCAAGCATTTAAAAAAGTTTTTATCAAAGATAATATTACAAAATGTTTAAGTGCAATTTCGTTTTCCGTAAGAAAAAAACCTCCCATAACAAAGTTTGTAGCCTGTTCTCATAAACTTTTAGGCCGAAAACTCAGGTAAACACACGTAATACCGATGTAATTTAACGATATATCGTAAATATTTTCAATAGATGAAATACCAAACCAATAGCTATCAATCAATTAACATTAAGGCACTTTAATAGCTTATACAGCAATTACAAAGTGCTTCGCACGAAACTGATACATTAGTATAAAAGAATACGTAAAATAATTACTATGCTGCCATCTAACCATATAGGTAAAGTTACTTTTATGCTTGCAGCTGTGGCAGGTTACTGCGACACGGCAACATTTATTGCGGGCGACAACATTTTTTCGGCGCACGTAACCGGTAACTTTATTGTTTTTGCCTATCAAATGGTAACCGGCGCAGCCATAGATTCATGGATAAAATTGTTTACCTTTCCTGTATTTATTATGGCGGTAATTGCCGGCGGAAAGTTATCTGTAAAAGTCGGGAACAAAAATAAAATATTGCTCATAGAAGCTATTATCCTTATTATTGCCGGAGCAATGGCGTTACTACGGCACTTTGAAAAAGATTCAGTATTTATGTATACCATAGTAATGATGGTAGTTTTTGCCATGGGCCTGCAAAATGCTTTCGGCAAGCTTTTTAGTAAAGAAACTTACGGCCCTACCACCATGATGACAGGAAATGTAACGCAGGCATCGCTGGATCTTGGCTTGGTAGTGGCAGGTAAATTTAATGCAGCAGACGCTTTAACCAGTTTTAAAAAGCAAGCAATTACCATTACAGGATTTTTAATGGGCTGCATGCTTGGAGCCTTTACAGCACGCCACTATGGGCTTGCATGCATACTACTACCGGGAGTTAGTATGGTTGCCTGCTATTTTTTAACAGGTAAACCACAGGCAGCTGCACAATAATAAAAAAGTAAACATATAGTTACCCAATGATATTAAAACATGCCATAGCGGCTTTAGCTTTGTTATTTTGTGTCGGCACGAGCCATTCACAGGCGGTACCCGGCAATGATATCAGCACGGTTATAGCTAAAATCGATTCAGAAAATGATCCTGAAAAAAAGGCTGTTTTATTTTCTAAAGCTGCTTCCCTTTACAAAAAAGCAGGCTCGTTTTATGATGAGGCAGAAATATACAACCAACTCTCAATACTTTACAACAGCATAGACCAGCCTGCTGCCTCAATAAAGTATGCCCGGCAGGCACTTAAAATAAAAAGGAGCCTTAAAAGTAACAACCTGTTTAAGGAGTTTACCATGCTTGGATTAAACTTAAGGGTACAGGGTAATTATAAAGATGCGCTTGCTTATGCCCTTGCCGCAGAAAGGACAACCGAACATGCAGAGATAGATAGCCAATGGATTAGTATTGTTTACGACCTTATAGCTACAATATACTCTGAGTTAAGATTTTACAGCAAATCGGTAGAATATTACAAAAAGGCCATTGCCATCGCTAAAGAAACTAATGATACCGATGCTTTGTATGCCATTACGTTAAACACAGCGCGCGGGCTATACAACCGGGGTAAGGCCGCTGAGGCATTAAATATATTAAACAGCGGGTACAAATATTACCCCGGCAAAGATTGCGATACCGAATATGCGTCGATCTTTTTAATGATTTACAGTGACCTGAAAAAATATGATAAGGCAAGACCCTATTATAATCAGCTGTTAAAATGTAAAGATCAGGGTAAAAGGGATCATATAAGGCAGGAAAAAATGTATTACGCACTAATACATTATTTATTAAAAACAGGACAGGCAAATAAAACCTATACCTATATTGATGAGTTAAAGAAACTGGCTAAAATAAATAATGACCTGCTGAACCTTTCCCAGTTGGAAAGATCTTATTTCGAGTCAGATTCTGCTACCGGTAATTACCTGTCGGCCATCGGGCATTTAAAAGATCATCAACGGCTTAATGATTCCCTTTACAATATTAACAGCAGGAAACAATTTGCCAGCCTGCAGCTTAAATATGAAACAGAGAAAAAAGATAAAAATATAAAGGTACTTACACAGCAGGGCAAACTGCAGGAAGCAAAAATACATAACGATACCATTTTGCGGTATGTATTTACAGGAAGCCTTATTGTATTAGCATTGTTTGTTGGATTATTGTACAACCGCTCCAGGCTAAAACAGCGCACCAACCGTAAACTGGAGCTAAAACAGCAAAAAATTAACCAACAAAACGACCTGCTTAAAAAATTGCTGACCGAGAAAGAATGGCTGCTTAAGGAAATTCACCACAGGGTAAAAAATAACCTGCAAATTGTTATAAGCCTGCTCAATACACAGTCGGCTTACCTTGATAATGAGGATGCACTCATGGCCATACAAAACAGCCAGCACCGCATGCATGCCATGTCACTTATCCATCAAAGGTTGTATCAGTCCAGTAACGTTGCCAGTATAGATATGAGCTGGTACATATACGAACTGGTAAATTATTTAAAAGAATGCTTTGATTCTAACCGAAGTGTTAACTTTATACTGGATACCGAAAAAGTAAACCTTGATGTGGCACAGGCCGTACCCTTAGGGCTAATACTAAATGAGGCCATTAGTAATGCCATTAAATATGCTTTCCCAGCAGGAAATAAGGGTATGGTAACCATAACCTTAAAAAAGACCGCTGAAAGTACTTACCAACTTATAATTGCCGATGACGGTATAGGCCTGCCGGATGATTTTGAGTTTGAAAACAGGGACTCTTTAGGCATGAACCTTATGATAGGGCTTAGCGACCAGCTTGATGGCACATTTAAGGTAGAGAACCATAATGGCCTGCATGTAATAATAACTTTTACAAAAAACAATAAACTTATGGGGTCTGACGGCAGCCCGGTAAATGAAAAAGAATACTAATGAAAGAGAAAATATTAATTGTAGAAGATGAATTTATTGTTGCTAACGACCTTAAAATAATGCTTATAAAAGGTGGTTATGAGGTAACGGGAATAGCATCGAGCGTGGTACAGGCGCGAAAATTAATTGAGGCAAAAAGGCCCAACTGGGTACTGCTGGATATTATGCTAAAAGGCGACCTTACCGGCATAGACCTGGCATGGGAACTTATAGAAAAAGAAGTTCCGTTCTTATATATTTCGGCTAATACTAACCAAACAACACTGGAGGCTGTTAAGGCCACCCAGCCCTACGGGTTTATGGTAAAACCTTTTAGGGAAAGGGATTTACTTGTAATGCTGGATATTGCACGCTACCGTTACGGGCTGCAAAAAAATATACCTGATGCCCAAAATAATAACCCTGCACAGGTTTCTAAAAGCATAGAAGGTATTATTGGCCAAAGCCCTAAATTGCTTGGTGTAATAAATAAAATAAGGGTGGTTGCCCCTACAGATACTTCGGTACTTATATTAGGCGAAAGCGGCACTGGTAAAGAAAGGATAGCGCATTCTATACACGAATTATCGTTAAGTAAAACAGCGCCATTTGTTATAGTAAATTGTGCTGCACTGCCGGAGTCGCTTATAGAATCAGAACTTTTTGGGCACGAGCGCGGGGCATTTACCGGGGCAAATACCATGCGTACCGGTAAGTTTGAACAGGCACATAACGGAACAATTTTTCTGGATGAAATAGGCGAACTGCCTTTAGATTCGCAGGTAAAACTGTTAAGGGTATTACAGGAAAAAGAAATAGAGCGCCTTGGTGGCAACGGCACTATAAAGGTTAATGTGCGCGTTATTGCAGCCACGAACC
>Ga0247814_10002549_pt1 | contig 10028 bp, 10 predicted proteins | sample UWRJL179409R1_FD_179947 | JGI IMG/M metagenome (GOLD analysis project Ga0247814, IMG submission 179947) | Plant litter microbial communities from Arlington Agricultural Research Station in Wisconsin, United States - UWRJ-L179-409R-1 | ecosystem: Environmental > Terrestrial > Plant litter >... | reverse complement strand
CGTGGCGGCCGCAGGCGGACACCACGTATTTATGCTCGGGCCGCCCGGCGCCGGCAAGACCATGCTCGCCGCGCGGTTGCCGGGACTGCTGCCCGACCTCGACGCGACAGCGGCGCTCGAGGTGAGTTCGCTGCGGTCGTTGTGCGGAATGCCGGTCGGGCGCACCCTCGCCCGGCGGCCCCCGCTCGAGAGCCCGCATCACACCGCGACCTCCGCGGCGCTGATCGGCGGGGGCAGCGGAGTCATCCGTCCCGGCGCCGCGGCGCGCGCGTCGCACGGGGTGCTGTTTCTCGACGAGGCGCCGGAGTTTCCCTCGAGCGTTCTCGACGCCCTGCGGCAACCGCTCGAGTCGGGGGTGATCAGCATCCATCGCGCGAACGCGGTCGCGCACTTTCCCGGCTCGTTCCAGCTCGTGATGGCCGCGAACCCCTGCGCCTGCGGGCAATACGGCGCACGGGATTCCGAGTGCACCTGCACTCCCATGTCGCGTCGTCGCTACCTGGGCCGAATCTCGGGGCCGCTCCTCGACCGCATCGATATCCAGCTGCGGGTGCAGCGCATCACCTCCGCGCATGTGCGCCTCGCCGACGATACGCCGCGAACATCGACAGCCGACGCCCGCTCCCGCGTTCTCGACGCCCGCGCCGTGGCGGGCGCGCGGCTCCAGAGCACGCCATGGTCGCTCAACTCGCACGTGCCCGGCACCTGGCTGCGCAGTTCCCGCATGCGCCTGGCCCCGGCGACCACCGCATCCATCGACCGCGCCCTCGAGCGAGGAGGGATCACCATGCGCGGCTACGACCGCGTCCTGCGGCTCGGCTGGACCCTCGCCGACCTCGACGGGGCTGCCGTACCCGGCGCCGACCACGTCGGTCGCGCGCTCTACCTGAGAAAGGCGATGAGCTCATGACCATGTTCGGAGAGAGCGAGAACGAGATCACGCCGCTGCTGACCGCGGTCGCCGGCCGTGACCTCGACCGCGACGATCTCGAGGAGCTGTTCGCCCGGGCCGCCTGGTCGGGCCTCGCCGAGCCGGGCGACCGCATGGCGGGCGTCGTCGTCGAGCGGCTCGGCGCCGCGGCCGCCCTCCGCGCCCTGATGAAGCCGTGGAGCGTCGCCGAATTCTCCGCCGTCCTCGAGCCGGCAGAGCAGCCAGACGTCGCGGCGGCATTGGAGAGATGGATGCCGCGGCTCCGGCCCTCGGCCGTGGTGTCGAACCTCAGGCAGGCCGCGCGCGTCGGGGCGCGACTGCTCGTCCCCTCCGACCTGCACTGGCCGGTCGGAGTCGACGACCTTGGCGAGCACGCGCCGCTCGCGCTCTGGGTGCGGGGCACCGACGCCGCCCTCGACTCCCTCTCGAGGTCGATCGCACTGGTCGGGGCGCGGGCGGCGACCGGCTATGGCGAACACGTGACGATGGAGGCCTCCGCGGGCCTCGTCGACCGCGGCTACTCGATCGTGTCGGGAGCCGCCTACGGGATCGACGGCATGGCGCATCGCGCGGCACTCGCGAGCCACGGCCAGACGATCGCGTTTCTCGCCGGGGGAGTCGACCGCTTCTATCCCAGCGGGCACGACGCCCTCCTCACCCGGATCGCCGAGGTCGGGGCGGTCGTCTCCGAGCTGCCGTGCGGGCAGGCGCCGACGAAGTGGAGGTTTCTGCAACGCAACAGGCTCATAGCCGCGGCCAGCCGGGCGACGGTCGTTCTCGAGGCCGGCTGGCGGTCGGGATCCCTGAACACCGCCGGGCACGCGGCCACTCTGGGGCGTCCGCTCGGGGCGGTGCCCGGGCCGGTGACCAGTGCCGCATCCGCCGGCTGCCACCGTCTCATCCGCGACTACACCGCGATCTGCGTCACCAACCCCGACGAGATGGCCGAGCTGTCGCCGCTCGAGGCGGCGCCCGCCCTGTTCGCCGACCCGACTGCCTCGATGACGTCGCCGTCGCAGTCCCGGTCGCAGCTGCCGGCGGAGTCCGGTTCGCCGTCGCCGGAGCTCGTGCGGCTGTTCGACGCGCTCAGCGTGCGCTCGCCGCGCGCCGCCGCCGACATCGCCGCGCGGGCGGGCCTGTCGATCGCCGTTGTGCAGTCGCTGCTCGGGGCGCTCCAGCTGGAGGGCGAGGTCGCCGAGCGCGAGAGGGGGTGGGTGCGGGTGACGCGGGCCTAGCGGCGGGGCTAGCTGTCGACGACGCCGACGAAGCGCCCGCCGATGTCGTCGAACTCCTCGCGGTGGAGACCGGCGGCGGGCTCGGGCAGATCCCAGATGTCGTGGTCGTTGCAGCTCAGGTAGGTGAACTGCGGCCACCACTTCTTGGGTCGGGCCTGGTCGGTGAAGCCGCAGATGTCGCACTTCAGGGTGACCCACACCGGGCGGGCCTTCGCGCTGCGGTTCGCACGCGACTGCACGAGCCACGGCGGCGGGTTCTGCTCGAGCTCGACGACGTCGGCCTCCGACATCTTTGCGGGGAGGTCGTGGCGCACGGCCATGTCTACGGGGATATCGAGGCGCTGGGCCACGTCTCGTCTGCTGATCACCAGTCAACGATAGGCGCTGCGCAACGCGACCGCCCGCCCGGTCCGAGCGGGCACTCTGCGTGCGACGGGGCGGCGGCGGCCTTGCACTCATCCGGTCCGGATGACGCGGGCGCCCCGCGGCCGGTCTAGCGTCACCAACGCACGCTCGCTCCGAGCGTCCGTTCCACGAGAGGACACGACCATGAGCATCGAGCCAACCCCGTCACGGTGGGTCGGATGGATCGGATTCGCCGGCACGATCATCCTCCTGAGCGGCTTCTTCAGTGCGACCCAGGGCTTCATCGCACTCATCGGGCCGGACTCCTACTTCCGCGTGGACGAGGAGAACGAGCTGTACCTCTTCGACGCGACGGCGTACGGCTGGTGGAACCTGATCGTCGGACTCCTGATGATCTTCGCCGGGGCATCGCTGTACGTCGGAGCCACCTGGGCGCGCGTCGTCGCCGTCATCCTCGCCGGCGTCAGCGCGATCGGGCAGCTCCTGCTGATCCCGGTGCAGCCGTGGTGGGCGTTCATCATCATCGCGGTGAACGTGCTCGTCATCTACGCCGTGACGGTGCACGGCCACGAGGTCAGGGAAGAGCGGGCCTAGCGTGCGGGCGAGGCGGCAGCGGTCAGGTCGGCGGCAGTGGCCGGTCGGGCACGGGCCAGTCAGGCACGAATTAGCCCGACACCGGCCGGATCAGCTCCGGCCCCTCGCCCTCGAAGGGGATCGGCGCCACCTGCCGGATCTCGAGAGCGCCCGCGACCGGAAGGGCAGCGGCGACGGCAGCGTCGATGAGGTCTTGGTCGCCCACGATCGACGGGTCGAGCCACTCCTTCCACATTTCGCGAGGAAGTGGCACCGGGTTGCGGTCGTGAATCTGCAGCAGGTCGTCGACAGCATCGGACGTGAGGATCGCGGCGGTCAGGTTCCACGACGTGGGGTCGTCGGGGTCTTTGCTGTGGTCTTTCCACCACGAGTACAGGGCGGCGAGAGCCAGCGTCTCCTCGCCGGGCCCGTGGATGAAGAACGGGGTCTTCTTCTTGGTCGCGGGATCGGTCTGCCACTCGTAGTAGCCGGTGGCCGGGATGATGGCCCGTCTCGACTTGACCGAGGCCGAGAACATCGGCTTCTCGGCCGCGGTCTCGGAACGGGCGTTGAAGGTCGGGAACTTCGTCTTGAGCTCCTTCGACCAGCCGGGCACGAGCGACCAGCGCGCCGTCTCCAGCCGCCGCACGAGTTCGCCGGTCTTGACGCTCTCGATCACGATGGGGACCTGCTGGGTGGGGGCCAGATTCCAGCTCGGCGCCCAGTCGTGCACGTCACCGCCCGCGGCGACGAACTCCTCGATCAGCTCGTTGGTGTCTTTGTCGACAGCGAATCTTCCGCACATACCCACATTGTGCACCCGACCACTGACGTGCGGCTCGCGGCAATCGCAAGGGGTTGTCGCGTTGTCGCCGGATCGGCGTACTCTTAAACCGTGAAACCCCTCGGCCAGTACCCCGCGTCCCAGCACGTCGTCGCCCACATCAGCGACTCGCACTTCCTCGGCGAGAGCCGCCGGCTGTACGGCGAGGTCGACACCGACGCCAACCTCACCCAGGCGCTGCAGCAACTCGAGCAGTCCGGCGTGCGTCCCGAGGCCATCGTCTTCACGGGCGACCTCGCCGACCTCGGCGAGCCGGATGCCTACAACCGGCTACGCGCGCTCGTCGAGCCGGCCGCGGCCCGCCTGGGCGCCCAGGTCATCTGGGTCATGGGCAACCACGACGAGCGCCCCGCCTATTCGAGCCTGCTCTTCGACGCCGAGCCGAGCGACGCCCCGCAAGACCGCGTCTACGACGTCAACGGTCTGCGCATCATCGCCTTCGACACGACGGTTCCCGGCTACCACCACGGCGAGATGAGCGACGCACAGCTCGACTGGCTCGCCGGCATTCTCGCGACGCCCGCCGAGCACGGCACCCTCCTGGCACTGCACCACCCGCCGATCCCGACGCCTCTGCTCTGGGCGATGGAGATGCTCGAACTGCGTGGCCAAGACCGACTCGAGGCGGTCATCCGCGGCACCGACGTTCGCGCCATCCTCGGCGGCCACCTGCACTTCTCGACCCACAGCACGTTCGCGGGCGTGCCGGTCTCGGTCGCGGCCGCCACCTGCTACACGCTCGCGCTCACGGCGAAAGACCGCCTGCTCTCCGGCGTCAACGCCGACCAGGCCATGAACCTCGTGCACCTCTACGACGACCGCATCGTGCACTCGATCGTGCCGATCGGCGCGCGCACCGAGATCACCGGCTTCTCCGCCGAGTTCGTCGAGCGCATCGAGTCGATGACGCTCGAGCAGCGCACCGAGATGTTCTCGAGCAAGAAGTCGAAGTTCAACCTCGGCGAAGAGATCTAGCTAGGCCGACTCGGCCGGAGCCGCCGCGGGCAGCTGGTCGCGGTAGACCTCGGCGACCCGGCCGAGGTAGGCGGTGATCGTGTCGCGTTCGTCGGCGTCGAACTCGCCGATGACCTTGTCCATGCCGAGGATCATGGGCATCAGCGTCGCCATCGCCTTGTGCACCGAGGTGGGGCTCGGAACCACGAGGATGCCGCGCCGGTCGCGCGGATTGCGCTCCCGGGTCACGTGGCCGACGGCGGTGAGCCGGTCGACGACGGTCGTCACGGCGGCGGTCGAGATGCCGAGGCGGCGTGCGAGCTCGGTGGGGCTGAGGGCGCCGTCACGGATGAGCTCCTCCATCGCCTCGAGGTCGGTGGGGTTCACCGTGAGCTCGCGCCCGAGGTGGCGTTCGAACTCGTCGGTCAGGTCGAGGATGTCGCGCAGCAGAGTGGTCGCGGGGTGCACGGCGAACGACCCGCGTCCCGTCGGGGGAGCCTCGCCGTCTCGTTGCATGCACCCCAGTTTAGCGCTACGGTAGCTAGATATTCATATAGTTAGAACTTCGAACTAAAAGAGGCTCCCAGCATGCACCGGCTGACCACATTCATCACCGCCAAGAAGACGTCCTGGATCGTCTTGCTGATCGCGCTCGCCGTCTCGGCCGCGATCTTCGCGCTCGGCTCCGGTGCCACGGGCGAGACCTCGCCGGGGGTCGGCCTCCCCGACTCCGCCGAATCCGCGAAAGTCGCCGCCCTGCAGGAAGACCTGCCCGCCGCCGACTCGACCTCCGCGCTGCTCGTCTTCAGCCGCGACGGAGACCAACTCACCGACGACGACATCGCCGCCGTCACCGCCACAACGAAGACGCTCGCCGCCGAGTCGGTCGACGGATTTGTGCCGCCGCCCACCGTCAGCGACGACGGAACGGCCGCCCTGGTCGTCGTTCCCCTGTCGAGCCTGGCGGATGTCACGGCTCAGGCCGAACGCGCCGCCGACCTGCGCTCCATCGCCAACGACGACCTGCCGAACGGCCTCGAGGCGCTGCTGACCGGCCCCGAGGGTTTCGCGGTCGACGTCGCCGCGGTGTTCAAGGGGGCCGACTTCACCCTGCTGCTCACCACGGTTCTCGTCGTCGCCGTGCTGCTGCTCATCACCTACCGCAGCCCGTGGCTGTGGCTCGTGCCGCTCGCGGTCGTTGGTCTCGCCGACGGGCTCGCCGGCATCGTGGCGACCCGCATCGCGGCGGCCGCCGGAATCGAACTCGACGCCTCGATCACGGGCATCCTCTCTGTTCTCGTCTTCGGCGCCGGAACCAACTACGCCCTGCTCCTCATCGCCCGCTACCGCGACGAACTGCGACTCGTCGCCGACCGCCGCGACGCCATGGCGCAGGCGTTGCGCGGCGCGGGCCCCGCCATCATCGCGAGCGGCAGCACCGTCGTGCTGAGCCTGCTCACCCTGCTGTTCGCGCAGCTCACCGGCAACCGAGCCCTCGGGCTCGCCTGCGCGGCCGGCGTCGTCGTCGCCATGCTCTTCGCCCTCTTTGTGCTGCCGGCGGCTCTTGTGCTGTTCGGGCGGGGCCTGTTCTGGCCCTACGTTCCCCGGTTCGGCTCCGAGAACAAGGCCCACTCCGGTCTCTGGTTCAAGCTCGGCACCGCGGTGTCGCGCAAGCCCGTCGCCGTGGCGATCGTCGGCGCGCTGCTGCTCGGCGGCCTCGCCTTCGCCGGAGTGCCGCAGATCAAGGTCGGGCTCGCCCAGACCGAGAAGTTCACGTCTGTGCCCGAGGCGGTCGTCGGCCAGCAGATCATCGCCGACGCGTTCAGCGCGGGCAGCGGCTCTCCCGTCGTGGTGGTCGCCAACGCGGCATCCGCAGACGACGTCGCCGCCGCGGCGGAGACCTCGGAGGGCGTCGACTCGGCGACCGTGGGCGAGAGCAACGGCGACATCACGCAGATCAACGTCGTGCTCGACGCCGCGGCCGAGACGCCCGAGTCGTTCGCGGCCATCACCGAGCTGCGGACGACCCTGTCGCAGGTCGACGGCGCCGACGCGCTCGTCGGCGGGCTCGACGCGCAGACGCTCGACGTGAACGAGGCGCAGCAGGCCGACCAAGACCTCGTCATCCCGCTGATCCTGGCGCTCGTCTTCATCGTGCTGGTTCTGCTGCTGCGCTCGTTCGTCGCGCCCCTGTTGCTGCTGCTCACCGTGGTCGCGTCGTTCTTCGGCAGCCTCGGCGCGAGCTGGCTGCTGTTCGAGTCGGTCTTCGGGTTCCCCGCGATCGACACCAACGTGATCCTGTTCAGCTTCCTCTTCCTCGTGGCGCTGGGGGTGGACTACAACATCTTCCTTGTGACGAGGGCGAGGGAGGAGGCGGTGCAGCACGGAACCCGCGGCGGCATGATCCGCGCCCTCTCCTCCACAGGAGGTGTGATCACGAGCGCCGGAATCCTGCTCGCGGCCGTGTTCGCCGTTCTGGGGGTGCTGCCGCTCATCACGCTCACGCAGATCGGAATCATCGTCTGCATCGGCGTGCTGCTCGACACCCTGCTGGTGCGCACCGTGCTCGTGCCCGCGCTCGCCTTCATCGCCGGCGAGAAGTTCTGGTGGCCCACCCGCCTGCACACGCCTGCCCACGTGGCCAAGCCCGAACCCGCCGCCGAGGTTCTCACGAAGTAGGCGGCGGGCGAGGCACGATGGACACATGCAACTCGACCGGGTGCTCGCCGACTTCACGCTCTACCTGAGCGCCGAGCGGGGATTCAGCGAGCACACCGTGCGGTCGTACCGTTCGGATCTCGCCGACCTCCTCCGCTTCGCCGACGAGGCGGGTGCGACGACGTCGCGCGACATCGACCTCGAGCTGTTGCGCGGCTGGCTCTGGAGGGGATCCACTGCGGGGCTCGCCAAGGCGACCCTGGCGAGGCGGTCGGCGACGGCGCGTGCGCTGACCTCGTGGCTGGCTCGCACGGGGGATACGCCGACGGATGCCGCGGCTCGACTCCGGGCGCCACGGCCCGACAAGCACCTGCCGCGCGTGCTCACCCGCGACCAGATGGACTCGCTGCTGGCAGGCCTCGCGACCCGCGCGGCGACCGGCGACGCGCTCGCCATCCGTGACCTCGCCATGATCGAGCTGCTCTACGCCTCCGCCCTGCGCGTGAGCGAGCTCACCGGCCTCGACGTGCGCGACGTCGACCTCGGGCGCCTCACCGTGCGCGTGCTCGGCAAGGGATCGAAGGAGCGCGTTGTGCCGTTCGGGGTTCCCGCGAAGAACGCGCTGGCGACCTGGGTGGAGGCGCGCGCGGCGGTTGCCGCCGGGGCTGTCTCGGGTGGTGCTGCCTGGGGCGCGGCTCGGCGCGGCGATTCCGTCTCCGGCGCGGAGGCGTCCGGAGTGGCGCGGCCCGGCGCGGCTCCCTCCGGCCAGAAACCAGCGTCGACCGCGCTCTTCCTCGGATCGCGCGGCGCACGGATCGGCTCGCGCGCCGTATACCGCCTGGTCGCCGACCTGCTCGAGGGCGTTCCCGGCGGCGGACCCGCGGGACCGCACGCCCTGCGCCACACGGCCGCGACCCACCTGCTCGACGGGGGAGCGGATCTGCGTGCGGTGCAAGAGATGCTCGGCCACGCGAGCCTCGGCACGACCCAGATCTACACCCACGTCTCGACCGAACGCCTCAAAGAGAGCTACGCCCTGGCGCACCCGCGCGCCTGACCGCGCCCGGTGCCGTGGCACGTTTGCGAGTTCGGCGTGTTCCCGGCGCCGGGGAAGGCGCGGAACTCGCAAATCGCCGACGGGATGCCGCGGCCGCCCGCGTCGGCAGCAGCACCGAGCGCGGGATTCCGCCGAGGAACAGCAGCGGCGACACATACTCGCCGTCGCGCCGCACGCCGAAGTGCAGGCACAGCCGGGAGCAGTGGCCCGGCTGCAGGGTGCCGATCACGTCGCCGCGGCGCACCGGCGTTCCGGCGGTCAGCGGGGAGTCGACGGGCTCGAAGCTCGAGAGCAGCCCGCCGGGATGCCGGATCGAGAGCACGGGGCGGTCGACGACGACGCCCGAGAAGTGCACGATGCCCGCGGCCGGTGCGAGCACGCGGGGGTCGTCGGTGGCGACGTCGATGCCGCGGTGGCCCGCCGAATAGCGGGTCGCGGGGGCGATGAACGGCCGCACGATCGGGTGTGGGGCCGCGACCGGCCAGGCCCATGAGCCGGCGGCGACGGGTGCCTCGCCGCTCGAACCGCCGGCACCCGCGGGCGCGCCGCCGGGCAGGACCGCGAGAACGACAAAGAGGAGGGCAAGGCTGCGACGCATCCGCCCACCATGACAAGAACGGATGCCACCCGGTCGCCCGCCCGGGAAAAGGCGGGAAACCGGGGCGGTCCGAGACGTGTGGGGGAGAAGACGGGTGTTATAGTTCTTGGAGCGCCGCGTGCAAACGCGGCGACTACGCGTGCCCGCTTGTCGTTCTGCGACAGGAACGCTCCCCACTCAGTCACCGCCCGAAAGCGCTGTGCCGGGAAGCTCCGGGCACCAGGTTCACGGCCGTCCGGTCGTGATAACAACTGAGTTGGTGCGTTTTCGTGGTGAAAACCCGCGCGCCAGAAAAGGAGCACGGCCATGGCCGTTGTAACAATCCGCCAGCTGCTCGACAGCGGCGTCCACTTCGGACACCAGACGCGTCGTTGGAACCCGAAGATGAAGCGCTTCATCCTGACCGAGCGTTCGGGCAGCCACATCATCGACCTCCAGCAGTCGCTCGCCTTCATCGACAAGACCTACGACTACGTCAAGGACACCGTCGCCCACGGCGGAACCATCCTCTTCGTCGGAACCAAGAAGCAGGCTCAGGGCTCCATCGCCGAGCAGGCTCTTCGCGTCGGCCAGCCCTACGTCAACCAGCGCTGGCTCGGTGGACTCCTCACGAACTTCCAGACGGTCTCCAAGCGCCTCGCGCGCATGAAGGAGCTCGAGGAGGTCGACTTCGACGACACCACGCGTGGGTACACGAAGAAGGAACTCCTCATCCAGAAGCGTGAGCTCATCAAGCTTCAGAAGAGCCTCGGTGGTATCCGCAACCTGACGAAGACGCCTTCCGCGATCTGGATCGTCGACACCAAGAAGGA
>Ga0247814_10002548_pt1 | contig 10034 bp, 5 predicted proteins | sample UWRJL179409R1_FD_179947 | JGI IMG/M metagenome (GOLD analysis project Ga0247814, IMG submission 179947) | Plant litter microbial communities from Arlington Agricultural Research Station in Wisconsin, United States - UWRJ-L179-409R-1 | ecosystem: Environmental > Terrestrial > Plant litter >... | reverse complement strand
CTGTAAAAATGGAGCCAGGTGTGATTTCGATCTTCCCTATGTACCAGAAAGAGAACCCAACGCAGTTCAGGCTTCTGGAGATTTATGCCAATGCAGCCGCTTATCAGTCTCATTTGCAAATGGCCCATTTCAAACATTATAAAACCACCACCTTAAAGATGGTGAAATCACTGAAGCTGGTAGATATGGCTATGCTGGATCCTGCAACGATTGAACTCATATTCGGGAAACTAAAATAAAATATCATTCTTATCGGGTTGGGTATTGCATGATTTTAATGTATTCAGGATTGCCGCCAGTAATTGCCGGTGGTTTTTAAACGTTGAAGTGCCCGGTTCAGAAGCAATTTCCTTATTCCACATGGATGTCTGTCACGTATAATAGCGCTTATTGCATATTAATACTTAGTCTAATCATTTCCTATTATAATATGAATCTCGCTACATTTTCTATAATAAAATCAGTGACTTTACTGTTATTCACATTATAATGTGAATTTCATTGTATTTTCTATTTTATTGCTTATTTTTATGTAAAAATCACATTATAATGTTAATTCATCTGTCAGATTTTATTAAAATGCGCCGTAAGGAGCTTAAACTGTCTCAGTCTTATGTGGCAGATCTTGCTGGGATCAGTGTGAATACGATATCCAAGATTGAGCGTGGTGAGGCTAATCCTACTGTAGATGTGTTGGACAAGATTGCGGGTGTATTGGGTTTGGAACTGAAGTTTGAAATTAAAGATATTTATAAATTAAGATATGCGGGTGGCCAGGATATTTCTGAATAATAGGTTGGCGGCTACGCTGACTGAGGAGAGTCGGAAGATGTACGTCTTTCGTTATGACGAAGCGTATTTTAATGATCTCTCTGCTCCTGCGGTTAGCCTGACTTTACCGAAATCAAAACAGGAATACAGGTCAGCTCATTTGTTTCCTTTCTTTTTTAATATGCTGGCCGAGGGGGTAAATAAAGAGCTTCAGAGCAGACAACTTAGGATAGATAGGGAGGATGCTTTCGGGCTGCTTTTGGCAACTGCCGGGAATGATACTATTGGTGCGGTTACAGTTAAACCATTACAGATTGATGAGCTTACCAGAAATAAATAATTGCCCGGGAACTTTAGCGGAGGGTTTTGATACTTATAGCCAGCTGGCTTTACGCAGGGTGTTCTCCGGCAAGAAAGTAAGCCATATTTTGCCATATACTTCACCAGATAAAGATGGGAAGGATATGGAGCAGTTTATTGAAAACCGGAAAAGAATTTCCATTTCCGGGGTGCAGGAGAAAATGTCTTTACTGCTGGAGAAAAACAGACTCAGGCTTACTCAGGATGGGGAACAGGGAACTTATATTTTAAAACCAATTCCCAGGGATATCAAGCATGTCGATCAGGTTCCGGCAAATGAGCACTTAACCATGCAGCTTGCCAGACAGGTTTATAAGATCACTACTGCAGAAAACGCACTGATTTTTTTTGAGGATGGGGCAGCTGCTTATATCACTTTAAGGTTTGACATCAGGCCGGATGGTGGTAAATACAGGAAGGAGGATTTTGCCAGTCTGGCTGGAATGTCGAAGGATACCGATGGCCCTGATTTCAAGTACCATTATAGTTATGAGGAACTGGGGGGACTAATCAGAGAATTCGTGCCTTCCTGGAGGGTTGAAATGGAAAAGTTTTTTAAGTTGGTGGTTTTCAACTATCTTTTTTCTAATGGGGATGCGCATTTGAAGAATTTCGCGCTGTTGGAAACAGCTTCGGGTGATTTTGTGTTGAGTCCTGCTTATGATTTGCTCAATACCCGGATACATGTTGATGATCCGCATTTTGCATTGGATGGGGGGCTTTTTGCGGATGATTTCAAGTCATGGAAGTGGAAAAGGAAAAGCGGAGCACCTTCGGGATTGGACTTTATCGAATTTGCTAAGCGTATAGGTATTCAGGAGAACAGGATTGAGTCCATACTTGCACCGTTTCTTGACCGGCAGCAATTGGTGGAAGATCTTATTTCCAGATCGTATTTAAATCCTGAACAAAAAAAAGGATATCTGCTTTATTACAACCGTCAAAGAAATCTTCTGAAATAGTTGCTGCTTGCTAGTTATATGCTTCATAGTGAAGTAGTCATAGACCTGATGCAAGATTGGCTTGTTTAAAATATATACCTCAAACCGAACTGCAGCTGATAGGTCGAATTTAAACTCACATCGTCCCTAAATGTATCCGTAATTAACTTATCCCCAATTACTGCCAATTGAAATGCTGGTAATGCAGTGCCACCGGCTGTAAGTGTATTCAGGTTTGAGGGCACCAGTATCGCGCTGGCATTGGGCACTTTTCTCAATCCCCAATTAGGGTTAAACAGATTCCCGACGTTTAAAATATCGCATGTCAGTTGAAGTGTGTTTGACTTTTTCCTCAGGTTCAGGTTGAGATCCTGACTCAGCCTCAGGTCAAACTGGTTTCGCCATGGAAAAAGTGCTCCATTGCGTTCCGCATATTTACCTTTTCGCTTTCTCAGGTAGCTGTCCTGTTCCACATACTTGAAAAAAGCCTCGCTTTGCGCTGCTGCACTAAATGTACTTAAGCCATTACTGGTAATCACACTGAGTGGCGCAAATTGTATTTCAGACGGATTTGCTGGTACGTAAATCAGCGAATTATTTGTGCCATCTCTGGTGAAATCTCTGCTGTAGGTATAGGAGAATCGTCCTTCATTTGAACCTTGATAAACCAATCCTATATTCAGCTTCAGGTTTCTGGTATACTGCAAATTATAGGTGAGCGTAGAAACTACCCGGTTAGGCATTACATATCCTGCATAACTGAGCTCGGGATGGTTCACTCCATTGACAGATGGGGTAGCATTGAGCGCAGAAAGCGTCTGGTCTCCATCACCGTCATGGTAACTTCTTGCCCTGCTATAGCTGTAGGCAATTGAAAAGGAGAGATTCTTGCTCTTTTTCTCGATCTGTGCAACCATAGATAAGTAATAGCCTTTAGAGGAGTTATAGACCATCACTGCATTCAATGGAGAGCTTCCCTGAGGATCGGGAATGCCTGAGCTATTGAGGGGATTGATGTACTTGTCTGCATTGCCCGCCGGATATACGAGCCTGTTGTCCGGATAACCAGTTATCGATAGGGGTGTGGGCGACTTTAAGTTTACATTTTTAAACAAAACTCCACGCAGATCGCGGTTAAATATCGTTTCCAGAGTAGCTTTGACGTCAGCGGGTAATTTGATGTCTAAGGCAAGGCTTGATTTCCAGCTTTGCGGCATTTTAAAATCCCTGGAAATAAGGCTGACGATGGAAGGTAAGGTACTTCCCATTGCTGCTGTTGGATAGGTGGGCGGAGCGGGACTAAATAAGGCAGGTGTATTTTCTTTTCCCTGCCAGGCCTGCGTAATTTGGTAAAGGCCTGAATATCTCGCCTGTGCAATAACCCATACATAGGGAATTCTGCCGGTAAATATTCCTGTTCCGCCTCTCAGCTGTAATGTTTTACTGGCATTTAAATCATACCTGAAACCCATTCTGGGTGATAACAAAAGGGTTGGTTTGGGTAATTTTGAGGTATGTAATTGCTGACCATCGGCAAAATTCAGGCTTGCCAGTAGTTCATTTTCTGCCAGTGCAGCTGGATATAGCTGGATGTCGGACCTTAGTCCGGCAGTAATCTTCAAACGGTCTGACAGGTTTCTGGTCTGCTGAAAATAGGCTGATAAATTCATGGCGTTGAAGCTGAATTCTGAGGGTGCTGAGGCTGAATTCAGGGGGTAGGTTAATGCGTATTCCTGAGGCTTCTGATGGGTCGCAAAATCTTCCCATGTAGCATAGGTATAATAACCTGTGGCAAAAGGCATATAGCTGTTGTTAGTTTTGCTGTAGTCTACCTGAAACCCTGCCACATTGTTTGTCCTGCCATAGTTCCAGGTCAGGTAGTCTGTCAGGGAGAGTACTTTTACTTCTCTTTTGTTTCCATAAGTAAAAGGTTCATAGCCGAACGAGGTAAAGGGTACGCCATCCTTCAGGATATCAACAAAGGGAAACAGCTGGCTGTCTGACGTTCTGGGTTCATATTGGCGGGTGTAAGATCCGCGAATGGTGTTGGTGAGTTCGGCTCCGGGTTTACTGTTCCATTCTGCCGCGAGAGAATAGAAATTGGACTGGGTAATAAAGTTGGAATGATTAAAGTTCAGTGCATTTGATGTAGTGCGCCCCATGGTGGAAGAATAGGGAACCAGCGGACTTCTTGATCCGTTTAAGAGTTCGGGTTTGCTGCTGTTGAGCTGATTGTAACGGATGCTGAATGTGTTGTTTGTGGCTATGTTCCAGTCAATCCTCCCCAGCACTTTACGGCTTTTATTTTGAAAAGTATAATCCTGATAACTGCCCGTTTCATAACCATAGGTTTCTTTTAAAAACTGCCTGATTTCATCCAGCTCCCTTTCCGCAGGGCGGGCAATATTTGTGGCGCTCCCAAAGGGAAACTCGCCTGTTGCTGCACGGAAAACCTGTGGCGTATAATTTTCCCTTTCCTGTTCGTAACTGAGGAAATAGAACAGTTTGTTTTTGATAGCCGGGCCGCCAATTCTAAACCCTTCCACATGATAATTATTCGAACTTGCTGTAAAACCTGGTTTCGCATTGCGGTCGCCATTGTTATATCCGCTATGAAAATAGGAATAGGCAGCACCGGTAATCATATTCCCGCCAGACCGGGTGATCATATTCACAGCGGTACCAATAAAACCGGATTCCCAGATGGAATGATAGGGTGCTATACTTACGGAAATCTGCGCAATGGCATCGAGGGAGACCGGTTGCGCGCCATTTCCTGGCAGATTTTGCCCTACGCCAAAGTTGTTGTTGAATTCTGATCCGTCAATAGTAATGAAATTTTGCCTGTAGTTTCCTCCTGCTACTGCTCCGCCATAGGCCTGAGGTGTTAGCCGTAGAAAGTCGGCAATACTGCGTTTGATGGTTGGCAGACGGTCAAATTCCTGGTATCCGATATGAAACATCGGTCCTCGTTTTTCCAGCACGAGCTGTTCCGTTGCCGAACCTGTGACTTTGAATTCCGGAAGAACAATGGTTTTGCTGTGCACGGTAATATTAAATACCAGCGGTTCATCCAGTTTGATGTGCAGGTTGGCGTATTGGTAAGCCTCGTAGCCTGTATGCTGTAATGTGATCAGGTAGGGACCGCCGGGATTTACATTTGGCATAAAATACAAGCCGGAAGAATTACTTACACATCCATAAATTGTACCCGTATTCAATTGGGTTAAAGTAATGGAAGCCCCTGTCAATATTTCGCCCGTTTCAGTAACCACCTTACCGGAAATACTGGTTTTAGTATTCTGGGCGCTGGTGGTTACTGAAATCAGGAGAAATATGATCAGCAGGTATTTGAGCATGATTAAACCATTCTGCCCATTAAAGGATCTGTTTTGGTGACTGCGCCTGTTTCTACACGGCCCGCAAACCTTTCACTGTAATCGTTTTTACCGGCAAGCACTATAGCCAGGTCATACCAGTTGAAACTTTTCCCGAGTTTAATTAAAGTACTGGCTTTACGCTTAGCAGCAATAATTAAGGTTTTAGTTTTAGATTTGTAACTCAGGTCCACAATTGACACTTCTTGTTGCTGAGCACCAGTGTTATTCACCGTTACAATGAGGTTGCCACTTAATTTGGTCGGCTGATTGGGATCCTGTTCATAGCTACAATTAACTTCCAGCTGCGGATGTGCCGCATTGCCCATAAATTCCCTGTAAAAGCCATTGGGACCATACACTCTCAGATGATAATTACCGCCTTCAAAATCCGCGATCTTCCATTCATCTTCGAGGGTGTCTCCCGCCGCAACAGTATAATCCCAGACACGCAATACTTCTCCCTGATAAGGGTTCATGGCATATACTGTGAAGGGCGATCCGGCAGCCCTTTTTCCAAATTGTTTCTTCGCCGCAGTAAAGCTGATCTTAAATGTTCCCTTATCGGCCATTCCATTCACATACAATTCATAAGGCAGGGCATTTGCGTCTCTTATTCCTTTTTCCTGCTGTGGAAAAAAGGCAGATGCTTCGGGATTGGTGTTGATGAGGGCGATTTCTTCCGCATTTAATTTCCTGTAATTATCCGGCACTTCTTTAAATTTAGCAGAATAAATACGCTCCATAAAGGCTGTTTTTTCTAAAAACGCCGGCTGAACAATCTTTTCCCCGTTATAAGGTCTGAAGGCCGAAGTAAGATCGCCGCAAATGCTTCTCCTCCATGGGGTAATATTCTCTTCAGTGATTTTCTTATTGAATTTTTTCTCGATGAAAGTTTCCAGGAACTGCAAGGAAGAAGTGTGGTCAAAAACTTCAGAGCATACATATCCGCCGCGCGTCCATGGAGAGACAATCACCATCGGTACACGATAACCCAGGCCAATCTGGCTGTCACGAAGATTGCCTTCTTTCATGGAAGGATTAGTCTGATGTGCCTTGGTGGCGAAATCCAGTTTCGGATCAAGTCCTGCCGATACCTTGCCGGCATGTTCTTTATTCGGATGAGGTGGTACAAAAGGAGGGACATGATCAAAATAGCCGTCATTCTCATCATAGGTTAATACGAATACTGTTTTTTTCCATACTTCTGGATTTTTGGTCAGGATCTCAATCACCTCACTTACAAACCATGAACCGAACCAGGGTACGCCGGGATGATCGGAGAAGTTTGCCGGCGTCATCAACCAGGAAACAGTGGGCAGCGTACCCTCATTTACATCTTGTCTGAACTGGTGGAGGATATCTCCTTTTGGAATGTTCAGTTCTCTTTCCACTCCTTTTTCCGTATAAGTTAAGGAACTCAGCTGATGGAAATCAGGGTCATTGGAATTGATCCCGAAGGCTTTGGCATTCAGATTTTTCGCCTGATCTGATAAAGCCGCATGTGCTTCCGTGGTATAGATCTTTTCCTCTTCTTCGGTTTTAGTGAGCAGCTTTTTCAAGGCCTCCAGTCGTGTCTGTTGTTCCGCAGTCATGTTTTCGGTAGGAGCTTCCGCAAGCTGGGCCAGCAACATTTTTTTCTTCTCCTGCAGGTTGGCAATGCCACCGGGATGCAGTCTCACATTGTACTGCTCAAAATATTCCAGTACGTTTGTGCCGAAGTTGCTGAGCCATGAACTGGATTCTCCGTTAAGGCCAAAGCCCATGGTCAGTTCATTCTGGTAAACTTTCCAGGCAATTCCATTTTCTTCCAGGCGCTCAGGATAGGTTTTCCAGTTCAGGGTAGGCTTATCATAATTACTGATATTCCATAAATGCGCCATACCGGTAGCACTGTTTTCTTCGCGAACGGTTCCTGTCATCCAGTAATAACGGTTGGGATGCGTACCTGCAATGACTGAACAAAAGTTTTGGTCGCACACCGTAAATGCATCTGCCAGGGAGTAGTAAAAGGGGAAGTCCTCCCTTTTGCAATAACCTACCGTTAAGGGCATATGCGCGTAAGTAGGTTTGTATGGTTTTTTTACGTCCAGCCATTTGTCGTATTTGCCTCCATTGCGTGCATCGGTCTGGTCGGTCCAGTTATGCGGGATCGAACCCATCCAGGCTATTTTGGTTTCCTTAATGTCCAGATGAAATGGGGCATAGGTTTCGCCTTCCTTATTGGTCTGCAGCCAAACTTTGTTTTTGTTGGGTAAGTCGATCGCCCTGGGATCATTAAATCCTCTTACACCTTGTAAGGTGCCTAATTCATGATCAAAAGAACGGTTTTCCTGCATGAGGAAAACTATATGTTCAGCATCATAAAATGTGCTGCCTACTGCCGGATCAATGGCCATTGCCTTTTGGATGACCGGTGGTAAGGTATTGATGATAGCAGCACCTCCGGAAAGGAGGGCTGCTTTTTTTATAAAATCTCTGCGTGAATCCATATGCTATAATAATTACTGGTTAAAAGGAATACCGGGCACCCAACTGGATCTGGTAAGGTGTGCCGTTTGGTGTGGTCACCCCCACATTTTCGTTTACACGGTATTCATATTGTTGTTTTACCTGGTCAAACCGCGTCACATACAGTAAACTCTGGTCGCCAAGGTTATAATTTACGCCCCATTTTTTGTTCAGCAGGTTGGCAAAATTGAAGGCATCAAAGCTTAAGGTTAGTTTTTGCGTTTTATAGGTTTTAAATTCTTTTTGCACCCGGATGTCGAAGGTGCCCGAAAAAGGATTGATACCGCCATTACGGTTGGCTATCTTGCCCAGGCTTTCGAGTATATAGGCTTTAGACCTGTTTTCGGGGTTATTTAGAATTTTCTCCATGGAAGCCTTATTTGCCGCACTTGTTGTCGGGCTGTTTGGATCGAATACAAAAGCCAGGTCATTGTCATTACCCGGGCCTCCCACAAAGTCGCCGTTAATATCTGCATCTACCGTCATGGAATAACGTGTGCCACCCATTCCCCTGAAAGTAGCGCTGGCTGAAAAACCTTTCCAGCTCGGCGTACTTCCGTATACAACCAGCTTGCTCCTGTATTGGTTATCCGAATAATCTACGCTGCTGAGGTCGCGCGGATCAGATTTTACCGGTCTGAATGTAGAGGTGTTCGCCACGTTTCCATTATAAGAACTGTTATCTTTCGCGTCATTTAACGTATAACTTACGTTCAGATAACCATCCTTCAGGTAGCGGTAACTGGCATCAAAGATCACTGCTGCCTGTCTTAACGTTGCACCATTGGTCAGCATCAGCACGCGACCAACCTCATTGGTTTTTCTGCCGAGTACATTATTTGTTGTACCCGATGCGGTGATAGACGCTGCCGGAACAAATACCGAGCGGTTCTCTTCATTGGCGAGGGTGAAATAGGGCTGGTCTACCAGGTTTTTATCCAGGTACACATAGTTGTTTTTAGTGTAGGAATACAACAAGTTCACACCGAGTCTGAGCTGATCACCAATAATTTTATTGTAACTTAAATTGGTCTTAAAGATGGAAGGCATCTTTAAGTTCGGGTCATTCAGGTTAATGGTAGATACAAAAGGTACTCCTGCGATAATGCCGGGAGCAGTATTCGGGTCTGCGCGGTAGGCCGGGAAGTTTGGAACCGGTACCAGACTTGTTCCTGTAGCTGGACGTGAAATATCAATCGAAGCTACTTTGGTTCCGCTGTTCTGAATATTGTTTACCTGGGCATAATTTACAGGATAGGAAGAGAACAAACCTCCGCCTAAACGGATGATATCCTTTTTCTCTCCGTTGATATCCCATGTCAGTTGTAGCCTGGGCTGGATCTTACCCGCGTCTGTGATCTTGCTGTTTGTTTTTAGTCCGAGTGTACGGTCTACCAACGGATTGTAATCAGCCGTAGAAAGGAAACTGGTCACGTCATAACGCAGACCAAACATGGCATTGATATTGGGTGCAATATCATATTCCACCTGCCCGAATAAGGAGGCATTGAGGATGTACTGCTGTACGGTGGGTTTACCATTGATCGGTGCCTCTCTTACGTACCTGGATGCATTGAGATTTTCAAATTCAGCAAGGTTGTTAAAAATGAAACGTCCGTTTTGTTCGCTGGACAGGTAAGTGTCCATATAGGTTAAGGTATTGTCTGTACCAAAGGTGAATTTATATTTTCCGCTGGTATAGTAAGAAGTGTTCACTAACTGTACCTGGTTTTCCTTGTTGTCTTCAGGAAAAAAGCGCTGTCCGCCCAGTTGCACAGTTCTGTTACCAATGGTACCGTTCGGTAAGGTAGATTTCACCGTTACAATTGCTCTCGGAATATTTGCTGCGGGCAATTCACTGTTGGGTACATAATTCCGGGTTGCGGTCTGATATTGTACTTTCAGCTCATTGAGGAAGTTGGGTTTAATTTGCGAACGAAGGGAAACGAGTGTGCTGTTTTCTTTTGATTTGAAATCTCCCCATACTTCAAAAAGATTAATGTTGGAGTTGTCGCTGTTACTAACAGGGTTGTTCCAGTCTGAATAGTTGTTACGGATGGTTAACCTGTTTTTA
>Ga0247814_10002546_pt1 | contig 10037 bp, 6 predicted proteins | sample UWRJL179409R1_FD_179947 | JGI IMG/M metagenome (GOLD analysis project Ga0247814, IMG submission 179947) | Plant litter microbial communities from Arlington Agricultural Research Station in Wisconsin, United States - UWRJ-L179-409R-1 | ecosystem: Environmental > Terrestrial > Plant litter >... | reverse complement strand
AATCGGCTTCTGATCTACCTGAACCAATCTCCTGATCTCCTCCGCACCTGAAGCGATTGAACCACCGGTTGTTTTGCTGTCAGACGCTTCCAGGTCAGGCAGATTCATTTCCTCCTGATCAGCAGGTGTAGCATCAGTTTTCGTGATTTTCTGACCCAGATGATCACTGATCAGTTCTACCAATATCTGACTTACTAAGGTGCTTTTTCCGGATCCTGATATGCCTGTCACGCTGGTAAATATTCCCAGAGGGAATTCCACATCGAGTTGATTCAGGTTATTTTTAGTCAGGCCTTCCAGTTTAAGCCAGCCTTTTGGTGTTCGCAGTTTTGTTTCAGTATGCACAGCTCGTTTTTTACCATAGATATAATCTTTAGTCTTTGAGTCTGCGATGTCTTTTAACCCTTCCGGGACTCCGCTATACAAAATATGTCCGCCCTGCTCTCCGGCCCCTGGTCCAACATCTACGATCCAGTCGGCGTGACTGATCACATCTATCTCATGTTCTACTACAAAAAGAGAATTGCCAGAGGCTTTTAATTTGTCCAGTGCCTTCAGTAACGCCTGTGTATCTGCAGGATGTAAGCCCGCGGAAGGTTCATCCAATACGTAGACCACACCGAAAAGATTAGATCTGATCTGTGTAGCCAATCGTAAACGCTGCAATTCTCCCGGAGAAAGGCTGGGCGTACTTCTTTCCAGATTCAGGTAACCCAGTCCCAGGTCCAGCATTACCTCCAGCCGCGATGCCATATCATCTGCAATGCGCTGTGCTACAATGACCTTTTCAGGGTGTTTTTTGTCTCTGTTTTCATTCAGTAAATCTTTTTCAGCCCCATAATCTTTGAAGAGCGTATAAAGACTGCTCAGCGATAATCTTGATAATTCTGTAATGTCCAGCCCGTTGAATTTGATGGAAAGAGATTCTTTTCTTAGTCTTTTACCCTGACAAACAGGACAGGCATTACTCAGCATAAACTGACTGACACGCTTTTTCATCAGCTGACTCTGGCTTTTAGCAAAGGTCTGCATCACATATCTTCTTGCCCCTGTAAATGTGCCCATATAATCGGGTTGCATCTTGTTTTTAATCGCTTTCTGCACCTGTTCGCCCGTAAAACGCGGATATACCGGTACTACGGGTGTTTCTTCTGTAAATAAGATCCATTCCCTGTCTTTTTTCGGCAGGTCTTTCCAGGGTATATCTACATTATAGCCCATGGTGATCAGGATATCGCGTAAATTCTGTCCCTGCCATGCGGTAGGCCAAGCTGCGATCGCCTTTTCCCGAATCGTTAAAGTATCGTCAGGAACCATGGACTGTTCGGTTACTTCGTACACACGACCAAGTCCGTGGCATTCGGGGCATGCCCCCTCAGGTGTATTGGGAGAGAAGGCTTCTGCATAAATGATAGACTGACCTTTAGGATAATCTCCGGCCCGGGAATATAACATCCGCAGCAGGTTGGATAAGGTTGTTACGCTGCCTACTGAAGAACGGGTACTGGAAGAACCGCGTTGTTGTTGCAGGGCTATTGCCGGGGGAAGACCTTCAATTTCATCTACTTCCGGGATAGACATCTGGTTAAATAACCGCCTTGCATAAGGGGAGACCGACTCCAGGTAACGTCTTTGTGCTTCTGCATAGAGTGTTCCAAATGCGAGGGAAGATTTTCCTGAACCTGAAACACCTGTAAAGACGACCATCGCGTCACGCGGAATCTGCAGATCTACATTTTTAAGGTTATTTTCTCTTGCTCCTTTTATTTTTACGTAACCGCTAAAGTCTTGCTGATCTGTTGTTGTTTTACCTGCCATGCTGTAGAAAAACAAGAAAGCGATAGGAAAGTTTTAGTTTAGGAGAGAGGAATTAGCATTGCGCTCGCATTCAGGCCTTTTTTGGTAGTTTGTAAAACAGCAGTCTGAAACCATTCAGTTCAACCCTCAAAGCAATAATCAGTTCAATGAGCAGTGCTACATTTGCATCATCCTGATTTAAAAGCCGGAAAGATTCATCATCAGGCAGGTTCATTTTACTTTTCAGTACCCGCGGTATTTTATTACTCCCGGCGGTTAGAGCACAGGCATACAGATAGAGGCATTCAATAAATCCGGATAATGCTCTTTCATATTGCAGCTTCAATTTTTTATAACTTTTGGATCTTTTAAAAACCAGGAAATAGGGACGAAAGCGGTGGCTTTGGCGGATGATTTCGTCATCGTTGAGGTCTTCTATCTCGTCGATTCCAAATCTCAGGGTAATTTCCTGCTTAAATTTAATCAGCTTACTTTCTGCCCTTGAGCAGTTTTGCACGAATGGATCGTCTACGTTATGAAAAAATGCTGCCTCCTCAATATTTTGCTCCCAGGGATCTTTGAAATCCATGGCATACTTTTTCATGGCCCGCTTAAATGTAAAATAATACATGTATTCATACAGGTCAGAGTGCATATAGGTAACTATATTACCTAATCCCCTCATGCATAAATTAAGGTCGAACGGGTCATTATTGGATATCTTGGTCATTTTTTCAAACTGGTTTAATCACCAGGGGCGGCAAGTTATTGATTTAATTTTGATGACAGATCATATTTTAGATATTTGAAATAGGAAATGGAACAGCTGTTACTACCGCTTTCAGGTGTATCATTCAGCACATTGATCAAGCCTGTGCAAGGGCTAATCATTTCAACCTGCCGGATTACTTCAGTCCAGTGGTGGATGAGCACAATGGCCAGAAAGCTGAACTAACGCCGGATGGTGTGCATCCAAATGTGGCGGGCTACAAAATTATGGCAGGAGTAACAGCGCAGGCCATTCAAAAGGCCTTGAAAAAAGATAAAAAGTCGCTCTAAAAAGCTTCATTCAGACCCAGGAACAAACCCCTGGCACCGTAGTTACCAAAAGCATAATCAATACACAGGTTTGTACGGGTAGCTTTGTTAAATAAGACACGCAACCCTGCGCCACCTGCAGGCTGCCATTTTTGAAATAACTTTGTACCCAGATCATCATTGGTACTCTCAATATTGAAGAAAGTTACACCACTCAGGAACTTGTTCGCAGTGATAGGAAAGCGGTATTCCAGTTCCGAATAAAAATATTTCGTTCCTTTGAAATAAGCTACGGTATAACCCCGGCCACTACGGAAATTAACGTCTTTACCCGTGCCCGGAAGCTCAAGATAAGGCAAAGCACCACCAACCAAATAAGATCCCCAGTTCCAGAAAGCAATTACGTGCTCAGGATTGCTGGCAGACAGACTCCAGTATTTCCTGAAATCTGTGGTGAACTGCACCGCACTTCTGGTACTGCCCATCCAGGTTTGGTTGACCCTGACACCCGCATCGGCATAAATCCCTTTGTAGGCACGGTTCTGATTGTCGCGGGTGGTATATTGTACGTTGAAAAGCAGCCCGTTGGACATATAGTGGTCTCGGTCAAATCCATTCCTGTCACTGTAGATGTTATAAGGTGTCAGCTCATCGGTATTTGACCTGTCTTCAATTTTTCTTCTGATATCAAATGATACTCCAGCTCCCACAAAAAGATTCTCATGGACCTGTTTATAGACCTTTTCCCTGAAATTATAATATTGTGCATGGAGAACATAACCTTTACGATCCGGGTTAGTCAGGATCCGGTCTTCCTCGCTGCCTTCAGCACCCTGGCCAATCCCCAGTCCAAAATCCGGCGTCACCGTTTTTGCGGCGACAAGACTTCCCTGGAAGTTCCATTTGTTACCGGGTGTGTATATATTATGACTTAAATAGAAGTAAATGATTCCTTTGGTAGTGATGGAGGCTGATGTAGCGGCGACCGACATCAGGGTGTTCGGATCACCTCCTAATTTTCTGCCTGCTACTGCTTTGATACCGATCTGTGCACCGATACTAGGGTTATAAGCCACATTTGGCATTAGCGTAATACCAGATTTCTTGCGCAGCGGATTTACTTTTTTATTCGGATGTATGATATCACGGAGCAGGTCGGCAATATCATATTGCTTATAGGTGGAGTCGGCCGCAAAAGAGGCTTTGGCCGCTTTTATACGCAGCGAATCTGCCTTTACCGAATCAACAGGGGGATTAATCTGACTAAATGCAGCCGTATGAATGGAGGAAACCAATACTGCGATCATGACTACCATTCCGATTCTATTCATGGTCAACAACCAGTGTATTCTATTTTTCAATCTCAATTTGCAGGTCTTTTTAGGTATAAAGATATATTTTAAACCAGCAGAAAGACCTAAATGTTTTGATTCAGGTGCTGACTATCGCAAGGACAATGTCATATTGCAAATATGCATTTAGCAGAAATAAATTTCTGAGCCGCATAAGGGTAAACCTGATCTGGCGTGTTCTGCAGGAAATTATAAAAAATGAGAAGAACTTTCTACCTGACAATAATTGTCGCCATTTTATTTATTTCCAGAAGTAGCGCACAGTTTAAAGATACCGCTGTCTTTACGCAATCCATCAGAGGGATAATTACCGATAAAAACTCAGGCCTGCCGATGCCGGGAGCGACGGTAAGTTTAAAAGGTAATCGTCCACTGTCCGCCACCACAAATAATGCAGGGGCTTTCCGTCTGGCAGGTATCCCTGTAGGGCGACATCACCTGCAGATTTCCAGTATCGGCTATCAAACGGTGATGCTTTCGGAAATTCTGGTGACTACCGGTAAAGAAACCGAAGTGGCTGTGGGCTTAGAAGCCCTGAATAAACAATTAGATGAAGTCAGTATCAGGACTTCATCCGGCAGAAAGCCATTAAATTTGATGGCCATGTCCAGCGGACGATCTTTCTCTCCGGAAGAGACTAACCGCTATGCCGGAGCGATGTTTGATCCTGCAAGGATGGCCCAGAGTTTTGCCGGGGTAGTTGCTGGTGGTGATAACAATGAAATTATTGTCAGGGGAAATTCTCCTAAAAGTCTGCAATGGCGCCTGGAAGGGATAGAGATCATCAACCCCAATCATTTTAGTGGTCAGGGTGCCGCAGGAGGAGCTGTGAGCATGCTCAACGCTACCGTTCTGTCAACATCCGATTTTTATACCGGTGCCGTGCCGGCAGAATACAATAATGCCACTGCCGGTGTATTTGATTTAAAATTCAGGAAAGGAAATACGAATAAGCGGGAATATGCATTTACTGCCGGCGTGTTGGGCATAGGGGCAACACTGGAGGGGCCATTTAAGAAAGGCAGTGATGCTTCCTACCTGATCAGTTACCGTTATTCTGCACTCGATCTCCTGCAAAAAATAGTTAAAGTATCTGATGACGGGGTGCCGAGATACCAGGATTTATCTTTCAATTTTGTCATTCCCACTAAAAAAGCAGGAACATTCTCCTTATTTGGAATCGGTGGTGCAGGCGGACTGTTAAGCGATGCTGAACATGATTTTTCAAAATGGGAAGAACGCAGTGACGCGTATAATACCAATGTTACCTATGCGGCGGCTAGTACAGGTCTGAAACATGTATATAGTTTTAACAGCAGGCTGTATATGAATAATATCATTTCTTATTCGGGCGATCGCAGTAAACTGCGTGTCGATACACTCACGCAAACTTATCAGGCCAGCAGGATTCAGCAAAACCATTATGACAACAGCGCAGTCCGTTATGCAGGTATGATAAATTACCGTGCAGATGATGCGAATACTATCAGGGCGGGCGTAAATTCAAGTATATTAAGTTATAATTTATATGAACAACAGTATAAACGGGAGCAGGATGCCCTGGCAGAAGTACTCAATGAAAAAGGACATGCCAGTACTTTTGATGCCTTTATAGAAAATAAACGTCAGTTTGGCGGCGGACTTTCCTTGAATACAGGTATTCACGCCAATTACTTCAACCTGAGCGATAGCTGGTCCTTTGAACCGCGCTTAGGAATGAATTTACAGGTAAATGATCGTCAGAAATTATCTCTTGCGGGAGGTACTTACAGCAGACTGGAACCACTTTCTTATTATTTTGCCAAAAATGAGCAGGCAGGTACACCTGCCACTACACCACTCCAACCAACAAGATCGGCTCAGGTGGTAATGGGCTATGAAAACCAGCTTTCAGATCAGCTGAAATTCAAAAGTGAACTGTATTATCAGCACTTATCTCATGTTCCTGTCTCGGTAGATCCCGCCAACAGTTTTTCTCTGCTCAATGTGTCTGATAATTCGGCAATTTTATCCTCAGATTATACTGCACTGATCAATAAAGGGACAGGTAAAAACTATGGTCTGGAATTATCAATGGAGAAATCCATGCACCGGGGTTACTACTTCATGCTTTCCTCTTCCTTATTCAATTCGAAATTTAAGGCATTAAGCGGACAGGAATTTAATACCACTTTTAATACCCGTTATGTCGGTAATCTGGTCATCGGTAAAGAATGGACTACAGGCAGGCAGCATAAAAATATGTTTGCGCTGAATGGTAAAATCATTTATGCGGGTGGTAGACGGTATTCACCGATCCTCCTCGAAGAATCTCTTCGTTTAGATGAGCAGGTGATTGATCAGTCTAAAATCAATACACTCACCGCTGACGCTTATATCCGGGCAGATTTTTCGGCCAGTTACCGCATCAACAGAAAAAGCACAAGCCATTATATCCTGCTGGATATTCAGAATCTGCTGAGCCGGGAAAATAATATGGGTATGTATTACAATCCCAGCAAAAGGACCATTGAAGCGAATAAATGGATAGGCATATTCCCAACCATCAACTACAGGATAGAATTATAATTTTTTTATTGCAGGGCATAAGGGTAGATGCCGGGGAAGGTGTTATACCTGTAAATCATAGAAAACAGAGAAATGAACTCACATCAACGTATAAAATTGGCGAAAGCTAAAGCCACAGCTGCTATGACAATCCTACTATTGTTCAGCAGTCATACGCTGTTCGCGCAACAACATCAGCAACAAGGGAGAAATGCTAAAGTCAATGTGGGATTGGTGTATCCCTTAAGCAGTAACTGGACCGGAGCACCCCTGGATACCAATCAGTTCTCACTTAATTTGCTGGCCGGCGTATCTGCCGGAGAGCACAGTTTTTCCTTTGCGGGCATTTCCAATATCATTCGCCATGATGCAAATGGACTACAGCTGGCGGGCTTTTCAAACCATATCGGTAAAAAAGCAAACGGACTTTTAATTGCTGGCTTTATGAATACTTCGAAAAGCGGTAAAAATACGGCTATAGCAGGTTTTGGCAATTTCGCGAAAACAGCAAGCAATGTACAGGTAACGGGAATGATCAATATAGGGGGTGAAGTCTCCAGTCTGCAAGGCGCAGGTTTGATGAACATGGCAAGGAATGTGAAAGGTTTGCAAATCAGTGGTTTTATGAATAAAGCCAAAAATGTTAAAGGTGTGCAGATTGCTGGCTTTATTAATATTGCAGATACAGCAGCTTACCAGATCGGAATTATCAATATCTCCAAAAATGGAAACATGCGTCTTGGTGCGCAGATAGACGAGAACAATACCACCCTGTTAACTTTCAGGTCCGGCGGAAAATCAGTCTATGGTATCATTGGTGCGGGCTACAATTTCAAAAATAAAGAAAACGTTTATGCCCTGGAGGCTGGTTTAGGTTTACATCTTTATACATCTGGGCTGTTCCATCTGGATACGGAACTGACGCAGGGTAGCCTGTTGAACTTTGAAGGCAGCGCCACCTACAAATCTACTTTCAGGCTGATGCCAGCAATTTCACTTGCTGAAAAAATCAATCTGTTTGTTGCTCCCTCTCTGCATTATATCAATACGGATGTGATGGAAGACAGGTTACTGAGAAAAAAATATATCGCTTCCTGGAATGAAGATAATGGCCGTAATTTTCAGGGTCTATATTTCGGTTATACTGCTGGTGTTACTTTTTCACTGCGCTAAACAAAGGTTTAATTATAAAGGAGATGCCTATATTCGCAACAATAATCAGGCTTGCTCTATATCATATAGCATAAATTATAACAGCTTTGGATCTGAATAACGAACAACTGATACCCTTACTGCTTGCAGGTGACGAATCTACGTTTGAAAGTGTTTATAAACATTTTTTAAGGCCGCTGCATGTCTATGCGATCGCCATCCTGAAAGATGAAGACAGGGCAGAGGGAATGGTACAAAATGTATTTTTGAAACTCTGGGATAAAAAAGAGCGGCTATCCTTCAGCGGCTCCCTGCAGGCCTACCTGTATGGGGCTGTTTATCATGAATGCCTCAATTACCTGAGACATGAAAAGGTAAAACATAAGCACCAGCAACATGTGGTTTACACGATGGGAAATAATGGAGAGGAAAGCGGAAACATGGAATTAATGGATTTGCGTGAAAAATTAGCTGATGCACTGAATGAATTGCCGGAAAAATGCCGCACTATATTTCAGCTCAGCAGGTTTGAAGAATTAAAATATCAGGAGATCGCGGACAGGCTTCAGATCTCTGTTAAAACAGTGGAGGCTCAAATGGGAAAAGCGCTGAAAATATTAAGGATTAAACTGGTGGATTTCCTGCCGCTAATCCTATGGCTGATCAGTAAAACAAATAACTTTTAATCATGAATAATATGGACGAGTTATTAATTAAATATATTTTGGGAGAAGCATCTCCTGTGGAAATCAGCACAATAGAAGAGTGGATCGCTACCAGTGAATGGAATAGCAAGTATTTCGCTCAGTTCAAAATGATATGGGAAACCAGTCTTTCAGTGAAGACAGAAAGCCGTTTAGATGCCGGTAAATCATGGACGGAATTTAAAAAACTGACAGAAAAGCGTGACGAACAGCGTCAGGAGATAGTGCAATTGCCTCGGAGAGGTTTCTACTGGATGAAGATGGCTGCGGTTCTGATCGCTTTATGTAGTGTTTCAATCATTCTTTTTAACTATCTGAAATCAGCAAAAGAGACGATGTTGAGTATACAGACCACTGATCAAAGCAGGGCTGTTACTTTAGCTGACGGCTCTGTGATTACGCTGAACAAAAATTCGCTATTGTATTATCCTGAAAAATTTGATGGCGACCAAAGGCTGGTGACCCTGCAAGAAGGGGAAGCATTTTTTACAGTTGCGCATGATAAAAATAAACCATTTATCATCAACGTAAAAGACATCAGGGTGCGTGTAGTAGGTACATCATTTAATATCAGGAATGCAGCCAGCCTGACTGAGGTGATTGTAGAAACGGGCATTGTGCAGGTATCCAGAAAAAAGGTTGTCATCAAACTGACACCTAAAGAAAAGCTAAGTATCGATTCGCGATCAGGGTTGTATAAAAAAGGCTTTAGTGCCGATCTTTTTTATAACTATTACCGTACCAATGAGATTTTAACCAATAACACCCCTTTATGGCGCATTGCTGAAGTATTAAATGAAATCTATAAAGTGGATATTGTTATCCCCGATAAAAAGAAGGCTGCCTTACAGTTAAGCACTACACTGCATTACGGTCAGCTCGAAAATAACCTCAATATTATCTGTCAGACTTTTAATCTGAAGGTACACAGGCAGAAGAATAAAATTATAATTAACTAAACTTGTATTCACATCAAATGAAATACAAAGCATTACTGCTGGCAGCCGTATGTATATTTTTTACATACGGTTTTGCTGTGGGACAAAATAACCTTGATAGAAATATAGCTTTAAACCTTAAAAGCAAAAAGATTGCTGAGGTACTGACAACCATAGGCAGGCAAAATAACTTCTATTTTTCTTATAGTAATAACTGGGTTCCGGTTGACAGTGTTATTGATCTATCCTGTAATCAAACGATCAGGGAAGTACTGGATGATATTTTTAAGGGGAAAGTAGATTATAAGGAAACACCGGGATACATTATTTTAAAGAGAGCGCCTTACAGACTGGCTGTTTTCCCCGATAACAGTACAGAACCGGATCAGACCTTTGTAATTACTGGTCATGTTGTTGATGAAAAAACCGGTATGCGACTTGCCGGGGCCTCGGTTTTTGAAAAACATATTTTACTATCCACACTAACTGATCAGAATGGTTATTTCAGG
>Ga0247814_10002542_pt1 | contig 10048 bp, 11 predicted proteins | sample UWRJL179409R1_FD_179947 | JGI IMG/M metagenome (GOLD analysis project Ga0247814, IMG submission 179947) | Plant litter microbial communities from Arlington Agricultural Research Station in Wisconsin, United States - UWRJ-L179-409R-1 | ecosystem: Environmental > Terrestrial > Plant litter >... | reverse complement strand
GATTTTACCAAAGGGCAAATCATTTACAAATTCCATAATAAAAGGTAATTTATCTCCCAAACCCAGTTTGTCCAGAGATTTATCTGGTCTGTCAACCCTAAAATAGGCCAGCAAAGTGAATTTGTCATCCCTTAGCTGAACATAGTCTGGTATTTTGGCAATGCCTTTCACCTTTATAATATACATCAGGTCAAAAATAGTATTTCAAATTGAGAATTGTGGCATTAAGCACGTTTATCTAAGTAGGGTAAGGGATCCCGAAAGCGGTTTCGTGTCATCGCCTAATTTGATTAAATAGTAATATACACCGACTGGAACATCAGCATTTTTATATTTTCCATTCCAAGGTTTAAGGTAGTAATCGGTTGTCTCGTAGAGCAATTCTCCATATCTGTTCATGATTGAAACTTTTGGTTTGATATAGGTCTCGATTGCCGTAATATTCCACAAGTCGTTAGCGCCATCACCATTAGGACTAAAACTACCCGGGATGACCAGCTTTTCATAGACAAGCACAAACGCCTCGTCCAGGGCGGTGATGCATCCGAGATTAGATACTACATTTAAAGTATACGTGGTGCTTTTCGTTGGTGAAGCAACTGGATTAAGCTTTGAAGCGTCATCCAGGCCATCAGCTGGCGACCAAAAATAGCTAACCTGATCTCCCGATGCAATTCCATTAAGCATGGTGCTTCCTCCTAGAATGATCTTTTTATCTTCGCCGGCGTTTGCAACAGGCTTCTTGTTTACTAAGACTTTTACTTGACGAAATGCTTCGCAGGAGCCATTCGAGATGCGAACAGTATAGGTTATCGTTTGTAGAGGCGAAGCCATAGGATTTGCAATATTGGCAGCGGACAGCCCGGTAGTCGGTATCCATGTATAGATAGTTCCTCCGCTAGCTTTAAGTTCAATCGCCGAGCCTTCACATACTTCTACCGTAGCGCTTTCAACTTTTGCATCGGGTGGTGGTATTACGCTAACGTCTACTTCAGAACTTGCAGAACAGCCCCCACTAGTCACAGTTACGGTATACTTACCAATCATAGCGAACGTAGCGGCTTTAATAACAGGAGATTTTTGATCTGATATTTCTCTTCCTTGCGGATCAAACCATTTATAGGTGCCAGTTGCATCGGCCACATCCAGAATCAGATCGCTACCCAAACAAGGGCGATTACTGATTGCCTTGGGGACTGGATATTTATTTACATTGATGGTAAGGGTAGGGGACACCGTTCTACACAAAGGCGAATTAAAATTTGTAGGTTCTGCAACAGCGAGACGAAACTGATAGACTCCCGGTATGGCATTGTTGAATGTGTAATTCATTGAGGAATTGGTTTGTCCGGGAATGTCGATCCAATCTGTCCCTTCATTTATTTGCCATTGATACTTTAAGGTGCTACTACCGATTACTCCTGCTGAAAAGTTAAATGTTTCTGTAGTTCGTTCGCAAAGATTCCGCGTGGTTAAAGTTGTGTTGTTTATACTTGAAGTAATCTTTGGTCCGCATGCCCTGAAGGTAATATCATCGAGTGCCAAATCGTTACCTCCACCTCCTGGAGCATTATTAGTCATACGAATTTTTACCCGTCCTGCCCCGGTTGTGCGAAATTGAAATCCGTACTGCTTCCAGGTTGGGTTGCCGTTTGGCATATTTCCTGTGCTAAACATGCCCAAAGTTTTCTCGTCAGCATCAACTACGGTGAACGTTACGTTTGGTTGGATCCCATTCCCTCTCAGCAGGTTTACAATCCATGCAGCAAACTCGTAAGTGGTATTTGGACAGAGGTCAATCGGATTGCTGGATTCATAAAAGACACCAGGATCAGGGGCTGCATTTACAATCATCATGTAACCACCAAAGTCATTCGGCGTATGGTTGAAAATATCATACCATCCTCCGTTCAGGCCTGTTGTACTTTGAGCAATGGTAAAATCACCTTCACCATTTACAGAGCCGAAAGGAACATAATTATAGGAGGTAATTATATCTGGCCTTGGACCTCTGCCACCTCCTCTGCCAAAGTCTATATTTACAACAGGATCGCCTAATGAACCTTCGCAGACTTGTGCGTTCGTATAAATAAAACTTAACATCAATATAAATACTAATGCAAAAGATTTAATATGGAGATCAGATTGGACCACAATGGAATATGAAGTTCAATGTAATCTTAAAAAATGAAATTTTTACAAAGAAACTATCGCGTTTTACAGTCTATTTAAAAAATCGATAGTATTGACATTATCAGCATAATCCCACAATTTTGGATGCTGACTTTCGCCAAACCCTAAGGTCGCAGTTTCAATTTGAAGTGGTGTTTGTGAAACTACGCATTGAAGATTCTCCTGATTGTTATTTATCGCAGCCTCTACATCTTCTAGATTAGCATAACTTTCATAATAAAGCACTGCCAGAGGGGATGAGGATCCAAAATCTTCTTTTAGGAGGAGAAAACCATTATCAAAGTGCTTTGCGCTGTTTACTAAATAAATAGATTTGTTATAATCGTAGTTATTATTGTATTTAAAATGATTGATAATGTCATTGTATTGCTCTAAGGGCTCAAAAAGGTTCTTAACGTCGTACCCTTCCGGAAAGTAGATCTTTGACACATTTCTACAGCCCAAACCAAAGTAGTCAAATAAATCATGGCCAAGGTTCGCAATGTCTTCCTTGCTTTCCTGTCCAGTCAATACAGCGATACTTGTTCTGTTTTTCCTTATGATATTAGGGACTTTTCCAAAATAATAGTCAAAATATCTAGAAGTATTGTTGCTTCCTGTTGCAATGACGGCATCGAAATCCTTTAATCTTTCTACATATACTACCTGTTTCTTCAAATCAGGCTCAATCTGGCAAAGTTTGCTTAGTACTGCCGGAAGTAATTTATCATCCGAGGACGATAATTTGATCAGGGCAATATTTCCGGTTGCAAGAACAGCTATAACGTCCTGGAAACCAACTAAGGGAATATTTCCAGCCAAGATTAATCCTACTTTTTTTGGAAGGGATGTGACATGGATTCCCTCGAACCAAGTGTGTAAATCTTTCTCATTAAGCATTTCACTCAAAGCATTTAAGGACCTATGCACCTCCAGTTCTGTAAACCAGGCGTTATTATTTCTAGCGGAAAAAATAATATCTCTGAAATCCTCGTCAGGGGAAGCCAGAAACTGACTAAGTTTTTTAAATGCAATAATTAGTTTTTCAGCAGTAAGGATCGCCATAGTCCAACAATTTTAAAGTTTAAGTGTTATATTTGCGCTGCAAAGGTAAACTTAGCAAATAGAATTAGACGAACCATGGCTATTATAATAACAGACGAATGTATTAACTGCGGAGCATGTGAGCCTGAATGCCCTAATAATGCAATTTATGATGCAGGCACGGCCTGGAGATTTTCTGATGGTACAAACCTCAACGGTATCATTGATTTCGGTGATCAGCAGATAGAGGCAGATTCTGCACAAGATGCAGTCTCTGATGAAGTCTACTACATTGTTTCAGACAAATGTACAGAATGTAAAGGATTTCATGATGAACCCCAATGTGCTGCGGTTTGTCCGGTGGATTGCTGCGTAGATGATGAAGATGTGCGCGAAACTGAAGATGAGTTATTGGCGAAGAAAGCCTGGTTGCATCAGGAAGGTTAAGCCTTAAGATATACTTAATTGAAAGGGCATTCTATTGAATGCCCTTTTTTATTATTGTTATTAATGCTCCTCGTATTTATTAGGAATAATCAGAACGGGACAAGCAGCTTTTCTTGCAACATGTTCGGCCACACTTCCCATTAAAAAGTGGTACAATCCAGTTCTCCCATAAGTACCAATCACTATTAAATCAGATCCATACTCATCAGATTGCTGGATGATTCCGTGTGCTGCACTATCTATCACACTTAAATAGGTTGTAGGTACACCATCACCGAATTTACTTTCAATTTCTTTAAGCAAAACATGGCTGTTTTCTTCGCTATTATCATAAGTATCTAAAAACACTGGTGCAAGCGATAGATCAGGGTTTACGTTTGCAGGAACTGGCTCAATGATATTCACAAGCGCCACTTCTGCTCCAAACGTCTTGGCGAGGTCGTATCCTGCCTTTGCAGCTTTTTCTGAACAGGTACTATTGTCGACAGCAATTAGGATCTTCTTGGGATTCATCTTCTTTATAATTAAGTTTTAATACATTTTATTCAACAAATTAACTCTTTTAAAGTTTACTTTTATGCTACTGATAGAATTATGGAGCAACTATTTGGAATATGCCGGGTGTCTGTCGCCCCAATGAGGTTTGAACCGTCTGACAAAGCAGAAAATGCTTCTCAATTATTATTTGGCGATTTCGTAGAGATCCTGGATAGTCAGGAGAGGTGGTGGTATATCAGAACTGCGTTCGACCATTATGAGGGCTGGGTAGATTTTAGACAATTGATTCTGGTTTCCGAAAAAGAATATGTGAGTGGTAAGCAGATTAAACACCTCGCACCTCCACAAGCTTTGAATATGTTGACTGATTCTCTTGGTAACAAGCTTTACCTTAGTCCAGCCAGCAATCTCCCTGCGTTTACCGATGGCTTTTGTTTATTAGGTAACCAAAAGTATGAAGTTTCATTTCAACCGAAGACTTTCGGTTTTGCAGACATAGATTCCCTTATCTCAACCGCCTTATTCTTTTTAAATACACCATACCTATGGGGAGGAAGAACTTTTTTTGGTATCGACTGCTCGGGTTTTGTCCAAAATGTATTTAAGCTAAATGGTATTGAGTTAAAAAGAGATGCCTGGCAACAAGCTGAACAAGGGAGTACCGTTGACTTTTTACAAGAAGTTCGTGCAGGAGATGTAGCATTTTTTGACAATGAAGCAGGAAGAATTACTCACGTAGGTATCATGTTAAATACTGCCCAAATCATTCATGCTTCTGCAAAGGTCAAAATCGATCCAATAGATACTCAAGGGATTTTTAGCAACGAGTTAGGGAAATACACTCATAAATTGCGAATAATAAAACGCTTTATTGACTAAAGATCTTTCCGTTACAGTTAGTCCTTTACTTCAGGAGTTATAATTTTAGAGCTGGAAGCTCCAGATCATCACCTGTCGATCATCACCCGTAGAGATTAAATACCTACCATCCTGGCTCCACATCAATTTGTTTATGGAATGGAAGTGCCCTTCTGTTTGCTTCTCTAAACTCAAGATTTTATACAGTTTGAAATCTTCAGCATTCCAAAGCTTAATGCTTTTATCCTGACTACAAGTCGCAAAGTATGGCGCTGATGGGTGAAATGCTATTCCATAAATACTAAACATATGGGCGCCAATTTGATTTTGCAAATCGTACCCTGGCAAGTTCCAGAATTTCAACTGAGCATCCCTGCTTCCTGTGACCAAATACACTCCAGTAGGGTCATACTGCAATGATGTAATAGGTAATTTGTGTCCGGTAAGTTGTCTTTGAAATCCGTAATCTGAAGAATTATATATTCTAACAACCCCATCTTTACAGCCTAGAGCCACTTCTTGCTCATTCTTGCTTACTGTAATGACGCGTACAGTATCACTGATCACCTTAAAATTATAGAGTAGGGAAAAATCAATAAGAGACCATACTGCTACAATTCCATCTTCACCTGTACTAAGTAGCTCTCTTTTGGAAGAAATAGTTTTAAGGTCAAACACTGCCTTCTTATGAAAGGAAAGTGTCGCCTTAACTAAGTTTTCTACCAGGTCAAATACAAGTATCAATCCGCTCCGTTGCGCAATAAATAGGAGGTTTTCAAAGCGGTGCATTGCATAGACAGAGCTTTGAACGGGAACTAAAACTTTAACGAAGCCCATAGTTTCCAATGACCATTCTACAACACCTTTATCATTTCCAGCGCTATAAAATGTTTGATCATTCAGACCCTCGCTTAAGGCGTAGATAGGGTTTTGGTGCCCACTTAAAGTATGTAGATGCTTAAGCATTGTGAGCTATAGCTTTTTAATATGTCTGCCTTCCAAATTGACTCCGATATCAGCCAGGGATTTCCCTTTTTCTTTTAGTAGAACCAGCAGGTGAAACATCAGATCAGAACTTTCATTCACAAAATCTTCGTCAGTTTCTGCTAGGGCGGCGATTACGGTTTCAACACCTTCCTCACCAACTTTTTGAGCGATTTTATTAAGACCTTTTTTGCGTAATTTGTTTACATAAGACTCCTCAGCTGGATTATCATAGCGGTCGCCAATGATTTTCTCCAACTCAAAGATGAAGTTCTGGTTATAGCTAGTCTGAAAACAGCTACGGGAACCAGTATGACAAGTTGGACCAACAGGATCAGCTTTAATCAGTATTGTATCGTTGTCGCAATCAATATGGGTTTCTTTAACGTAGAGGAAGTTGCCACTTTCTTCTCCTTTAGTCCAGAGTCTGTTCTTAGAACGGGAGAAAAAGGTAACCTTCTTTTCTTCCTGAGTTTTGTCCCAGGCTTCCCGGTTCATGTATCCCAGCATTAGAACTTCAAGGGTTTGTGAATCCTGTATAATTACGGGTACGAGTCCCCCAGTTTTATCGAAATCTATATTTATCATGCGTTCCAGTTATAGCCTAACAGGTATGTTGTGTTTTTTTAATTCTTGTTTTAAAACGGGGATAGGGATTTCTCCATAGTGAAACACTGATGCTGCTAAAGCTGCATCCACCCCAGTTTGTAAAAATAATTCTGTAAAGTGCTCCACTTTTCCGGCACCACCTGATGCAATTACAGGAATATTGACAGACTTGGAAACTTTGTCCAACAAAAGACAATCAAATCCGTTCTTAGTGCCATCATGATCCATTGAAGTTAATAATATCTCTCCGGCACCTAATCCTTCAGCTTTGATGATCCAGTCTTCTGTTTCAAGTTCTGTACTTAATCGACCACCATTAAGATACACCATATTCCGACCATCTATCAATTTTGTGTCGACAGCCAATACGACAAACTGTACTCCAAATGCTTTTGCAAGTTCCTCAATTAAAACAGGATTTCTAACTGCGGCAGAATTGATACTAATTTTATCCGCTCCTGCATTTAGAAGTGCCTCTGCATCAGCTACAGAAGTTATTCCTCCGCCGATTGTAAAAGGTATGTTGAGCTGACGGGCAACAGATTTAACCATTTCAATGGTAGTGCCTCTTCGCTCATGAGTAGCGGTAATATCTAGAAATACAAGCTCATCAGCACCTTGTTGTGCGTATTGCCAGGCAAGTTCAACCGGGTCACCCGCATCTCTTAAGTCTACAAAATTGACTCCTTTTACTGTTCTGCCATCTTTAACATCCAGACAGGGGATGATACGTTTACTCAGCATTTAGTTATAGAGAAGTCATTTGCTTTAAATTCCATTCTTTGATCTCATCAATACTCACCCTGTTTTCATAAATGGCTTTTCCGACAACTACAGACCGTATATCAAGTTCTGCAAGTTCTTCGATATCTTTCATCGAACTGATACCGCCAGAAGCAATCAGTTTGATAAAAGGAGAATGATCAAGTAGCTTTCTATATAGATCGATTGCTGCACCACCTAGTTTACCATCTTTGTTGATGTCTGTGCAAAGAAACCTAAAGAATCCCAGCTGCAGACATTTATCTACATAGTCCATTAGTTTAATTGGCGAACTTTCCATCCATCCCGAGTATTTGATCACCTCGTCGAGAACATCAATCGCTATAACTATTCTATTGGCGTAGTCATATTTTTTCCCGACTTCAGTACTTAATTCCTTCAAGAACTCTGGGTTGGTAATCGCCTGCGTACCAACAATTACACGATGAATACCAGCATCCAGAAGATCAGTAACCTGCTTTATGGTACGGATTCCACCGCCATATTGCACTTTCATATCTGTCTTTCTGATGATTTCAAATAGCTCGGCCTGATTGCTAAAGTCACCTTTAGCTCCATTTAAATCGATAATATGGATAAACTCAGTACCGTTTGAACGGTAAGTTTCGATCATTTCTGCTATGGAAACATCATATACCGTCTTCTGGTTATAGTCGCCTTCTACTAAGCGAACCACTTTTCCATCTAAAATATCAATTGCTGGAATTATATACATTTTACTGTTTTAAGTTTGAAAAATTCTTTAATAAACGCTCACCGGCAATACCAGATTTCTCTGGATGAAATTGTACCCCATAGAAATTATCCTTTTGAACGGCTGCTGAGAACGGCATGCCGTAATTTGCAGTAGCAATGTCAAAAGTAGGGTTATATTCAATAAAGTACGAATGAACGAAGTAAAATTGTGATCCGCTTTCAACACCTTCAAATAGTGAATTGTTTTTATGCTCTATGTTATTCCAGCCCATATGCGGAATCTTAATTCCCTGAGCCTTATCAAATAACCTAGTCTTAACAGGAACAATATTCATCATTTCTGCATCCCCTTCTTCAGAATGCGCTGTTATCAACTGCATTCCTACACAAATTCCTAAAACTGGTTTTTTTAAAGCTTTAATTGGCCCCACGAGTCCTGTCTGTTCTAATTTGCGCATGGCTGCTCCCGCATGGCCAACTCCAGGTATAATGATGTGCTTATATCTCTCCAGATCAGCTTTTTCATTCACCATTCCATAGGGGAGGGCCAATCTTTCCAGTGCTGAGGTCAGAGAAAATATATTCCCTGCACCATAATTAACAATTCCAATCATCTCTACAGTATTTTAATTACAATACACCCTTGGTACTTGGCAAGACAAGTTTCTCTGCATCTCTTTTAATTGCCATCTTGATCGCCTTTGCAAATGCCTTAAAGATAGACTCAATCTTGTGGTGCTCATTCTCGCCCTCAGCTTTTATGTTCAAATTGCATTTTGCCGCGTCAGTGAAAGACTTGAAGAAATGATAAAACATTTCTGTAGGCATATCGCCGACTTTCTCCCGCTTAAATTCGGCATCCCATACGATCCAGGCGCGGCCGCCAAAGTCAATTGCAGCTTGAGCCAGACAATCGTCCATAGGCAAGCAGAATCCATAACGCTCAAGACCTAATTTATTGCCAATTGCTTTTGCAAATGCTTCACCTAAGGCAATCCCTGTATCTTCAATGGTATGGTGTTCATCTATATGAAGGTCGCCCTGCGTTTTAATCTTTAAATCCATGCTACCATGTCTGGCAATCTGGTCAAGCATATGATCGAAAAAATGTAACCCAGTAGAAATTTCTGCTTTTCCAGTACCATCAAGATCAAGTTCTATGCTGATTTTGGTCTCATTTGTATTCCTTTGATGCGAAATAACTCTGGATCCCGCCTTTAGCATCGTGTAAATGTCTACCCAATGTTGGGTTTGCAAAGCAATGTGTTCACCCAATGTCTCTGCTTTTTCCATCATCTCATTTACACCCAAGAGATCATTGTTACGAAGCCATATTGCTTTTGCACCAAGATTTTTGGCCAGGATGACGTCATTTAGTCTATCTCCAATGACAAATGAGTTGGCCATGTCATATCCTTCTTCCAGAAAATGAAGTAATAACCCTGTATTTGGCTTTCTTGTAATCGCATTATCATGGGCAAAAGTCTTATCAATAATCACTTCTTTAAAGAAAATACTTTCACCTTCCAATGTTCTCATGATTAAATTATGGATAGGCCAAAAGTTTTCTTCAGGATGAGATTGGGTGCCCAAACCATCTTGATTGGTAACCATAATCAGTTCAAAATCAAGCTCTGTAGCAATCTTAGATAAGTAATAAAGCGCTTTGGGATAAAAGATCAGCTTATCTATTGAATCAATCTGCTCATCATCAGGCTCCTTAATCAGTGTTCCATCTCTATCTATGAATAGTACTTTTTTCATGTTTTAAATACTTTTTAATGCGTTCAAAAGTGTTTCGTTTTCTTTTTTAGTACCTATGGTTATTCGCAAGCAACCCTCACATAGCGTTACTTTTGATCGGTCCCGAATAATGATCCCTTGTTCAACCAGGGCATTGTAAGTTTTTAAAGCCTCTTCAACTTCTACCAGAATGAAATTCGCATCCGAAGGATAG
>Ga0247814_10002540_pt1 | contig 10052 bp, 9 predicted proteins | sample UWRJL179409R1_FD_179947 | JGI IMG/M metagenome (GOLD analysis project Ga0247814, IMG submission 179947) | Plant litter microbial communities from Arlington Agricultural Research Station in Wisconsin, United States - UWRJ-L179-409R-1 | ecosystem: Environmental > Terrestrial > Plant litter >... | reverse complement strand
ACCCCAAGCTATAAACTCCAACTTAACAGTTTAGTTGACGTAGCATTCCACCTGCAAAGCTTCGCCATCCGCATCCTCCTCACCAAGTACCGTCTCCGAAACCATCGAATTTGGGTCAAGTTTGTCACCTTCAAATTGCAAAATAACCTCCTTCTCATCGGGTAATCCGTGAGCCTTACGATATTGATCTACCAGCTTTTGGACCAAATCTGATGGCGCACACTTCAATTTGACTGGCACCTTATCCTTTACTCCTTTCAACAGAATCTTGTACTTGACAACGGGTGCTTCTTGTTGTGGCTCAGGGGTTGGTTCAGCTAGCTTTCGCAGATACTCTTGAAGTAGTTCATGAGTCCAAATCTCCAGATGTAGTCTACCGTTCTCATCGAGAACTTCCGAAGAGATGGCTGAACCTGGGGTTGGAAGACAGAGACTTTCACATGTCGAGACATCGAAAAGTTGCTTCTGTCTCCATGTTAGCATAATTGAGTTCTTCATTGACTCTGGTATGACACCAAGCTTGATGAATTTATCAACCCAGACTTCCCGAACGACTTTCAGCGGCTGATATAATTTTCTCCTGACTATAAGCGGTGTTGTATTTGGGATCATGGAGGTGACAAGAATTTCTACCGGTGTTTCATTGGCGGGTGTCTTTCCCCCCTCTTCGAAAATATCATCGTCATCTTCAATGTTGGATCCTTTGATGTTCTGGTTCTGCTCTGAAACTGCTTTTGCCTTCCGACGCTCAAGTGCCTTTAGTCTCTCCTGCCGCTCCCTTGCTTTGGCAACTAGGTGTGGCAATTCCTCAACTTCCTGTAATTCCGGTTCGTCGTCATCTAGAATAGCTACGGAGTCTTTGATCATGGGCATAAAGTCATCATCATCGTCACTTATGCTAATAGGTTCCGTTGCATGCTTAATTGCTGTGGCATGTTGGGTATTGCTTGTTATGGTTGGCATAGCTACATCCTTCACCTTGCCCATTGTCCTAGTATAACGTTTGGAGAGCGATTCGGGTGACCCCTGACTTTTGTTCTCCCCCGATATTGGCGCTCCTATGCTACACGGTATCGAATTGGAGAGTGGTCTATAACTGTGATTAGTATCTGCTTGGTAATTCTCCAGGCAAACTGACTTGTTACTCTCTCCACGATCAAACACATCTTGATCTTCGTCATCATAGGCATTTGAAGATACGCGTCTCCTCTTTTCAGGAGTATCGTGAGTATTTTCAGCGCTTGCCGTAGATCGCTTTCGTTCCACCTTCTCGAGTTTCTTCAGCCTCCTCTTCTCCTCTTCCACTACCCGAATTGGAAAAAGGTCTTTGGCCCTGCTGAAGAATTCAACACCATCTTCCACTGGCTTATCAGGAATGTCAGATATTTTTCTCTTAAAGAGAGACTTCTTTTTGGGGGGTGCTATGGGTGGTGTAATGTCGGTGTCGCCCATTGTGAAAATGGTTGTAGGCAGGTTTGCAACTTGCAAGTAGATTGCTATATATCCTATATACTATAGTCGCATGTCCCTGATTAGCATAAAAGGCTCGAAAGCGAAGCAGAGCATATAGATTGACGCGATACAAATATTGAGTTGTGATGTGCAGCCTCGTTGAAATTCACCAGGTCACGTTGTACCCCACGAAGCCCCACTATTAGATAAACGATACAGCTACACCTTCACAGTTGAATCTAGCAATCAACACCAACTATCAACTACAATGGAAAACGGTGCAAATCAAGGTGACAGTAGAGACCCCTCTGGGTTTCTTTCCGAGATTATTGGAAGTCAAGTCACAGTCAAGCTCAATAGCGGCGTTGTCTACAAAGGGGAGCTTCAATCTGTAGATGGATACATGAACATTGGTAAACAATTCCTGGCCAGTTGCTCCACAGCGCTCTATACTTACACATTCTAGCGCTTGAGAAAACCGAAGAACATATCGATGGCGTAAAGAAGAGGAGCTACGGGGATGCATTCGTGCGTGGAAACAATGGTAAGAATATCAGACAAACCTTACATCTGGTTGTTGTTAATATCTACTAGTCATGTATATTTCGGCCGATTGATGCAAAACAATATGTCATTCATACTTTCAAATAGGAGAAACCCTGCCAAGTTCGTGCAGCAAGCATTAGCAAGGCATTAGGACAGCAAAAAAGAAGACATAGGCGGATAGGATGATCTGGCATAACAGAGACGATACCACAATCCCACGAGCAATGTGTTTTTCGGGGCTTGGTTTTGAAGCCACATTTGATTTTCAGGGGCATAGATAATCAAATACGAGAAGTCCAAGCAAAATATGTCACACCATGAACTGCAATCTCCCCTCCCTCATTACGCTTGATATCTTCATTTTGCAGAGCCTCCAAGACTCTCTGCTTAGTTTTTGCCTTCTGTTCCGCCGTCTGGTTTGCTATTTGGCTCAAGGTTGAGTACCTGGACCAGATATCTTCATCTTGGAGCCACACAGTCCACCTGATGCTATCCTCCCCGATTGGAAGCGAGAATTTTGGAGTAGTAGCATGGAAAAGGGTGGCTTCTTGCTGGCTCTCGAATACTTCTTTCCACTTCATGTCCCTAAACCTGGGGAGACCATCGCCATGCTCGGTGATGATGTTTTTGAGTGCCTGTTCCCATTCCGAAGCCGCTCCCCAATCTTTCGGCCCATTGTCTTGAGATGATTAGCAACAGAAAGAACACTGGAGGAAACAACTCACAATCCTCAACGTTCCAGATCATCTAGGTTTCGATTAGCACTAAGATTACAGACTTAAAAGAAACCCTAACTCTCTGCTTACAGCAACGCACGCAGGCTGAGATCGACATACAGAAGACATCGTGCAGTTTTAGGGAGATTTGACACAACTCGTATCAAACACTATCATGCAACCAAAACTCAAGAAGTGTGGGTGCAAATCCTCAGATTCATTGTCCATTGTGTAATGGTGTTAGGCACAATGACTTTTAGATATAAATCCAATCTAAATTGGTCATGTTTTTCAAAGTACCAAAAGCATTTCAAGAGTTAAATAGCTAAACTATAGCGTGAAAATCGACAATAGAAGAGTGAAAAGTGAAGCCATCAACTACTCACACCAAAAGCAGCCCCTGGTTTCAAAACTCTATGGATCTCAGTGAGAGATTCTTCCGTAGCAAACCAATGAAATGCCTCAAATCCGCACATCAGCATTCCCCTTTTGAGCAGTTGATTTAATCACCAACCTGAGCAGCAATGCATCCATCTCCCCAATCCTCTCCAACTGGCATATTACTGGCATCTCCAGCGACAACTTTAATATGAGCTCCTAGGTTCTTCTTGAGTAGGGTCTCCCGCATCTCCTCATGGGGTTCCACAGCTACAACCTCAAATTGCTCTGGCCTTTTTGCTAAGGCTTCCGTAAACTTGCCAGTACCACAAGCGATTTCTATAATTCGTGCATTGCGCTGATTTGCTACTCCAAGGTTTAGGAGAAGTCTGTCTACCGCGTCAGTGGGATAGCTGGGTCGGTGCTGATCATAGCTGGCAGCGTTGTTAAACCCCTCCTGAGCTTGTTGGGGAAGAGAGAATTTGGTGGTCATGTTTGCATCCGTGTATCGAACTTTCTGGCTGATGATTAATATGAAATCTACGAAATAATAGCTGGCAAGAATGTGACACATATGGAATTGAAATGATTGGCAAGCGATGACGACATCATTACAAACATTCTCAATTTGATTGTTTTCCAATGGGATCTGGAGCTAAGGAACTTGCATTATGATTTAGATAAGGTATCTAAGTAGCAACGACTAGCTGATTAGTCTATCTAGTATGGAATACCATTCGTCAATTGCTGGAACTGATCATAAACCCCAGTCGAATAGCTCGAATAGCTCTTCTTAATGAGATCTTTCATGTACTCGGCAGCCTCCCTTTCACTTTTCTCCAAAACAAATCTTTCCTTGAAATGTTGGATCGTCTCTGGTTTGAAGCATGGTAAACCGCTCTCCATCATCAACAACACAATTTGACTTAGCTTTTCTGTGTGCTGCCTCGATGCCAGGAAAGCCTTCACGCACAGTTCTTCGAACCATTTGAATGCTTGATGTTCTGTACTGCCGCCCATGACAGCCATCATTTCACTCGTGAGCTTGAACGGCGCTCTCTCAAACTTGACGCCACCAGGAGCAATATCAAAACAGAAACCAAAATCAATATGCAAGATGTGTCCTGCATCATCGATCATGATATTACCATTGTGTCGATCTTTGAATTGCAATATGAATGAAATCATGGAGTAAGCAGCCATGCTTTTCACAAAGTTGTTTCGCGCTTCCTGGAATCGCAAGGAGTCCTCGTTGCCATACTTCGAAATAAAATAGTCATAAAGGCCATTGACTGCTTCTCTGCCAACCATATCACGAGAAATTGAGTTGGGGAGAACATCGATGACACCACAGCCTGGCGCGGTCGCTGTAACACGATACGGGAATACGTAAACATCGAGTCCAACATCATTAAATATGCCTCGGAATGCCGCAATCATTTGAAGGGCAAGGACATCCTGGCGGCAATCGTCTCCCACTTTGAAGATAGCTGACTGCCATATCTCTATCGTGTTCTCTTGAGAGATGGGAGCTCCAGCTTGGTTGGCCTCCTCAAGCATCTCATCGGTACCTTCTAAGCCTCCTTTGTTCTTTTTGATACGGAATGTTGCCATGTATGGTGCTTTGGCGTGACTTTGCAGTGGCTTACCTGACTTCCTATCAATACCAATGACCACACCGTCAGGATTGCTAGGCAGATACACTCCAACTTCAACCACAATCTTGCGTAGTTCTTCCTCAATCTTTTGTTTTTTTTCCTCCTTGGGACTTTTTATAAATGGTTTCAGTAGACCTGAAATATTGGTAACCTCGTCAAAAAAGCTAAACTCCCGTTCGAAGAAAACTTTGTCCACGGCCGAAAATTTGGCAATCATTCTATCCATAACCAGGTCAATTGTTGGCTTGATGTCATCGGGCTAAGCTATTGTCAGCATATATCGTTTAATGATTTTAGTTTATCTCACAATTAAAGAATCTTCATCCTTGTAAGCGTTAGCCTTCATATTCCAGATAATTTGATGAGCAAAAAGCTGCGAAAATTGTGCTGTCTCAACAATGTATCTTGCAACATATCCCAAAACGTCAAACCGTAAGGTCTGTACGATTTGTGGAACATAGAAGAAAGTTACGTCAACAGAATGACTCTCTAAGGCTCGCATGGCGTATTGAAGAATAAAGGGGTGGTTGCGATATGCAGGTAGGAAGTATGTAATGGCGGTGATTGGGTTTACAGGCGCCCAGTAAAGAAGATACTTTAGTTGAGATGAGACATCTTCTGGAAGAGATTCTCCAAGAAGCACTTGAACTGCCTCAGGTTCCGATATGGCTTTATCTGGGAATTTGAGAAGAAGCCAACGAATCTCTCTCTCGAGCCTAGGTGAAGGAAATCTGGAGATAAGCTGCAACGCCAGCGATGGACTCTGATCCCAAGCGGTTCGAATCAATGGGATGAGGGTTGCTTCATTTGGAGGTTTTGTTGAGTGAATTTGTGTCTCCCGCGACTCATTCAAAGGGAACAACCAGACAGATAGTCTAGCTTGCTCACTTTCAATCAAAGTTTGCAGAAGAGCCTCCTTCAGATGCAGAGAATTCAGAAGTGGCGTTTGCTTTTGACCAGATAATGTAACACTTTTCAGTGCAGCAGACACATCTCTAAGCAGCCGTACTTCGGCCATCAGCTGGATTCGATTACCACCAAATGACCATCTTGGGGCAAAACAAAACCAGCTCAACGCTGCAGAAAGAATTTGGTCTTTCAACAAACACCTCGAAGAATGGCCAAGCCCAGTGCTATGTCGAAGTACTTTTAGACCGAAAAGTATAATATGAAATCTGATTTCTCGTGATAAAGGGTGGCCAGTCGAGTTCTTCAAGCCTCCAAGAGTAGCATCCAGGAGTCTTAAAAACACCTTCTCTATGTGAGGATTTCCAAGTCTAGTAGCATTGAAATGACTGCTTAGAAATGTCAAAAGGCGCATATGAGGAGTAAGTATGTTGCGGGCTGCTTGTTGTTGTTTGGAAAGAGCTGCTTTATCACTCGGGGCAAATTCTTCTTTCAAGTAGAAGGGATCGAGATGCCTGATAACATTAGTATATCCACAAGAACAAATTCTGAGTTGAGCTCTTACATGAACTTCGAGTTGAAGATCCCGAGTCTTCGCTGGATAGTAGATTCCCATTGTTGAGCAATTTCCGTCAAAATCCTTGGTTCCATCCGCGGATTTTCATTTATAACTCCGAGCCACAGCGATATACCGAGATTGATTGATTGCTTGGTGAAGATGGAAAATGGGATGCTGACTAGATGATGCACGATAGCACACTCATCTTTCTTAGTACGACAGAGTAGTGCTGCTGCTCTTCGTAAAATATCCCTTAACTCACCAATTGGAATGTACTTGCGTTTGATTGTCCGGGCTTCGAGATGGGCAAGTACAGTGGCAGCATCATCAGAAGTTTTTTCGGATCTACTTCCAACAGATCCACGCCGATCGCTCAAGTGCATAAATTGTAGCCACTCTGCATCATGATCCGGAAGTGCTTCTGCATATCTGTACTCTTGGCGTGTTGTGTATTGAGCAACAAAATCAGAAGCTGTATTGATATTGAGATCACCATGACGATCTATAGAATTTAATCTCTGATCAGTACTAGGAATAATAGATCCCATTTGTGAAGCGAATGATCGTCCAAGTGATATGTGACCGTAAGCTCCATCATCGTCATATTCAGACAAATACGTCTGCAGCAAGCCTTTAACATCCAGCGGAGCAATGTTAATAACAGATGTGACCCAAGATTTTGCCTTTGTATACAGGTTGTCAAGTGTTCGGCGACGGAGTCCATAATCATCAGACAGATCAACCGTGACTTGACCTCGAGTAGATGTGAAGGATGATTTCCATTCATACTCATCAGTCTCAGACTCTAGGCAGCTTGTCCACATGAGGGAAAGTAGCTCCAAGAGTGCAAATAGGGAAGCTTTTTGACAGAGAGCAGAAGGTACATCGCGAATAATTCTGTCGGCACACATCATCGCTGCTTGCTGAACCCTATCAATACGATAACAGCAACCGCTAAAAATTGAGGCTAGTTGCTTTGCAACATAAGGAGCGGAGAATGTTGGGTTCGTTCCGGTGAGCGTTTTGCGAAGATAGGTATCCATCACCGCAGCATTGATAGAATCCATTGCGTCACTCATCTCGCCTCTTCGCATACTCGGTTCAAGGAAATAAGTTAGTGCCTTCGTACAGTCGCCGGAATCTGCCCGTAGAGTTTCTACGAGGTAAGCCGCTTGCAAGAAAATTACCTTACGGTAACTCAGCCCCTTCACTTCGGAAGCTTTAGAAGGTATTAAAGCAGTCAACCTCTTTTTCTGGGCTGCTTCGTGATTTGAAGTCCCACCACGGCGCAGAACAGTATTGAGTTCAATATCGCTCTCAACCTGTTCACCGCGTTGCTCTGTAACCAATGGTCGAGAATGAATCGCTATGATTCGCAGCTCATTAATATACTTCTTTCCTCTATCCGTATTGATAGAGAAGCCGTGAACAGCTATATTGAACCATGCGTCACGGATAAGTGATAACATCTCCTCGCTCAGGTTCTCGCTTGTGGCCAAATCATTCTTAGACATCAGTATTGCAAGTGGTTGTAGTAATTGGGAGATTTCGTGCGCTGCAACTTCGACATCCGCTTCTTTGGTATTTTGTGCTTGATGAACGTCACCTCTGCTGATGATGTCTTCCAAAAGATACTCCAGATATACATCATAGAGAGAAGACTCCTTGGTCAAATTCGATGATAGATAAACACGGCCTTTCATTACCTGTAAAGTTAGGTTCCATCTGGTGTTCAACGCTCAAGAAAACTTACTGCACTCAGAAGAATTTCATTGTTCTGTACGATCCCTTCATGACTGAGCCTTGCATATAATTTCAACAAAGACCGGAATTCTAATGGGCCACCACTAAGAGATAAGCGCGCTGCTTCGGTAATGATACGGCCATCGATAGATCGACTGACTTTGTCAATCTTCTGAAGAAGCATTGACTGCGCCAGTGCAGTAATTTTGGGATCATTGCAACTGGCTGCAATACCACATATCGCGTGAACAACATTTCCATACACAATCGACGTCTCTTCCTCGCCACTTATTGCCAGTGATATTGAGCTGCCAGTTGGTTGTTTACCACCATAGAACGTAGAATTTACACTACCTTCTATATTCATGTCACCATTAGCTCCACCAGCAAGAGCCTTTTCAGTAGTAGTGCTGGAGCTGAGGACATTCCCAAGCGTATAAAGAGTTGTGATAACTGCATCCTGCGAGAGTATGTGAAGAACGTAAGCTAGGCAGGTTGATGCAACGAGTATTGTTTGTCCTCGAGGGCCACCTTGCACGATGAATCGAGGCAACAGGCGACTAATGTTTGGAGCAAAACTAGGAGAGAGTTTTGCTACCAAGGCCAAGCATCGAAGGACCACGCTCGCCAATGTCTCGTCAGCCATTTGTATTGGATCAGCAAGAGTGTCCTCAAGCCAAGACATTAGAGGATCAACATCCGCTGCATCTTCATTAAGCATAGCACAATTTAGATAACTAGTCAACGCAGCTGCTTTGACTGAGAAGGCAAGTCTCTGTTGCCAAGCAGATCCCAGTCGAAGATAATCTGCTCCATCTGCAAGTAGACTCATCTCATCGCAGGAAATGTCAGCCATTGTTTCAATGGTGGTGAAATCAACCTCTCCTCTTGGGGAAGAAGAATTGGGTCTGGAAACACTAGTCCCAGACATCAACAAGTCTAGGATATCATTTCCTCTCAGAACATCAACATCAGCAACCAGGAGAGAGGATGCAGCTACTAGCAGCCACATGAAGCTTCGTTGCAACAACATGGCCCCGAGGGGACGTCCGATAGCAGCATAGTGTCGAATGTATCTCTTGCACTCCTTCACATTACTATGCTGAGAGTTCGAGTTTCTCAAAACTGAGAAGGCGGTCTCAACTGAAACTAAAAATCCTTCAGACTGCAGCATACAAGTGTTAGCGAGTCCTAGATGAAGGAAATGGGACGAGGCTTGCAAAGGCAGATGACCAAAGCAATGCCTACTACCGATCAAGGGTAGAATCTACTCACTAGAATACTTTTAACACGCTCAATTAGAGCCAATCTCTCGGAAGCGTTCCAGAAATTAGCGTAAGTCGCAGCCGCGTCCAAAAAGCCAAGAATAGAAATAGTGAGGGTGACTACATGGACTGCTTCCTCGACTTCAGAGGAGCCTCCATGATCCGAACCAGTTCCTTGCAAGGCTATCTCTGAGGTAGCTTCCGCACAGTTGCTTAAATACCGCCAAAGGATTTTAGACACAGAAAGATCATGGTTCAAGCCCAGCGATAGCAGTGCTGTTGTTAAACCATAGCTTAAAGCTTCAACGGGGGAAGGCTCAATATCGCGTAGGAAAGGTGATGGTAAAAAAACCTGAGAGGGGGCGTCCAGAATATAGGGGGAGAGCTGTTCTGCGAGACGCTGTGCGCTTTCATGAGATTCGAGCAATGGTGCCGCTTTGCAAAGTGCTAGTAAAACCTCGAATTCTTTTATATTCATAGGCGTCCCAGTCAAATATTTCGTAGCCCCTTTTACAGTGCCATTCTGTGCTTGTCTACCACGCTTTAAGCCACCTTTGCAAAGTCGTTCAAGGTCAGAGTTCCCGGATGCTGATGACGTCGCAGAGAGTGCAGCAATCCTCTGCAAGGCTTTTCGGCGAATGCTTGAAGAACTATTTAAAATTAGTATACCACTGTACCAGGAAACGGTCTTATATACTTCTCCATACTGCCAGCCTGCCTTATCTATTGTGTTGATATCAATGAAATCTTATTTTATAACCAACTGTCATTATTGTACATTTATCCCAGAGACCTACCCCTGTCGTTCTTGGCGAGGCTCCCGCGACGA
>Ga0247814_10002539_pt1 | contig 10053 bp, 10 predicted proteins | sample UWRJL179409R1_FD_179947 | JGI IMG/M metagenome (GOLD analysis project Ga0247814, IMG submission 179947) | Plant litter microbial communities from Arlington Agricultural Research Station in Wisconsin, United States - UWRJ-L179-409R-1 | ecosystem: Environmental > Terrestrial > Plant litter >... | reverse complement strand
AACGCTGAGCGAGCTGTCTAAAACGGCTTCACCACCACCAGAATCACAATCAACAACAGCAGCACGACCGGCACCTCGTTAAACCACCTGAACCACCTGTGCGACTTGGTATTCGCGCCGCGCTCGAATTTTTTCAGCAGCGAGCCGCAGGCGTGATGGTAACCGATGGCCAGGATCACGAGCGCCAGTTTTGCATGCAGCCAGCCGCCCCGGAAACCGTAGCCCAGCCACAGCCAGATACCGAACAACAGCGCCGGAATCATCAGGATCGACGTGAACCGGTACAGGCGCCGCGCCATGCCGAGCAGGCGTTCGGTGGCTGCGGCGTTGGTTTCCTGCGCCAGGTTGACGAACAAACGGGGCAGGTAAAACAGCCCGGCGAACCAGGAGGCGATGAAAACAATGTGCAGCGCTTTAATCCAGAGCATGGGTTCCTTGGGTTGGTCTATTCGCGAATTTCGCCGTGACCGAACACGACGTACTTGAGTGATGTTAAGCCTTCCAGCCCGACCGGGCCGCGCGCGTGGAGCTTGTCGTTCGAGATGCCGATCTCGGCGCCCAAACCGTACTCGAAGCCGTCGGCGAAACGGGTCGAGGCGTTGACCATGACCGAGGCCGAATCGACTTCGCGCAAAAAACGCAGCGCATCGCTGTAGTTTTCGGTGACGATGGCGTCCGTGTGTTGCGACGACCAGGTGTTGATATGCTCGATCGCCGCATCGATGCCGTCGACAATTTTCACGGCCAGGATCGGCGCCAGGTATTCGGTGGCCCAGTCCTCTTCCGTCGCTTCGGCCAACAACGGATACCCGGCCAGCAAGGCATATGCCTCCGGGTCGGCGCGCAGCTCCACTTGCTTCTCCGCGTACAGCCGCGCCAGTTGCGGCAGGACCGTCGCGGCGATGGCGCGGTCGACCAGCAGCGTTTCCATCGTGTTGCAGGTACCGTAGCGGTGCGTCTTGGCGTTCAATGCAATCGGCAGCGCTTTGGCGAGATCGGCTTGCCCATCGATGTAGACGTGGCAGATGCCGTCCAGGTGCTTGATCATCGGGACCGTGGATTCCTTGATCAGGCGGGCAATCAACCCCTTGCCGCCACGGGGGACGATCACGTCGACATACTCCGGCATCGTGATCATGACGCCGACGGCGGCGCGGTCGGTCGTGTCGACCACTTGCACGGCGGCGGCCGGCAAGCCCGCGCCGGCCAGGCCTTCGGCGACCAGCCGCGCCAGCGCGCGGTTGCAGTGGATCGCTTCCGAGCCGCCGCGCAGAATGGCGGCGTTGCCGCTCTTGATGCACAGGCCCGCCGCATCGACCGTCACGTTCGGGCGCGCTTCGTAGATGATGCCGATCACGCCCAGCGGCACGCGCATCTGGCCGACCTGGATGCCGCTCGGGCGGTATTTCATGTTGCCGATTTCGCCGATGGGGTCCGGCAGCGCGACGACCTGGCGCAGGCCTTCGACCATCGTGCCGATGGCGTTGCTGGACAACGCCAGGCGGTCGAGCAGCGCCGGCTCCAGGCCTGCCGCACGCGCGGCGTCCAGGTCCAGGGCGTTCGCCGCCTGCAAAGCATCGGCGTCGCGCTCGATGGCGGCGGCAATGAGCAACAAGGCCTGGTTGCGGGTGGCGGAGGAGGCGCGCGCCATCGCACGCGAGGCAGCGCGGGCATTGCGGCCCATCTGCTGCATGTATTCAAACATGTCCATGTTCACGTCCATTCTTATCTTGCCACTTTCAGAGCCAGTTGCAGCATTGCGTCCCACGCATCGCCGGCAAACGCCTTGGCGCGCAGGCCCTTGACCATCTTGTCGACCTGGGCGGCATCCTGCAGTGCCGCTTCGAGCGTGGCCAGCGACAGGCGCCGCAACGCCGGGTCCATCATGCGTTCGCGCGGGCCCCAGATGCGGTGCTCCTTGAGCAGCGCGCCCAGCGGGCGGCCCTGCTCCATGCCGCTTTTCAGTTTCAACAGCGTGCGAATCTCTTCCGACACTGCCCACAACACCAGCGGCAGCGCTTCGCCCTCGCCTTTCAGGCCTTCGAGCATGCGCACCAGCCGCGCCGGGTCGCCCAGCAGCATCGCCTCCGACAGTTTGAACACGTCGTAACGCGCCACGTTCAGCACGGCGTCGTGGATCTGCTCGAACGTCAGCTTGCCCGGTTCGTGCAGCAGGCCCAGTTTCTGGATTTCCTGGTGCGCCGCGAGCAGGTTGCCCTCCACGCGGTCGGCGATGAAATCGAGCCCCTGGCGGTCGGCGCTCTGGCCTTGCCCCGCCAGGCGCTGGCCGATCCAGTTGGGCAGCGCCGGGCGTTCGATGGTCGGGATGTCGATGTAGACGGCAGCCTGCTGCAGGCTGGTGACCCACGACGCCTTGGCGCTTTGCCAGTCCAGCTTTGGCAGGGTGACCAGGGTCAGGTTGTCGGGGCTGAGGTCCTTCGCATACGCCTGCAAGGCCGCGCTGCCATCCTTGCCGGGTTTGCCGGTCGGGATGCGCAACTCGATCAGTTTTTTATCGCCGAACAGCGACAGTTCCTGGTTTGCGGCCAGCAGTTCGCCCCATTTGAACGTGCGCTCCACCGTCAGCACGTCGCGCTCCGAGTAGCCGTTGGCACGCGCGGCGCGGCGGATCTTGTCGGCCGCTTCCAGCGCCAGCAAGTGTTCGTCGCTGGCGATCACGTACAAGGGCGCCAGCGTCTTGGCAAGGTGACCCTCGAGTGCCTCGGGCCGCAGCATCATGGCAACACCACCTTAGACCGGCTTGATGGCCGCAAGACGGCGCAGGATCTGCTGCACCAGGTCGGTCTGCATGTCGCGCACCAGCAGCGCTTCTTCCGTTTCCTTGGCCAGGATCGCGTCTTCATTGAAGGCGATATTGCGCTTCAGGGCGATCTCGGTCGGTCCCAGCAATTCGACGCCTTCCGCGTTGCGCACCTTGAACACCAGGTTATAGGTCAGCAGGTATTCGCGCACGCGGCCCTGGGTATTGAGCGACAGGATCGTCTTGCCGCGCGTTTCGCTGACCACGTCGAGTTGCGCCTCGGCGCCTTTTGCGGTCTCGAGGACCTTCAGGCCATCGAGGCCGCGCAAATTGCGGCGCAGTTCCACGCCCAGCGGCGACGTTTCGCCAAAGCCGACGTAAATGCTGTGGAACGGCAGGTTGTAGCCTTCCGAGCCGCGCAGCTTGAAGCCGCAGGCCGTGAGCGTCACGGCCAGGGCCACCATCATCAGCCCGCGGGCCAGGTTCAATTTGGAAAAGGTCATCGTTACACCACAATGCTGATCAGCTTACCGGGAACGACGATGATCTTCTTCGGCGTCGACTCTACAAATTTCTTGACTGCTTCCGACGCCATGGCCAGCGCTTCGATGGTCGCCTTGTCGGCATCTTTCGCGACCTTGATCGAGCCGCGCAATTTGCCGTTCACCTGGATCATCATTTCGATCTCGGCCTGCTCCAACGCGGCCGGGTCGACCTGCGGCCACTGCACGTCGAGGATGTCGCCATGCGCGTTGGCGAAACCCAGTTCGACCCACAGGGCGTGGGTGATATGCGGCGCGACCGGATTCAACACGCGCAGGAACATCGACAAGCCTTCGGTGACCACCGCATCGGTCGCGGCGCCGTCTTCGAGCTTGCTGGACTCGAGCGTGTTGAGCATCTTCATGCAGGCCGAGACGACCGTGTTGTACTGGATGCGCTTCAAGTCGTAATCGGCTTGCTGCAGGATCTTGTGCAGTTCGCGGCGCAGGGTTTTGTGCGCTTCGGTTGGCGTGCCGGCGGCGCCGCCGTTCAGCGCAGCCGTCACGCGGCCCGACTGCGCAAAGGCATACGCCCACACGCGGCGCAGGAAACGGCTGGCCCCTTCGACACCCGAATCGGACCACTCGAGCGTTTGCTCCGGCGGCGACGCGAACATCGTGAACAGGCGGGCCGTGTCGGCGCCGTACTGGTCGATCTGCGCTTTCGGGTCGATGCCGTTGTTCTTCGACTTCGACATTTTTTCGGTGCCGCCAATATGGACCGGCTGGCCGTCGGCCTTGAGCAGCGCCGCTTGCGGGCGGCCCTTCTCGTCCAGCGACAGGTCGACGTCGGCCGGGTTGAACCAGATCTTGCGTCCTTCGCCGTCTTCGCGATAGTAGGTTTCGTTGAGGACCATGCCCTGGGTGAGCAGGTTGACGAACGGCTCGTCGAATTTGACCAGGCCGAAGTCGCGCATCACCTTGGTCCAGAAGCGCGCATACAGCAAGTGCATGACGGCGTGCTCGATGCCGCCGATGTACTGGTCCATCGGCATCCAGTAATCGTTGCGCGCGTCGACCATGGCGTCTTTCGCGCCTGGCGACGTATAGCGCATGTAGTACCACGACGAATCGACGAAGGTATCCATCGTGTCGGTCTCGCGGCGCGCAGGGCCGCCGCAGACCGGGCAGGCGCAGGCCAGGAACGCTTCGTATTTGTTGAGCGGATTGCCGGTACCGTCCGGGACGCAGTCCTCGGGCAGCACGACCGGCAAATCCTGTTCCGGCACCGGCACGGCGCCGTGTTCCGGGCAGTGGATGATCGGGATCGGCGTGCCCCAGTAGCGCTGGCGCGAAATGCCCCAGTCGCGCAGGCGGAAGGTGACCTTCTTGTCGCCCAGTTCCAGGCCGGCCAGGTCGCCGGAGACGGCGTTCACGGCGGAGGTGTAGTCGAGCCCGTCGAACTTGCCCGAGTTGACCATCACGCCGTTTTCCTTGTCGCCGTACCAGTCTTGCCAGGCGTCGAGGCTAAATTCCTTGCCTTCGACAGCGACGACCTGCCGGATCGGCAAATCGTATTTTTTGGCGAAGCCAAAATCGCGTTCGTCATGCGCCGGCACGCCCATCACGGCGCCGTCGCCGTAGGTCATCAGGACGTAATTGCCGACCCAGACCGGTACTTGTGCGCCCGTCAATGGGTGGGTGACGAACAGGCCGGTCGGCATGCCCTTCTTTTCCATCGTCGCCATGTCGGCTTCGATGACGCTGCCCAGTTTGCACTCGGCGATGAAGTCGACCAGTGCGGGATTGGTCTGCGCGGCCAGTTGGGCCAGCGGGTGCTCGGCGGCGACGGCGCAGAAGGTCACGCCCATGATGGTGTCGGCGCGGGTGGTGAAGACGTACAGCTTGCCGTCATTGACCAGTTCACCGGATGCGTCGGCGATCGTGTGCGGGAACGCGAAACGCACGCCCACCGATTTGCCGATCCAGTTGGCCTGCATGACGCGCACGCGCTCCGGCCAGCCCGGCAATTTGTTCTCGGCGTAGTCGAGCAACTCATCGGCGTAATCGGTGATGCGCACGTAGTACATCGGGATTTCGCGCTTTTCGATTTGCGCGCCCGAGCGCCAGCCTTTGCCGTCGACAACTTGTTCGTTGGCCAGCACGGTCTGGTCGACCGGGTCCCAGTTCACGGTACCGGTTTTTTGATAGATGATGCCTTTTTCCAGCATCTTGAGGAACATCCACTGGTTCCACTTGTAGTATTCCGGCGTGCACGCCGTCATTTCGCGCGACCAGTCGATGGCCAGGCCCATCGATTCCATCTGCGTGCGCATGTGGGCGATGTTGGAATATGTCCATTGGGCCGGCGGCACGTTGTTGGCCATGGCCGCGTTTTCCGCCGGCATGCCGAACGCATCCCAGCCCATTGGCATGAGGACGTTGTAGCCGTTCATGCGCAGGTAGCGGTACATCACGTCGTTGATCGTATAGTTGCGCACGTGGCCCATGTGCAGCTTGCCCGATGGGTAAGGCAGCATCGAGCAAGCGTAGTACTTGCCCTTCGGGAAACGCGGGTCATTTTCGACGGCTTTATACGCATCGATGGCTTTCCAGTGGGCCTGGGCGGCTTGTTCGACGTCGGCTGGGCTATAGGACGAACTGAAATTAACGGACATGGTGTTCTGCGGCCAAATGAGGGGTGGAACCGGACATTATACCGGCTGCGGGAGGGATAAAAAAAAGCCCGGTACGAAGACCGGGCACTGTTTATTTGAGGACCAGTTCCAGCGCCGGCTTTTCGCCGTAATCCTCGTAACGCTCGTTCAGGCCGGCGATGCAATACGTCAGCTCTTCCAGGACATCCGGCGCCTTTTCTTGCATGACGGCAGCGTCGACGATGACGATTTGCAGCAGCTCCTTCGGGAACAAACGGAACTTCGTCATGCCGTCTTCGTCGCGCAGATAGCTCATGCAGTCGATCCAGGCATCCATGCTGTTGCCATAGGTGCCTGGAAAACCGAAGGCCTTCTTGCTCTCGGCATGAAACCCTTCCATGGTCAGCATCGCGCTGCCGCGCAGTTCCGCGATGGCCATCAGGCGCCCAGGTCCAGGACGTCCTGCATGTCGTACAGGCCCGTGGTTTTGTCGGCCAGGAACCGGGCCGCGCGCAAGGCGCCATGGGCGTACGTCACGCGGCTGCTCGATTTATGCGTGATCTCGATGCGCTCGCCCGTGCCGGCAAACAGCACCGTGTGGTCGCCCACGATGTCGCCGCCGCGAATGGTCGCAAAGCCGATGGTCGACGGGTCGCGCGCGCCGGTGACGCCTTCGCGGCCGTAGACGGCGCAGTCTTTCAAATCGCGGCCCAGCGCGTCGGCAATGACTTCGCCCATCTTCAGGGCGGTGCCGGACGGCGCATCGACCTTGTGGCGGTGGTGCGCCTCGATGATCTCGATGTCGTAGCCTTCGGACAAGCTCTTGGCAGCCTGCTGCAACAGCTTCAACGTCACATTTACTCCCACGCTCATGTTCGGGGCGAACACGATGGCCGTCTTTTCGGCGGCAGCGCGGATGGCTTCCTTGCCGGCGTCGTCAAAACCAGTCGTGCCGATCACCAGCTTGATCCCGTGTTCGGCGCAATAGGCGAGGTGCTCGAGCGTGCCTTCGGGGCGCGTGAAATCGATCAGGCAATCGGCGCCGGCCAGGCCTTCGGCCAGGTCGGACGTGATGGCCACGCCGGCAGGCCCGCCGGCAAAAGCCCCGGCATCCTGGCCGATGGACGGCGATTCCGCCCGGTCCAATGCGCCGGACAACGTCGCATCTGGCGCGGCGACAATGGCCTCCACCAGCATGCGGCCCATGCGCCCGCTAGCGCCTGCTACTGCAATGTTCAACATCGTGCTATTCGCTTATTTTTGTGGCAGGGTCGATTTTGGCGGCGCATCGGCTGGCGGGGCAGCCTGTTCCTTCACGCGCGACGGGCCGGCAATGCGGGCGATGTACTCGCGCTCGCTTGGCAGGTTGCCGCCGTCAAAACGTTCCAGTTTGTCGTCCTTGAAGAACAGGGTGACGCGGCTGGTGGTCAGTTCGCCATTGCCGCGGGCCAGGTAAAACGGATAGTCCCAGCGGTCTTTATGGAACATGTCGGTCAGCAGCGGCGTGCCGAGGATGAACAGGATCTGTTCGCGGGTCTGGCCCACTTTGACCTGTTCGATCATTTCCTGGGAAACGAAGTTCCCTTGCTGGACGTCCGGACGGTAAGGCGTGAATACCCACAGGAATTTTTGCAGCCTGGTCACTTTCGTGGTCTGGGCGCCGGCGTTGGCCGTGGCCGCGCCCTCTTCGGCATTCTTGGCGACCGCATCCTGGCGGGCAGCGGTGGCCAGCGGGCTGGTATCACGGAACGCAGCGCAGCCCGACAAGGCCAGCGTCGCCACGGCAAGGCCGGTCGCAAGGGCCGCGCGGACATGAAAACGGGAAAAAACGGACTGCGTGACGTGCATACAAGACCTCAAAACGTGTGAGCGGTGGCGCCAAAACGCTATATCATAAAGCACTATGTCCATCTATGAGCAATAACATGAGTAACAATCCTACCGACCTCAAGGCCAGCGGCCTGAAAGCCACCCTCCCCCGCCTGAAAATCCTCGAGATTTTCCAGAACAGCGAGGTGCGTCATTTGACGGCGGAAGATGTGTACAAAATCCTGCTGACGGAGAACATGGACGTCGGCCTGGCCACCGTGTACCGCGTGCTGACGCAGTTCGAGCAAGCCGGCCTGCTGCACCGCAATCACTTCGAGACCGGCAAGGCGATTTTTGAACTCAATGCCGGTTCGCACCACGATCACCTGGTGTGCCTCGATTGCGGGCGCGTGGAAGAGTTTTACGACGAAGAAATCGAGTCGCGCCAGCACAAGATTGCAGACGAGCGGGGGTTTCATATTGCGGATCACGCGCTGGCGATTTATGGCAATTGCACCAAGGTGGCTTGTCCGCATCGTTAACCCCCGCGAAGGCGGGGGTCCATAGCACCGACGCTTTATCGCAGCGGCACGCGTTGCTACTAGTCCAATGTGCTATAGGTCCCCGCCTGCGCGGGGAGAGCTCAGCGCGTTCGACAGTAATTTCGCCGTAATATCGACGATCGGGATCACCCGCTCGTACGCCATGCGCGTGGGGCCGATGACGCCCAGGGTGCCGACGATCTTGCCGTTGGCGGCATACGGCGCGGTCACGATGCTCATTTCTTCCATCGGCACCAGGTTCGATTCGCCGCCGATGAAAATCTGCACGCCGCCGGCCCTGCTGGACATATCGAGCAAGGCCATCAACCCGGTTTTTTGCTCGAACATGTCGAACATTTGCCGCAATGACGTCATGTTCGACGACAAATCCGCTACCGACAGCAAATTGCGCTCGCCCGAGATGATCATGTCGTCCGAGTCGTCCGTCATCGCTTCGCTGCCCGCTTCGACGGCGGCCTGCATCAGGCGGCCCATGTCGTCGCGCAGCTGGCGCAATTCGCCGCTCAAGCGCGCGCGTACGTCGTCGAACGACAAGCCGCCGAAATGCTGGTTCAGGTAATTGGCCGACTGGATCAGCTGGCTCGGGGTGTAATCGACGTCGGTGAGCAGCAGGCGGTTCTGCACGTCGCCGCGCGGGTCGACGATCACCAGCAAGATGCGCTTTTCCGACAACCGTAGAAATTCGATCTGCTGGAACACCGAGCTGCGGCGCGGGCTTTGCACCACGCCGGCAAATTGCGACAGCGACGAGAGCATCTGGGCTGCATTGGCAATCATCTTTTGCGGCTGCTGCAGCGGCATGCGCATGCGCGCTTCGACGGAGTGTTCGTCGAAATGCTGGACCGTCAATAACGTATCGACAAAAATGCGGTACCCGCGCGGCGTGGGAATGCGGCCGGCAGAGGTGTGCGGGCTCGATACATAGCCAAGCTCTTCCAGGTCGGCCATGATGTTGCGGATGGTCGCTGGCGACAGGTCGAGCCCGGAAATTTTCGACAGCGCACGCGAGCCGACCGGTTGGCCGTCGGCGATATATCGCTCGACCAGGGCTTTGAGCAGGGTTTGGGCACGGTTGTCGAGTTGCATGGGGCGATCGGGTGGGGTGAATGCGACCCTATTATGCACCGTCAGGCGTGCCGCAACCAGTCCAGCAATTCCGCCATATTGCGGCAAATCGCGTCCGGGACCACGCCGTGCTCGAGGTGAAGCGTGCTGCCGGTACGGTTCAGCCAGACGGCGCGCAGGCCGGCGCGCTGGGCGCCTTGCACGTCGAGCAAGATATCATCGCCGACATACACGGCATCCCGGGGCGCCACATCCAGCGCGGTGCAGGCCGCCAGGAAGATGGCCGGGTCCGGCTTGGCGCTGCCGTGCGCGGCAGCGGACAGCGAGAAGGTGAAATGGTGGGCCAGGCCGATCGTTTCCAGGTTGGCATTGCCATTCGAAATCGACCCGACCACGGCCAGCGCGCCGATCTCGGCCAGCGCAGGCAGCACATCTTCATACAGCTCGACGGTATTGCGCGCCTGGTAATACACCTGCATGGCGTGCTCGACCGATGCGGCGTCTTCCCCCACTTCGGCAAACGCGGCCTGCAAACCGGCACGGCGCAGCGCGCCCAGATCGAGGTGGTAATCGGGTTGCTGTTGCAGCAGCGCCATGCGGGCGCTGCGCAATTGTTCAATCGAAAAACGTTCGGCGACGCGGGGCGCATGCTGCACCAGCCAGTCGTGCACCAGTTGCTCGGCGCGGGTGATCACGGGGCCGATGGGCCACAGGGT
>Ga0247814_10002536_pt1 | contig 10068 bp, 8 predicted proteins | sample UWRJL179409R1_FD_179947 | JGI IMG/M metagenome (GOLD analysis project Ga0247814, IMG submission 179947) | Plant litter microbial communities from Arlington Agricultural Research Station in Wisconsin, United States - UWRJ-L179-409R-1 | ecosystem: Environmental > Terrestrial > Plant litter >... | reverse complement strand
GTCCATTCTCTGTTTGAAGAAACAGCGAAATTAGCAGATAGTGCATTTTATGATAATACGTCCTGGTCGGTAGTGCATGCTTATGGCATTCAATATGCCAAATTAAAATCAGCCCCTTCTTTAGGTCAGGAAGTAACTTTTGCAGATACGCTGGAGACTTTACCAGCAATTACAAAGTCAGCTTATGCCTATCTGGTCGACTGGTCAGATTACAATGCTTCTAAAGCACTTTACTTTTTACAAGATCGTGGTGTAAGAGTTAAAGCTGCGTATAAACCATTTACAGCGAATACCACTAATGGTAAACAAAGCTTCAGTTATGGATCTTTGGTGATCCCTGTCGCAGCACAGGACATCAATGCCGACAGTCTCTATCGCGTCATTCAACAGGTGGCAGCCAATACAAAGATCAGGATTTCCAGTACCAATACAGGATTCAGTCTGCAGGGTATAGATCTGGGAAGTAATAATATCAGGGCAGTAGGTAAACCTGAAGTTGCTTTGCTTACCGGTACGGGCGTTGCTGCGGGAGAGGCCGGTGAAGTTTGGTTTTTACTGAATGATCATTTAAACCTGCCCGTAACAAAACTTGATGTATCCAGCTTCGGCCGTTTTAATTTATCAAGGTATACTACATTGGTCTTGGTTTCGGGAAATTACAGCGAGCTAGGTAAAGCAGGCACAGAAAAGATCAGGGAATGGGTTAACAACGGCGGTACACTAATTACCTTCAAAAGTGCGTCAGAATGGGCCATCAAAGAGAATCTGGTTAAAGAGAAGCTCTATACAGACAGTGCTGCCGCTAAAAAAGCAGGTAATGATCCACGCCGTATCGATTATGTGGTCAAAGCCGAAACTGAAACAGCCAAACGGATTAATGGAGGAATTTTTCTGGCAGATATAGATCTGACCAATCCCATTGCATTCGGCCTGAATAACCGTAAAATCTTTTTCACTAAAACTGGTAATACTATCCTTCAACCCAGTAAAGATAAGTATGCTACTGTTGCCCAGTATTTGCCCAAGTCATATATCAGCGGTTATGTTTCCAAACCTAATATCGCTAAAATTAGCAATAGTGCTTCAATTCTGGTCTCTTCTGCTGGCAGCGGTACAGTAGTTTTATTTGCCGAAGACCCTAATTACAGACATTACTGGCATGGTACAGGCCGTTTGTTTCTAAACGCCATTTTCTTTGGCAGTCAGATCTCTACAGGGGAAGGCAGACAGTACGAAGAAGAGTAAGAACAGTTGTGATACCACAAGAATCTATATTGTTCTTGTGGTGTCACTACAATAATTTGACGCTTCTATTTCTTTAAATCTTTATACGATTACAACACATTCATTTGCTGATATCAATTGTAAGCTTATCATGTTCTCATTAAATTGGTATAAACTTGATTTTTCCAAAACACAATAATCTTTGGACTTGTTCTTGTACAAAGTGATACAACTACAAAAATCTTGCTTAGCTACTTATGGGACATGCCGATAACAATATTGAACCTATTCTTGCCGACAACGCATATCTTCTTAGCCTGTTGCCATTCCCGGTAGCAGTGCTCAGCGGAGAAAAGCATACCATTAGCTTTGCTAATGATGCAATGTTTTCTTCCTGGAAAAGAAAAAGGGAGGATAAAGTGATTGGATACCCATTGCTTGCTGCTTTGCCAGACACCAATCCTATGTTTATACAGGAGTTGGACGAAGTCTTCAATCGGGGTATAGTTTATTCGGCACAAGAAGTAGAGGTAACGCAAAAGGATAGGGATGGGCTAATGTATTCGATTTATGCAGACTATACCTACCAGCCTGTACGGGATCGAAACGGAACAATTACCGGTGTGCTGGTGAGTGCTCAGGATGTAACGCAGAAAGTAATAGCTAAGAAGGCATTGACCGATAACGCGCGTGAGCTGGAAAAATCGAATGAACAGCTGGCCTTCAGAAATAACGAATGTATGATGGCCATAGACACGGCTAAACTCGGTACCTGGAAGTTGGATGCAGATAAAGGCGAACTTGTTTTTTCGGAACGCGGAGCAGAATTACATGGCCTGAATACTAAATGCCTTTCTTTTAGCACGGGTCTAACCATGGTTTGTAAAGACTACCGGGAATCAGTGAAGAATACCTTTCGTGAGGCAATTGTCAATGGTGGCAGCTTTGAAATAGAATACCCCATTCATCCATTGGACCGCGATGGGGTAACATGGTTGCGATCCAGCGGTCGCTGTACTAAAAGTGAAAAAGATGGTTGTGTAACGCTGAATGGAACGTTGATGGATATCACAAAAGAGAAGCTGGAGGTTACCCGTAAAAATGAATTTATCGGTATGATCAGTCATGAACTGAAAACACCATTGACATCCCTTAGTGGGATGATTCAGATGATCAAAAAGAAATTGGATCTGGAAAAGGACTCAATATTTCATGAGATCAATATTAAAGCGATTCAGCAGATTAAAAAGATGACTTCCATGATCAACAGCTTTGTAAATATCTCTCGTCTTGAATCTGGAAAATTTGAATTGCAATATACTGAATTTAATATGGAAGAACTGGTGGAGGAGTATTTGGCGGAAGCACGCATCATCTCTTCGAGCTATAACTTTGTGCAGCATAATTGTCATTTAGCAGATTTAAAGGCCGATCGCAACAAGATAGGTGCAGTACTGGCTAACATGTTATCTAATGCAATAAAGTTCTCCCCGCAGCACAGTACTATAGAGATAAGTTGTATTGCGCAGAAAGATTATCTTGAAGTGGCTGTTAAAGATCAGGGGTCAGGCATCTCTGCGCCCGATCAGCATAAAATATTTGAGCGCTTCAGTTATATAGAAAACAGAAAGGTACAGCATGCTGCTGGTTTTGGTATAGGACTTTATCTTAGTGCTGAAATTATTAAACACCATCATGGCGAAATTTGGGTAGAGAATAACAGTGATAGGGGCTGTACTTTTCATTTCAAACTGCCTTTAATTGTTCCTGATCAAACTGCCACCGACATTCATTCATAATTCTTTAACAAGAACCAGCGGCTAAGTTAATGACGATATTGTAGTCTTACCCGTATGAGAATTATCTTGTAGTTATAGTCATAATATCTATTTCACCACCATCTCAAAACCCTTTTAGGAATTCATAGCCGCAAAATATAAAATGTGATTAAAGTAAATCCCTACCGGTTAAGATAGGGATTTACTTATTTAGTCTCCAGGTGTCCCATCAGCTTGTATAGTAAACCATGTAACTGCTGTGCTTCTTCCGGAGAAATACCTAGGTTGTTTGACAGCTGACTTTGTACAGCAGGTGCCTTTTGTTTCAGAAGCCTGCCTTTTTTTGTCAATGACATAATCATACTGCGTTCATCCTCTTCAGAGCGGGTACGACTAATCAGACCCGTTTCTTCCATGCGCTTCAGTAATGGCGTTAACGTATTGGATTGCAGCTGCAATTTTTCTGATAGTACCTTCAGGTTCACCGAATCTGTTTCCCATAAAACCAGCAGTACCAGGTACTGCGGGTAGGTGAGTCCCAGTTCATCTAAAAGAGGCTGGTAACACTTAGTTACCAATCTTGAAGCTGCATAAAGCGGAAAACACAATTGGTTTTCCAGTTTCAAGAGATCATTCGTTTCCATAGTATACACTCATCTTTTGCCAGCTGCAAAGTTATGAAAAGATTTTATGCAGCTCTTCTTTCTTTAATATAACGGAATACACCTGTAGACCATAAGGCCCAGACAATCAGCACTGGCTGAAAAAACAACCTGATCAAACGGCTCTGATCTGTATTTAAACCAAAGGCATCGGTTCCATTCATGTACTGTGCTATATTGCCCGGAAAAATCAATACATAAAAGATGGCTAATACAATTCCTACTCTAACCTTTTGTTTGGTCCAGAAGATCATGGCTAATCCCAATGATATCTCCACCACGCCTGACAAAATCACTACCAGATCCTTTTCAAGTGGAATCCAGTTAGGCACCTGGGCCTGAAAATCTGCGCGTTGAAAAGTAAAATGTCCGATTGCTGCCAAAATCATGAAAGATCCCAGTACCACTCGCATGATATTCTGGAAAGTGCTTGTCTGCTTTATCATTAGATGATAGTTAACTGTACATCAATATTTCCACGTGTGGCATTCGAATACGGACAAATCATATGTGCTTTGTCTACTAATTCTTTTGCTAAATCTTTAGCTACACCCGGAATCTCAACCGCTAAAGCCACAGATAAAGCAAATCCTCCAGCACCATTTGGATTTAATCCCACAGTTGCTTTTACAATTGATGGTGACGCAGGGTTAACTTTTTCCTTGCCCATAATCAAATTCAGTGCACTGTCAAAACATGAGGCATATCCTGCTGCAAACAATTGTTCCGGATTGGTATATCCATCTACGCCACCCAGTTCTTTAGGCATGCGAACTTCTAATTCCAGAATGCCATTTTCACTTTTAACTTTTCCATTTCTTCCACCTGTAACTTCAACGGTGGTTTCATATAATGTTTTCATATCGATTGTTATTTAATAATTTGCTTTTATGTCGTGCACGATACAAATGTATGGATAATTAGATCCCTTAGCAAAATAATGATGATAAATCGTTTTTTATGATGTTCATGTGTCTGAATTGAAACAAATCCATCACCTGAGATGCTATATATTTGTTTGCTTGTTTGATGCAATTCATTTGCTGCACAGTGCAAATAATATACATGGTTATGATGATAAAACCTTTCGCTGTAAATGTTCTGCAATCCATTCTGGACGATCTGAAATTAAGACTGATGCTTACCCGCTGGCCAGATGAACTCAGCGGATCAGCCTGGAACTACGGCGCAGATCTTTCCTATATGAAGGAGCTCAAGGAATACTGGCAGCATAGCTTTGACTGGCGCAAGGTTGAGCGTGAAATCAATGGTTATCCCAATTTTATGGCTGACATAGATGGGCATCAGATTCATTTTATGCATATAAAAGGCAATGGAAAACGATCTCTTCCATTAATCATTACACATGGATGGCCCGGGTCGTTCTTGGAAATGATGAAACTGATCCCACTGTTAACGGAAAATGCAGACTTCTCTTTTGATCTCGTGATTCCTTCCATCCCGGGATTCGGCTTTTCGGGGAAACCTACTGAACCTGGTTGCAACAGCGCAATTGTTGCGGATCTGTGGCATCAGTTGATGACAACACTGGGATATGGTCGTTATGGTGCCCAGGGGGGAGATATTGGTTCCGGAGTCAATACCTGGTTGGCCTTAAAATACCCATCTCACCTGATAGGTCTACACCTTAACTATATATCCGGCTCTTATAAACCTTACCTGAAAGAAGGAGAACAGCTTACTGAAGAAGTTATTGCCTTTCAGCAAAAAGGTGCGGAATGGTCGGCCCGGGAAGGTGCGTATGCGCACCTGCATGCCACTAAACCACTTACAGCAGCATACGGACTAAATGACTCTCCGGTGGGTTTATGTGCATGGATCATTGAAAAATTTAACAGCTGGAGTGACAATGGCGGAAATATTGAAAATGTCTTTACCAAAGATGAGCTATTGGCGAACGTCACCTTATACTGGATAACGCAAACCATCCATTCTTCTATGAGGATGTATAATGAGAACAGTAAAAATCCGATGGTATTTGGCACGGGCGATTATATCTCTGTACCCCTTGCATTTGCTGAATTTCCAAAAGAACTGCCCACTCCGCCCAGATCATACATCGAAAAAGGATTCAATGTCCGTCATTGGACGTCTATGCCTGCAGGAGGGCATTTTGCCGCGGTAGAACAGCCAGTGCTGCTTTCAAAAGATCTAATGGATTTCTTTTCAAAACTGGAATAATTGAGGTATTAACAAAATGATTACTGTATGTCGTTGCTTTAAAACACCGCCTGTTCAATGAAACGATCCGTAAATTCACGAAATACCGTTATTATAAATGGGTATGTAATTGTGCAAGTTGTTGATATTTAGGTATTTGAATTTAGGAGTGTTTTTTGGATATTGGTACATATCTCTTGAAAATAAGGAGATAATGATTTTAATAATACCTAAAAAAATAGATAACATTTAAACACAAAGACAATGGCAACAATTACAGTAAAAGACGGAACAGAGATTTATTACAAAGATTGGGGAACAGGACAACCTATCGTATTTCATCACGGATGGCCTTTATCAGGCGATGACTGGGATGCACAAATGATGTTTTTTGTAAATAAAGGATACCGTGTGATTGCGCATGACCGTCGCGGACATGGCAGATCAGGTCAGGCTTCAGAAGGTCACAATATGGATACTTACGTAGCAGATGTGGCAGAATTAACAGCAGCATTAGATCTTAAGGATGCTATCCATATTGGTCATTCTACAGGTGGTGGTGAGGTGATCCGTTATGCAGCAACATTAGGCAAAGGCCGTGTAGCAAAAGCAGTATTGATCAGTGCCGTTACGCCGATCATGGTAAAAAATGATAACAATCCTGATGGCGTTCCATTGTCAGTTTTTGACGAGATACGTGAGGGTACAGGATTCCACAGACCTCAATATTACCAGGACTTTACTGATGCTTTTTATGGTTATAACCGTGAAGGTGCTAAAGTATCTGAAGGTATTAAACACAACTGGTGGAGACAAGGTATGATGGGTTCGGTGAAAGCACATTATGAAGGGATCAAAGCTTTCTCAGAAACAGATTTCACAGAGAACCTTAAAAGTGTAGAGATTCCTGTTTTAGTATTGCACGGAGAGGATGACCAGATAGTTCCTTTCTCCATTTCTGGTCCTAAAGCGGCTGCAATGTTAAAAGATGGAAAATTTATCTCTTATCCTGGTTTCCCACATGGTATGCCGACTACTGAGGCAGAAACAATCAATGCAGATTTACTGGCATTTATTGAAGCTTAGGCGATATAAATAATTCAAAAAAGCGGAGCTTTCAGTCACAAATGTTGCTGAAAGCTCCGCTATTTTTTTAATAGCTTAAGACCGCCTGGCTATACTTTAATCGTTTTCCATTTGCCTTTTTTGAACAGGATATATCCCGCTATAGCTATGCCTGTTTCTGCTACTGGTATGGCTATAAATACACCTGTGGGACCCATCTCAAAGTGTTTGGCCAGTAAAAAGGCAAGGGGAATCTGGAACATCCAGAAACCGAAGAAATTTACACGTGTAGGTGTCCAGGTATCGCCCGCGCCATTAAATGTGCTAATCAGCACCATCCCCATACCGTAAAGTATATAGCCTATGCTCATGATCCTTAATGCCTGAATGGCTACTTCCTGAATCTGTGCATCATTGCTGAAAAATGAAATAAAATACTGCCCTGTCACCAAAGTGATTATCATCACTGTTCCCATATAAATGGCCACATATTTGGCAGTTTTCATGACCGATTGCTCAGCCCTTTCCACCTGTTTTGCCCCCAGATTCTGCCCCACCAATGTAGCCGCTGCATTACTCATTCCCCAGGCCGGCAGCATAAAAAACATCATTAACCTTAAAGCAGTCTGATAACCTGCCGAACCATGGTCGCCCCCCGTAGTGGCCACCACCTGTGCTAAAAATATCCAGCTGCAGGAAGCAATTACAAATTGAAAAATACCCGGTGCCGCAATTTTCAGCAATGCCTTGATCTGGTCCCACTGCGGGATAAAATAAGACAAGTGAATCTTTAAACGACCTTTGCCATTAGTCAAATGATAAACCTGGTAACATACCCCCAAACCTCTGCCTATACTCGTGGCTATTGCTGCTCCCGTTAAACCAAATGCAGGCACAGGTCCTAGTCCGTTAATGAACAACGGACATAAGATGATGTTGGCAATATTAGCGATCCACAAGCTCTTCATGGCAATGGCTGCATTACCAGCTCCCCTAAAAATACCATTGATTAAAAACAGTAATACAATAATGATACTGCCACCCATCATAATTTTGATGAATGGCGTTCCCTGTGTTGCCGTCTCGGCCGAGGCACCCATCAGCAATAAGATATCTGTTGCATAAATAAAACCGGCAATGCTGATGATCAGATTCATGGCAAAAGCAATCAATACGGCCTGTATACCGGCTTTTGCTGCCGCTTCAGGATTTTTCTCCCCGATACGTCGGGCCACCACCGCTGTTGCGGCCATGCTCATCCCAATAGCTAAAGAATAGATTACAGTCAATACAGACTCGGTTAATCCTACCGTCTGGATAGCATGGCTGCTATTGTGCAGGTGACCTACAAAATAAAGGTCTACCAATGCAAAAACCGATTCCATGGCCATTTCTAGCATCATGGGAATAGCCAATAGTATGACTGCTCTGCGGATACTGCCTTGTGTGAAGTCGAGTTCTTCCCCGTTGAGCGATTGTTTGATTACGCTGAAAATCTGAGCTAATTTCCCCATTACAGCATTGTTTTGTTGTGACATATATGATATAAATAAAAATATTCAGCAGGGACATGCTAAAAAAACTTATGTTTTTTAATCTAAGATACTATTAATTTATAAACGATTAGAATAGCAAAAAAGGAGTTAACTTAGTATAGTGGAGGTATCAGGACAGCATCATATGCTCTGTGGGCATCACTTTATTCAATTGGGAATTATTAAATCATTTTACCTATGAACAAGCATTTACTGATCTTAACGTTTAGCCTTTTTTGCCTGGGTGCTTTCGCTCAAAATAGTGTATCTTTAAATAGTTACAGCATCCCTTTCAAGTTAACTCGTTCCAATAATATTTCCATCAGGGCCGTTTTGAATGAAAAAGATACGCTAAACCTGATGTTCCACACTTCTGCATCAGATCTTACGATTACCGCCGAAACCATCAACAGACTAAAAACCGTTAATTTCACCAGAACCGACACTTTAAAAAGTTGGGGTGGCGATAGTAATGCTGCAAGGTTCAGTGGAAATAACAGCTTAAAAATTGGCGAACAAAAGTGGGAGGGGATGAAGATCTGGGAGAACAAAAACTCCGGACCTGAAACCGATGGTAAGTTTGGTCTCGACCTTTTTGATCATCAGGTCATTGAAATAGACTTTGATAAAAGTATAATCACTATCAGCACGGACCTCCCTGAAAAAGCTGATGCCTTTACAAAACTAAAGCTTAACTACAATGATGGTATGATGTTTATTGAGGCACTGAGTAATATAGGTACTGAAAAATTGAGTAACCAGTTTCTGATCCATTCTGGTTACGCCGGATCAGTTTTATTTGATGATGAATTTACGAACAGCCATAAACTCAGCAATCAGCTGAAAGTGATTAGTGAGAAAAGCTTAAAGGATTCTTACGGTAATGTGTTAAAAACAAAGAAGGCAATCATGCCGATGCTTACCCTTGCAGGAGTGGAGTTAAAGGATATTCCTGTCGGCTTTTTTCAGGGCGCAATAGGCAGACAGAAAATGAGTATTCTTGGTGGTGATGTCATCAAAAGGTTCAATATGATTATCGATGCAAAAAGAAACTATATCTATTTGAAAAAAAATAAGCTGAGCAAGCAGCCTTATACCGATGTCTGATTAAATAAATGGAGTTGCTGACATAGGGTTGTCATCCCGTCAAATTACATTTGTAACAGCAGCAAAACTGATGATGGTGATGAAACCTTAATTAGATCATGCAAAAGGATATAGAAACATTTTGCCCGGCAAGCAAGCAGGAGTGGAGGCAATGGTTAATGGAAAACCATCAGTCAAAACAGTCTGTGTGGCTGATCTACTATAAAAAGAAAGCCAATCTTGCTACCATAAACTGGAGCGAAGCTGTTGACGAAGCATTATGTTTTGGCTGGATAGACAGTGTAAGGAAATCTGGTGATCATGATACATTCATTCAATTTTTCAGCAAACGCAAAGCCAATAGCGTGTGGTCAAAGATTAATAAGGGAAAAGTGATCGGATTAATTGATAAGGGACTAATGACCCGGGCAGGTCTGGACTCTATCGAAATTGCGAAACAAAATGGTTCCTGGACTATACTGGATGATGTAGAGGAACTTCATGTTCCTGAAGATCTGGCCAGAGCTTTTAGTATGA
>Ga0247814_10002535_pt1 | contig 10069 bp, 6 predicted proteins | sample UWRJL179409R1_FD_179947 | JGI IMG/M metagenome (GOLD analysis project Ga0247814, IMG submission 179947) | Plant litter microbial communities from Arlington Agricultural Research Station in Wisconsin, United States - UWRJ-L179-409R-1 | ecosystem: Environmental > Terrestrial > Plant litter >... | reverse complement strand
CTTTAGTGAACTTAGTATGTAGAGTAAACCTGAACAGTTCTTGTCAACGTGGACCAGATGTGTATCCGTTTACAGGTCGTAAAGATTCTGCAGTAGGTACATTAAGTGTTTTTGACGCCTTACGTTCATTCTCTATTAGAACTTTTGTAGCTTCTAAAGACAATGCTTACAATAACGAAATATTACAAGAATTGTTGAATAGTAAAGAATCAAACTTTATTAATACCGATTACATCTTGTAATACTTAACTAAAAACAAACTAAAAACAAGAAAAAACCCGACTCATTGAGTCGGGTTTTTTTATATTTTTTTTCGAAAAAATGGATGCAAATTATAAGTTTAAAACAAAATGATTCAGCAATTGCGCATCGTATTTTTCTTTATCGAATTTATACAAATAAGATCCTTTTCTAGACGATAACATGTCTTTCTCATTGAGTTTTATTAGAATATCTAAAGAATTGATTTTGCTAATAAAATTTCTTTTGTCTAATTCCTTATCCAAAATAGCTTCATACAATTCTAATAATTGGCGCATGGTAAATTTTTCAGGCAAAAGTTCGAATCCTACTGGTTTTGTTGAGGTTCTATAACGCAATCTTCTCACAGCGTGTGCTACCATTTCGTCATGGTCAAAAATTAATTTTGGCATTTTAGAAATACTAAACCATTCGGCTTCGTGATCTTTTATCAAATCAGTATCGTGATTTTCAATATTAATTAGCGCATAAAAAGCTACCGAAATCGTTCGGTCTACAGGATCACGATCTACTTCACTATACGCATACAATTGCTCCATATAAATATCCTGAAGTCCCGTATAACGATTTAGAACTCTAATTGCAGCACCATTTAGAGACTCACTTTTATTTAAAAATCCGCCCATTAAAGACCATTTTCCTTTTTCGGGAGCAAAATCTCTTTTGATTAATAATATTTTTAAGCCTTCTTTGTCAAAACCAAAAATGATGCAATCAACAGATAGTAAGACTTTGTCCTCGGCGCTATAATTATTTAACATCTTAGTTATTTATTTTGGGGTAAATATACTCACTTCTAAAAAAGTATCATAATAATTAGTGTAGAATGAGCACTTAATGAACTTTCTTTAAACTATGTTGTTTTTGGTAATCAAATAGAATTCAAGATTAAGGAAAATAAGATTATATCTGAAAGTCATACTTTTAGATTTCATATGGATTATCTAAACATTAAAAATAAATAAATGTTTGTGTTTTCTCCAAGAGTACTGCGTAATATAGAATAGGCTTTGGTAATATGAGCTTCTACGGATTTAATAGATACATTTTTATATTCGGCGATTTCAATATTAGTAAGTCCTTCATCTTTACTCAGTAAAAAGATTTCCTTGCATTTAGGTGGGAGATTTTGAATTTCTCGTTTTACCAGTTTAATTATATTTTCAATAGAATGTTCGTCCTCATTTTCTACGATAGTATTTAGAGCATCAATATATTTTTTTTCTAGAGGATAAGTAGATTTTTTACTACGGTACTGATCAATAAATTCATTGTAAACGGATTTATACAGAAAACTAATAATAACAAAATCATCTTTTAAGTTTTTTCGTTTGTTCCAGATACGCATAAATACATTCTGGACAATATCTTCAGATAAATTATGATCATGAGTAAAACTATAGGCATAAACGCAAAGTTTATGATGATAAGCATTTACCAGAAAAGTATAAGCTTTTGAATCTCCAGTTTTTAAAGCCTCAATAAGTTGAACGTTGTCAGAATAAACTTCTTGCATTGTTTGGAGTAAAAATAATTAGCTTAATTTTTATGCAATGTATAAAAAAATATATAAAAAAGTTAGGGTAGTGTAAATATCACACGTATTAATAGAAAATAGTATAAATAATGAATGCTAAGATTGAAAATATAATAGTCAAGTTTTTAACAAATCAAGCTTCGGCATCTGAGTTGAATGCGTTAGAAATATGGATACAGGATTCAAATAATAAAGAAATATTTAATGAGTATGTTAAAATCAATTATGCAATAGAATATAATATGAAGGAATTTGATTCTCAAAAAATAGAGCAAAAGTTATTGGAAGCGTATGCTGGGGATAAGAAGGCAAAAAAACTTAAAAGATTACGTAAAATTATTTACTATTCAGCTGCAGCAGTTCTTTTAGGAATAATTACGACTACTTATTTCTATAGAGGAAATTTAGTAGATAAATCGGCTGTAGTATCTAAAGTAGTAGTGAAAAATACTATTGAAACTGGAACTGATAAAGCAATTTTAACTCTTGAAGATGGATCAACTGTAGCGCTAGAAAAAGATAAAATTTATGAGAAAGGCAATGTGGTTAGTAATGGAAAAGAATTAGTTTATGATAAGACCAATAAAGAAAAATCAGTATTAGCATATAATTATTTAACAATACCAAGAGGAGGTCAGTTTCAAATAAAATTATCTGATGGAACAAAAGTTTGGTTGAATTCTGATTCTAAGCTAAAATTTCCTGTCGCTTTTGTAGAAGGTAGTTTGCGTGAAGTGGAATTAATTTACGGAGAAGCTTTTTTTGATGTCTCTCCAAGTTCAGAACATAAAGGAGCTAAGTTTAAAGTTTTAAATAAAAATCAGGAAGTTGAGGTTGTGGGTACGGAGTTTAATATTAAAGCTTATAAAGATGAAGATAAAATTTATACCACATTAGTGGAAGGAAAAGTAGCCGTAAGTGGTTTTAATTCGAAAAAATACATGATTCCTAATCAACAAACCATTATTAATATTAAAAACGGAGATATTACTATTAATCCTATTGATGCTTACAATGAAGTATTGTGGACAAAAGGAATTTTTAGTTTTAAAAGTAAAACATTAAAAAAAATCATGAGTGTTATGTCTCGTTGGTATGACGTTCAAGTGGTATTTCAAAATACAAAACTTGAAAAAGTTAAATTCAATGGAGTACTTAGTAAAAACGATAATATTAAAGAGATTCTATCAATAATTAAGAAAACTAACTTTATAAATGAATATGAGATAAAAGACCAGAAAATTATAATAAAATAAAAAAGAAAGGGAACAAAGTAATACCTGGACAGTACGATACTTTATCCCCCAATCAGATTATTAATTAACATTTAACCAATAAACACAAATATATGAAAATTGAATTTACTAACCATTTTTTCTTTTTTAAGAGAAAATTTTTACTAACCAGTATGAAAGCTTTTATATTGTTTTTTTGTACGACTGCCTTTAGTTTTTCCTCAACTAAAGTTTTTACGCAGAATCTAAAAATTGTTATAGACAAAGATAAGGTCGTAACAATAGATGAGGTTTTTGATCTTTTAAGAGAACAAACTGATTTTACATTTATCTATCAGGAAGATATGTTTAAAAATGTTCCAAAAATAAAACTTAAGAAAGGGAAAATTAGTGCTGAGAAGTTACTAAATGAAAATCTTGCTACTGAAGGTTATGATTTTGAACTTATTGGAAATAATAAAATTATAATAACTAAAGTTAAGGAAGGAACTAAGGCACAACAGCAAATAAAGGTTTCAGGAATTGTAAAGGATGCTAAAGGAACACCCATTCCAGGGGTAAATGTTGTTGTAAAAGGTACCACAAACGGTGTCCAAACTGATTTTGACGGAAAATTTTCAATAGATGTAGCTGGATCAAATGCGGCTCTTATAATTTCTTACATTGGATATGTAAATCAGGAAATTAAAGTTGGCAACCAAACTAATATTACAATTACTCTTTTAGAGGATTACGCAAAGCTGGAGGAAGTTGTTGTAGTTGGATATGGAACACAAAAGAAGAGCGATCTTACTGGAGCTATATCAGTTGTATCAGTTAATGAAATGAATAAGGTTGCTAATAGCGATGTTTCGCAGCTTTTGCAAGGTAGGTCTTCTGGAGTTGCGGTTACAAGTGATGGTCAGCCCGGAGCTTCTCCTAATGTAAGAATTAGAGGGATTGGTACTTTTGGAAACAATCAACCATTATATGTTGTTGATGGAGTTCCAGTAGGGACATCAATTAGAGATTTTGATTCTAATGATATCAAAAGTGTCCAAATTCTAAAAGACGCATCAGCAGGTGCTATTTATGGATCAAGAGCTGCAAATGGAGTTGTCATTATTACAACTAAGAAAGGAACTAAAAATTCACCACTTAAGATTGATTATGGTACATTTTACGGAATTGATGAAGTATCTCAGAATATTCCTGTTTTGAAGAGAAGAGATTATCAAATGATTGTTAATGAGAAACGTACTAATGCAGGACTTCCGTTAATTTCAGGTAATGATCCTAATTCAAATCTTTTTGTGAGTGATATTGATACAGACTGGCAAAAAGTAGGTTTAAAAAATGGATCTAGAGTAGGACATAATCTTAATTTTTCAGGAGGTGGTGAAAGTGCTACTTATAATGCATCTCTGAATTATTATTCTAATAAAGGAGTTTTTGAAGGAAATGGTCCTACTTATAAAAGATACTCTGGTAGAATAAATATGGTTGCCGAAAAAGGAATATTTAAAATTTCGCCATCATTATATTATGCTCATTCTTTTGAAAATTCATTAACATTTAGAGGAGATGTTTTAACAGGTGGAAGACCTCCATTAATTAATGACTTGGTAACCGCAATTCCAACATTAGGAGTTTATGATGAAAATAACATAGGAGGATATGCAGGAACATCTTCTACAATCCACCAAACAATATCTTTGAACGTACCAGGAATAAATAATTTATTTACAAATACTGTTGAGGTTGATAGAATGTTTGCTATCATTAACCCAGAATTAAAGTTAATAAATTCAAATGGTCATGAACTTATTTACAAGCTTAATTTAAGTTATGATAAAACTTTTGCAAGAGATTTTTCTTTTGTGCCAAGGTTTCAACAAGGGTACTTTTTTGGTTCTGGAATATCTAAGTTAGATGACAATTCAAGAAGCTACACTGTTGGTTTGGTAGAAAACACATTAAATTACAAGAAAGATTTCGATAAACATAGTTTGGATATTATTGTAGGTCAGACTTTTCAACGAAACAGTACTGTTATTAGAACCGGACACTCTGAAAATTTACCAGAACCTTATTTTCCTGTGCTTTCTAATGGTAGTAATAAGACTGCTTCAGGAACTGAATTTGAAAGTACTTTGGCTTCTTATTTTGGACGTGTGAATTATAATTTTGATGACAAGTATTTAATTACCGCTACAGTAAGACGCGATGGATCTTCCCGTTTTGCACCTCAAAATAGATATGGAACTTTTCCTTCAGTTGCCTTAGGTTGGAAAATTTCAAATGAAGAATTTTTCAATGTATCTAAAGATATTATAAATCAGCTTAAGTTGCGTGCCAGTTATGGTCAATTAGGAAATGAGAATATTGGCGACTATTTGTATCAGCCAAATATCAATAGAAATATTCCTTATAATTTTAATGGACTTCCGGTTAGTGGTGGTTTACAAACTAGCCTTAGTGCTCAAAATATTAAGTGGGAAACAACAACATCAACCGATATAGGAATTGATGGAACTTTTTTCAATAATGCTTTAGATATCACAGTAGATTATTATAAAAGAACTACAGACGATATTTTAGTAGGTGTGCCTATTCCTGCTTCTACAGGATCTATAAATACGGCTCCTTTAGTTAATGCTGGAAGTCTGGAGAATAGTGGATTTGAATTTGAAGCAGCTTATCATTCGGATAAAAATAAAAAATTTAGCTATGATATCTCTGCCAATGTAAGTACTTTAAAAAATAAAGTTTTAGCATTAGGAGGTAATAATGAGCCAATTAACGGTGTTGGGGCTAGGACTCAGGTAGGAGGAAGAGTTGGAGAACATTATGGATATGTTTATGAAAAAATATTTCAAACTCAAGATGAGGTAGCTGCTCATGCTTTTCAAAGTGCGTTAACAGCTCCAGGAGATATTAGTTTCAAAGATTTAAACAATGATGGAACAATCGATGATAATGATAGAACTTATTTAGGAAACTCAACTCCTAAAGTAACCTACGGTTTTAATTTTAGTGCAAAATACAAGAATATTGATTTTACTGTATTTGCATCAGGTGCTGCGGGTTATTACATTAATAGCTGGTTGTACAGATCATTAATGTTAACTACAGACGCATTAAATTCACATGAAGATATTTTAAACAGATGGACGCCAACTAATACTAATACTGATATTCCAAGAGTGATAACAAATGATCCTAATGGAAATGGAAGAGATTCGAACAGACCAGGATGGTTAGAAAAAGGAGATTATTTAAGAATAAATACAATCTCTTTAGGGTATACCATTCCTGTAAATATGTTTGCTGGGACAATACAATCGCCTAGAGTGTATGCTACGGTACAAAATGCATATACTTTTCAAAAGTACAAGGGCTTTAATCCAGATTTCACCTCTGGTGTGTTTAATCCCGGATATGATGGAGGATCTTATCCTAAACCAAGAACGTTCATGTTAGGGGTTCAATTATCATTTTAATTTATTATTTAGTATCATGAAAACAAACAAAATAGTTATAATTATATTGTCGTTAAGCCTTCTGATTAGTTGTAATGACGAACTTAATTTAGAAAACCCAAACAGTCAAACAACCGAAAATTTTTGGTTAGATGAAGGGCAAGCAATTGAAGGAACAAATGCTATCTATAATAGTCTTTTAATTGATGGTTATTATATGAGAATGACTCCTGCACTTTCAGATGGTAGAGGAGATGACTTTACAGCAGATAGTCCTTGGCCAGATTTAGGGCAAGTTGCTAATTTTACCATTCTTCCTACATCAGGTCCTGTACAATGGATGTGGTCTGCCTATTATCAATGTGTATTTAGAGCCAATCAAGTATTAACTAGTGTTCCTGCTATTGAAATGGACCAAGCGGTTAAAGATAGATGTTTGGGACAGGCTTATTTTTTAAGAGGTCTTTCTTATTTTAATTTGGTGACTAATTTTCAAAAAGTGCCATTAATAATAACAGTTCCACTAACCTCACAAGATTATTATCCGCCCACTGCTACTGAAGCAGAAATATGGGCTCAGATTATATCTGATTTTCAAAATGCCCAAAAATTACTACCAGTGAGTTATAGTGATGTTACTGGACCAGATAAAAATCAATTAGGTAGGGCTACTAAGGGAGCCGCTACTGGATTTTTAGGGAAAACATATTTATATAATAAGCAATGGAGTTTAGCTGCTACTGAATTTAATAAGATTATTGAGGGAGCTGAATTAAGTAAATACACTTTACAAGCTAGTTATAGAAATAATTTTAGTCCTTCATCAGATAACAATTCAGAATCTCTTTTTGAAGTTCAATTTGCAACTCCTGATCAAGTAGGAGGAACTGTAAAAAATTATGGTGGAGAACCTACCTCAGATTGGATGCAAGTTTCATCAATAGGACATACTTATGCACAAGATGGATTTGGATATTCAGATTTTTTACCTACTCGTTGGATTTATGATGAATTTAAAGTAGAAAAGACAGTTGATGGAAAATTAGACCCCCGTTTATTAGCTACAATTGCTTCTTATGAACCATCTGAGAATTCTACAACAGTATATGCTGGAGTAGCCTGGCCGCATGCAACTACTGCAATTTATCCAAGAAAATATACCCATGATGGATTTGGAGTAGCAACCGAAAGCCAAGGAAGTGTTGAACTATCAGGGATTAATTATCGTTTGATGAGATATTCAGATATACTTTTAATGTATGCCGAAGCACTCAATGAACAAAATCAAACAGCAAGTGCCTATAGTTACATTCAACAAGTAAGAAACAGAGCAAAATTACCTGATTTAAGTGTTGTAAGACCAAACATGACACAAGAACAAATGAGAGATCAAATAGCTCATGAAAGAGCACTTGAATTTTCTATTGAAGGAATGAGAATTCATGATCTTGTAAGATGGGGTTGGTTTTATAATCCTGTAAAACTAGCTCAGCTTAAACAACATGATTCAGATTTTAATTCATGGATTCCTGGAAAAGAATATTTGCCTATTCCACAAAGTGAACTTGATGTCAATCCTAATTTACAACCTAATTCAGCAAATTAGCTAAAGCTAAATTATAATCCCTTCTATATTCTGTATTAGTTTTAGAAGGGAAATAAAAAATAAAGAAAATGAAAAATTCAAATTCAATTTTGAAAAGAGCTTCTTATGTTGGGCTTTTTTTATTTGTACTTGCTGCAGTAAGTTGTTCAAAAGACGATGCTGTATTAGAAGAAACAAATCCTCCAGTTATTGTACCACCAGTAGTTACACCTACATTTAATGGTCCTAAATATGCTGATAATTATACTTCTATTGCTTCCTGGAATAATCGTTCGCAATGGAATTTAGCCAATGTACACGATCCAACTGTTGAGAAATCAGGGGAGTATTATTATATGTATCAAACTGATGCTTCTTATGGTAATGCGCATGATGGACATGGACATTTTCCTTACCGACGTTCCAAAGATCTGATTACCTGGGAATTTATGGGAACAGCTATGGCACAACCTCCAGCCTGGATAAAAGATTCGTTGAATAATAAAAGAGCCAGAATGGTTCCTGCTTTGCCTCCAATAGCTAATCCAAGATATGGATATTGGGCACCTTTTGTAAAAAAGGTAGGCAATAAATACCGAATGTATTATAGTATTGTGGTAGATGAACCCATTACGGGAACTAGTTTTGAAACCTCATGGTCAGAAAGAGCTTTTATAGGATTAGCAGAATCAGATGATTTAGCATCTAATGTTTGGGTTGACAAAGGAATGGTTGTGTGTTCAGAACCTGATGGATTAAAACCTTATTCTTATACAGGTTCAAGAAATTGGGAAAATGCTTATTTTAAATTCAATGCAATAGATCCCACTTTTGCGATTACTCCAGAAGGCGAACATTATCTAATTTATGGTTCTTGGCATTCAGGAATTGTAGCCTTGAAATTAAATCCAACTACAGGTAAACCAGACCAGTTAAAAACCTTGAGCGATTATGGAACTCGAATCGCTACTCGTCATGCTACTAGTCGTTGGCAAGCTTCAGAAGGACCTGAAATTATATACAATCCTGATACACAATATTATTACTTATTTTTAGCTTATGATGAACTTTCGGTGGCTTATAATACTCGTGTAGCACGATCAAAAAATATTACTGGACCTTATTTAGGAATTAATGGAGCTAATATTACTAATGGAGCCGATTGTTGGCCAATGCTTACTCATCCATATTCCTTTAATAATCATACTGGATGGGTTGGTTTCTCTCATTGTTCTGTATTTCAAAATCCAGATACCAAAGAATGGTTTTATGCTTCACAAGCTCGTTTACCTGAAGGTATTTCTGGGATTAATGTGTCTAATGCAGTTATGATGGGACATGTGAGAGCAATTCAATGGACAGAAGACGGATGGCCAGTAGTAGCGGCTGAACGTTATGCTGGAGTACCAAAAACAACTATTGAAGAAATCTCTTTTGTGGGGCAATGGGAACAAATTACGATGAATTACCAATACAAAACCATTCAAAAATCAGTTACAATAAATTTATCTGCCGATAAAAAAGTATCTGGTGCACTTACTGGAACTTGGTCTTACGATAGTACGAAACAAGTACTTACTGTAAACGGAATAAAATGTAAAGTTAGTGATGCCTGGGATTGGGAAGCTTCAACAAGAAAAGTAACTCTAAGTTATTCTGGACTTACTGCTGATGGTAAACCAGTTTGGGGTAAAAAAATAAATTAGAAAATTAAGACCCTTTCAATTTAGAAAGGGTTTTTGTTAAAATATAAACAGAGTTTATTTATAGCTTGTTTTTATCTTTTTATTTTACCTATATTTACAAATGTTAATCATACACTTATAACCAATAAAAAATGTAATTAGAATGAAAAAAAATCTGTTGTTATTATTGATTTTTACTTTTTGTAATCAACTTGCTTTTTCACAAAAAGAAACCACAATTCTTAGTATTAAAAAAGCTGAGAAACCTACTGTTATTAATAAAAATATCTATGGTCACTTTGCAG
>Ga0247814_10002534_pt1 | contig 10070 bp, 5 predicted proteins | sample UWRJL179409R1_FD_179947 | JGI IMG/M metagenome (GOLD analysis project Ga0247814, IMG submission 179947) | Plant litter microbial communities from Arlington Agricultural Research Station in Wisconsin, United States - UWRJ-L179-409R-1 | ecosystem: Environmental > Terrestrial > Plant litter >... | reverse complement strand
AAGGCAAAAAGTAGTCTGTAGAATTCCTTGTGCTAGAATATATAAGATCCCCCAAATCTTTTCAATCATCCTCTCTCAGTGTACGTGCCACTCTGACCCGCTAGAAGTTTCGTAGCTCGGATGTATTAAATACTGTGATATGTTCCATGGACTCCAACGTCGTGTGATGTTCAAGCACTTGTTTGTACCAATTGTTGTGTGAGACAAGTAAGTGCTTTTGTAAACTCTGGTTGCCCCGCTGTCTTTTTGCACCCAGTCTCAAGCTCTTCTTCACGTCCTAGCCCTGTACTAGAACCGCAATGAAAAGCTTTCAAACAATCCTATCATCTCGCGGCAGTGCAAGTGCAAGAGATAGAGTGGCATATCTTCACCATGAGCAAGCTCAGCTGGTGAAGAAACCGATTTCAAAAAATATTTTAACCTAATAGGTATGCGCAACACGATGGAAGGCATTCAGTGGTTAAACTGAATAGAACAGATACTACACTTGATCTAAGCCACAACGGCAAAGAAAGCTGAGGAGCAAAATTCGAGGGAGTGGGAAGCGGTTTATATAGACTTTAGGGATGGCTTAGGCAGTCAGATTGGGATGTTAGATATTACTGTTTTTGGAAGAGTAGTGGGGCCTTGAGAGAAGCCTACGTGGTGAACGATTAGGCAGCATTCAGAATGCCAGAATTGGTAATAATGATTTATGAGATTTGCTAAGGCTGGTATCATGATATCTTGGCGGTATCCATAAATTCCCTATTGGGGAAATAAAGCAGCGAAGTCCTTCTAGTCACCTACCTTCCGATCACTCCCTGCTCTTGAAAAGGAAATTCGGTAGGTCAGGCAGCACTATTCCATGACGGCGAGAAAGTTAAAAGTCATAATTACGCCTACTTCGTATATGGTCTAAAGTAGCAATCGGGACGTCTGGACTAAGTAAAGAGTTCCAATTATTTTTTCCACCTGAACTTAGCCGTGTCATCAATTCCTGGAAATTTCAAACCACCGTTTTCTCGTTTGCAAAAATTGAAGAAGGGTGTAGATATATCCTGGCCTATAACCTACAATGCGATTCACGATAATTCTGAGCGTAGAAATACCAAGAAGTTCAAGTAGGTAGGATAGAAACATAAATAAATTTAGTGACGGCCCGGAGAGAATTTGCTTTGGATTTATTTTGTGCTATTGGAAAATATTGGCGTAATTAGTATTAGCAAGAGTGAAAAATGAATAGAGTGAGGATCGGATAAGACGACAATTTCTAGATAGCTTGGAATCCAGGTCTACTGAGGCACGGAGTTTTTTCAACACTTCTCGGACTATACTTTTTGAATTCACAATTTACAGTTCCTTGGGCATGAACAGACGAGGAGGCCATTTGCAATTTTAATAACGCTCTAATATAATTATTTGTCCCGGTGGCACTGGCGATGGCCAATGCAAACGCTTAGCCATTTCGGAGATCTATATCGCCCCGTCTCCTACCGGATCTGTTGTGCAGTACAAACTCTCGACACCTTGTTTCTAGACAGCGACTACTATATCTAATGAACTAATTTAGAGGGTCTGTTCGTCCCAAATTCTTTGGTTGACAAGACTCAGGTGCCCAGGACGAATCTTACCAAAATCTTGTCTGAATAGAGACCCAAGTGTTCAGGATTCCTCGTCCCAAGACTACAGGACCAAGTGAGTACGGGTGATATGTTGTTTAGTTATATCACACAGTGTGATGCAATATGTTGGACGTACAATCTGAAATCCACATAACGTTAAACTACCTGTAGTCTAAAAATGTACTAAAATCCGAATCCATACACTGTAAGCAATTCAAATCAAGCAACCCACATCGCCTTCCACCTTATGATGCTATTTCCCATTCATACCACATGATATCGCTCTCTCTATCTTCTAAATTACATCTTGGTACCAAGTTCGTCCGATGTTATATAATGAAGTATTTTACTTGGAGGCTACCAATCCAGCAATTGTGTAAAAAAACACAATCAAAAATTCTTCAATTATCGCCATAAACAGTCGTACCACTGCATTCCCATTCAGAATTGAGAACACAGAGTTGTTCGAGAAGGCAGACAGGATACTGTAAAGGATGCGGACAGCTAATAACGGCAAAGCCGCAAGGACTGCTAGGAACACCCGCTTTTCGCTTTTGTCTGCCCTCCTGAAATCCTTCATCGTAATGATAGAGATAGCCCCGAGAGCTAGATAGACTGCTAAGAACATCATGACACCGATTCTGGTATTCTTCTTTCCATCCGCGCGCTCTGAGGGATCGCTATCGGCTGCGTCCAAGCCACCGGTAACAGATAGAATCAAAGCGATCAGAGAAAGGAGTTGAGCCATTTGAAGAATCCTGCTGCGGCGAGAGTTTGCAGTTGCATGTTTTACAATGATTTTAAAACTGCAATCCTGTTAGTAAATATATATTGAGGAAGAGTAGCTGATCTTACATGCCCCTATTAGGTAGAGACATTCCACCGGACGGGATGTGATTCGAAACGCTATCAGTAACTCGCTTCAACAGTCCCAAGCTTGCCATGAGCAGAGGACTCAGTCCCACTCCTTGTAGAATCGCACTCCATTCGATGTCTGTTTTGTTAGTTGGGCTGTGTACTTTCGCAATCTCAAATCCGGCACCAGCGATACGGACGATCGAAAATATGGCTAGGTAGATCCAGCCGAGTTGTTTTTGGAAGCCATGTCGAAGGACCACGATGATTGTGAGCAGAAATATGGGGATGTAGACGCAAATTTCTGCTATTGCTATAGCTTCCTGGGTCGATACCATCTTAGACTATACAGAGATAGACTACTCGTTTGGGTGATGCAAGAAGAACTAGATAATGCTTTTAAGAGGACGTTGAGCAAGACTGCTGGTCTGGTTCTGCTGATATGTGTGTTTTGGAGGAAGTAGTGAAAACACGATACATTGCTCGGTCTATATATGTTTATTATTACAATACGGTACCAGTCTGGTTGCGGTGCTCAAGTGTCAAGAGTCAAGAGTCAAGAGTCCTTTCAGCCGTGCCTTACAAAAGTCCCTCTGCTACTCAACATCTTCCAATTCTAGTCTTTTGAGAAATTTGTGTTCCATGAATTCCATGATGACTCCCTGGCCGCAAACTGTCTGGGATGGCCGCGAACGAATCATTTTTTGCAGTGCGAGCAAAGAAAAATCCCGAACCTGGAGACTCGCCGTGGTACACGCTACTCAAGCATACCCAGAAAAAGTAAGCGTGGTGTTTTACCCTTCGCTTATCGGCTCCTGATTCCCGAACTGCTTGGTTGCTTGGTTAGCGACCGCCGCGTTTTGCTTAGCCCCGGTGAGTGACTGACGACGACGTTGCCGGAACCCCCGAGACCACGAATCAACGTGCTCTCAACCCTTCGCATATCCACCTTGCTACTGCAGCCCTATTGTAGGTGAAGAGTAAGCTTTATGGTGTAGATCCCCCGGAGCAAAGCCAAGATGTTACTCAAAAGCACCGCGAGGAAGCAGTGCTTAATGAGTAAGTTGATCGCGCACTTGTCGACAGCTGCGAAAGGAGTGCTCCTTTGAGAAAAAAAACCCCTAGAACCATCCTGCAGGTGTAAGCTTTCGTCACCATGGTATACTATGGCAAACCTAGCAAAGCATGCTTGGAATGTAGAACACGACGAACGAGAGTGAGTTTGGGATGTCAGAATTTTGCCGCATTGTCTAACAAACTCAAAGTGCGATGCCCTATTACCATCATGCTCTCAATGCACGAGAGCAAGCCGACTATGTGGGGGTTATATAGATCCCTCAGGTGCGTTGACTTCCCACGATTGAGACAAGTCGACTGCTGATCAAGCACTGTGCAGACTCAATATTTCGAGACGAATCTCTAAATGTCCAGAAGAAGCATCAAGACAGACAAAAAAAGACCGGCACCAAATGCTCATCAAGTATTTCTAAGTCTCTTCTTAAAACTAAACCCGTCATGAAAAGCAGATGCGCACCCTCTTCCCAAATCCATGCGTTTTCTCAGACAATGGCCAGCATTTCACTTCCACTTGGAGCGGGTACTACTTTAGAAGATCAGGCCATTTGCTTCTTCTTTTCAAACTATATTCTAACAGACGACGAACCCCGTTACGGGAGCTTCCAGTATATTCGAGACATATACAACAGTGAACGAGTTGGCACTGCTTTGTCTGAAATCCTCGTAGCACTTGGACTGGCTGGACTTTCGACTCTATGGAGAGCCCCTGACATCATGTTGTCTGCACATAAAAAATACAGCTCCGCAGTACGGTTGATCAATTTGCATCTTAGTGATAACAACGAATTAAAATCAGATCAAACATTTGTAGCAGTCCTAGCACTGAGTTTGTATGAGGTTCGTCTTTCTTTCCCCTTTTTTGATTATCAAATATATTCCAAGTGAATATCATGCTGATATATAATTAGACAAATACATGTTGTAGACCAGCTTCAATGAAATCATGGACAGAGCATATTAATGGCGCCCTTCAGATTCTCTACTTGAGAGGAAAGGAACGCCTTCAAACCCCCATTGGGCGTCAACTATTTATTCATCTGCGGAGACTAGTCGTAAGTCTATACCTGATGCTATAAGTAAATGTAATACACTAACCGACAATGGAAGATAACAAGCTGTATCCAGAGACAAGTCCCGGTTCCATCAACAATGGATGAGTGGTCAATCTCTGCCTCGTCGGAAGATGAATCCACGGAAGAAATTTTCTACACAGCTCTCTCACAGCTCAACATAAAGTTTGCTAACATTCGAGCCTCCTTAAGCTCTTTCCACGACTATTCCAACAACGAAAATACCATCGCCTCACTTGAGGCCCTCGACATCGAATACCAATCCTGGTTGGACGCATGTCCTGCAATCTTTGAATACATGACAGTCCGAATACAAGAACGATCCACTGAGGTTTTCTCGGACAGTTACCACATCTACTCCAGTATGGGTGTTGCGGCTGTATGGAACAACTACCGCTGCGTACGAATCCTCGTCAACGAGCTCTTACTCACCCAAATCAATTACAAAATAAAAGTATTCGAAGATTCGGCTACACTCGTGCCTTCCTTTTTGTGGGAGCAACAAACTCGCACCCGGAGCACCGTCTTGCAGCTTTCGCATGACATATGCGCTACTGTGCCCTTTTTTCTTTCGTCTCCCAATCCTACAAATGGTGTAAATGTGCTGCCTCCTAAAGCGATTACCGGTAATATGCTGATCTGGCCGCTGTATATTGCAGCATGTACTGGTTTGGTTTCGAGTGTAATGAGGGACTGGATTGTGGGAAGGCTCAGTGTGATTTCGGAAGTATTGGGAATTGGACAGGCTGCGCCTTTGGCACATACACTGAGCTTGAATCGGGATCTTCTTGAATGGGCAGGGAATGCATAAGGAGTGGTTTCTTTTGGAGGTCTACTAGGAGGCTTCTTGTCGAATCTGCTTACGAGTTCAGATCACTTCGTCTTGTGTTAGATCACATCCACTACGATTGTTAACACATCATAGACTTTGAGTTTGAAACTTAAGTGCTTTTTCTTGTGCATCTATATATTCTAGTATCTATTCTAGTAGTAATGTACATCTGTCCAATTTTGCATCCTTTTCCTACTAGTCTACTCTGTTTTCGCTCTTGGTTCATTGAAAGCTGTCTTCTGAATGAATAGCGCTCTCTCGACAAATTTGAGAACTTCATCAATCAGACTGTGGACAAATTAGCAGGGTGAAGATCTAAATTTTTTGTAGGATGAACTTACATAACTGGTGCACTGATAATCAACACCGCTTTCCACTCGTGCCAGTTCATTGGAAGGATCGAGAACAGAGTCTGCAGGATTGGAGTGTAGAGGAGGGCAAAGTGAAGGGCCATTGATAAGGCGATAGCGTAGATCAACATTGGATTTTTCCAGAGAGGGAGAGTCAAAAGTGATTCACTTGACGATAGAGCATTCATGGCGTTGAGCATCTCGATGACCACTAGGATGGACAAGGAAACCGTCGAAGCGGCCTTAGCGGTGTTGTTGGTGAAGATTTCACAGCCAATCTCTGGGAATTGAGCCGAGCATTTGTGGAAGTTCGAGAGTTGCGAGAAGGTGATCTGAGGACCTTGGGAATTGTACATAAAGTACCAGGCGTATCCTCCGACAGTTGCCAGACCGACGTAAATACCGATTACCATGTAGCGGAAAAACAGCCATCCACTAATGAGTTTCTCATCACGCTTTCTTGGTTGCCGTTTCATGATATCGTGATCAGCAGGGTTGAAGGAAAGAGCTGTGGCGGGGAGGCCATCGGTGACCAGGTTAACCCAAAGAAGTTGGACTGGAATGAGAGCCTCTGGCATACCAGCGGCTGCTGTGAGGAAGATCGAGACAACCTCTCCAATATTGGATGAAATCAGATAGCGAATAAATTGTTGGGTGTTGTTGTAGATAGAGCGACCTTCTTCAATAGCAGTTTCGATAGTAGCGAAATTGTCATCGGCGAGAACCATATCAGAAGCAAGTTTTGCTACATCTGTTCCAGATCCCATGGCAACACCGATATCAGCTTTCTTCAAAGCTGGCGCATCATTGACACCATCACCAGTCATGGCAACAACCTCTCCAGCGGACTGTAGGAGATCAACAAGCTTTGACTTGTGACTAGGCTCAACTCGAGAGAACAACGATGCTCTCTTAGCGGCAGCTAACTGTTCGCTTTCGCTAAGCTGGTCAAATTCGCGTCCAGTATAGCTCTTACCGGTAAGGTCTTCGTTCTCACCGAAAACTCCGATTTGACGACAAATTGTCTCAGCAGTGTTACGGTTGTCACCAGTGATGACAATAACCCTGATACCGGCCTCCCTGCACTTTAGAATAGAACCAGCAACCTCAGGACGAGGAGGATCAAGCATGCCAACGAGACCAAGGAAAGTAAGCTTTTGTTCGAGTTGAGAGTACTCCGCTGTCGTCTTAGCTCTCTTCAGAAGAGGGTTCGAGCCTACATCTTCAATGCTAGCTAGAGCAATAACACGAAGGCCTCTGTTTCCGTACTCAACCACCTCTTTCAGGAGAAGATCGGTAAACTTCTTGGACATTGGTACTTTCTTGCCATTTGCACCAAGTAAAGTTTGAGTACAGCGTTCGATAATGGCTTCTGGAGCTCCTTTGACAAGTAGCCTCTGGTGGTTGTTGTCTCCAACAAGAACGGACATACTCTTTCTATCTCTAGAGAATTCATAGGTCGCAAGTCGAGGAGTTCTCTTCTCGTACCAAGAGCTAGCTAAATGGAGTTTGTCCTGGGCAGCGGTACTGGCTCTAGCCTGGTTAGCAGCAGAGTCCTGCGTACCAATCTTCTCAACCAAAACGCGTAAAGCACCTTCTGTGGGCTCACCAACGTTTGAGTAGGCGCCTGTTTTGGAGTCGAAAGCCAGTTGTGCGTCATTGCAAAGGGCTGCTACTTCCGCGAGTTGGAAAACCGTGCTCGAAGTCTTTGCGATATCAAACACAACAGAGCTGTTGAACCTGATGTTTCCTTGGGGAGCAAATGTGGTTCCTTCAACGTCAAGCTCCTCCAAGTCAGTACCAGACTCATTGAGGTAGACAACCTTGTTAACGCTCATTTGGTTTGTGGTCAATGTGCCGGTCTTGTCGGAGCAAATTACACTGCAGCTACCAAGTGTTTCTACGGATGGTAAGCTTCGTACGACAGCGTTTTTGGCGGCCATTTTCCGTGTTCCAAGGGCTAGGCATGTTGTGATAACGACGGCTAAACCTTCTGGGATAGCTGCAACTCCGAGTGAAACTGCAATCTTTAGGTAATAAATTGCTCCCTTGGTCCAGCTTCCATGGCTAGGATCATTAAAGTGAGGAATATTGATAAGCCAAACCACAATGCAGATGACAGAAATTACTTTCGCCAAGCTATCACCAAAGTCGTTCAATTTTTGTTTCAAAGGTGTAGGTTCTGAAATTTGGGCTGTGATGCTCTCGTGAATATCTCCAATGGCTGTTGAAGAGCCAGTGAGGACCACGATAGCCGTTGCATGTCCAGTCACGACAGTTGTTCCAGAGAAAAGCGTGTTGATTTGATCTTGCTTCACAGCTTGCAAATCCTTAACGGCATTCGTATCCTTTCCAACACTCTCACTCTCTCCAGTAAGAATAGCCTGATCAACCGCAAAGCTGTTACTTTGAATTGCGAGAAGTCTGCAATCCGCAGGAATCCTGTCTCCCACAGCAATCGAGATTATGTCTCCTGGAACCAATTCCTCTGCCCGAATCCGGGTAACGTGGCCATCGCGAACAACCTTGGCTTCATTTGCTGAGTATTCCTGGAGAGCAGCAATGGCTTTCTCCGCGCTACTTTCTTGCGAAACACCGACGACTGCGTTGAGAATCAGGATGGTGAGGATCTACGAGACATTAGCGGGAATAACCAAATTTGTAGGAAGCATGTACATACGACTGCAGGATCAACAAAGGCAGTCCATCCACCACCTTCTTCGAATAAGGCCAAAACAAAGGAAATGGCGGCCGATCCTAAAAGAATCAGGACAAGCTGGTCCTTGAACTGCTCAAGAATGAGCTCCCAGATGGGAGTTGGGGGCTCTTCTGCAATTGCTATGACACTGTTAGTTCATTCCTAGGTTGAAGAGTCGCAAAGATAATCCCTACCATTCCGGCCATGCTTCTCTCTAGATTCGACTACTTGACTTTGCGAAAGCCCTTGGGTTTCAGAGACAGAGAAGAATTTCAATACCTGCGCGGTATCTTGGGCGTATGCATTCTCCATTTTCTTGAAGTGGGGGTTGGGGTTTGGATTTTGGGTTTTGGTTGTCGAGAACGACTTTTGACTATCTCGAGAATTCGCAACACATCAGCCAACTAGGCTAGGCGACTGGCAGTAGTGAAGAGGCAGAGGCAGAAGGGACTGTGTGTTTATGAAATCTACTGTAAAAGGGAAGGAAACTCTTCTGACGAATCTGCTTAGAAAGGGACGCAGGTCATGCTAGTGTATATAGCTCTGATAAATAAAATGTAAAGGTGTCTTCTTGAGCTGTTCTTTGATTCGCTGCAGACCTGGGAAGAGTGCTAGAATTTCGCTCCACAATGACCAAGCGAGGCTCTGCCCCTCCTCAGGTGAATTGCTGTGGGTGGCATCTGAATAATGGAGCGGCGAAAGAACAGGACAGCATACATAGAGATATCAAGCCATCTCGCTTTCCTCTCCCGTCTAGTGTAGTGTATAATATTACTACCTACTATGTATGCAATGGACCTCCCCTACATCTTTTCTCCCAACCAGATTGGCTTTGCAGTAAGGCTTGATAAACTTACCAAATGACGCCACCGTTAGCATGCATCAGAGCCGCAACGTACTCCGTACTGTGCGCCGTCTCTCCGGACATTGTTAGGCCCAGCACAACCAACCAACCCATAGCCCAAGACCCATATGAAAGATCAATTGATGCCGCTTCCAAGCATCTCTCGAAAGGATCAAACACATCATATCCACCGGTACTGTTACAATCCCTCAGGGTGCATTAGTCATCGGAGATATAACGTTCAACGGTTGTCGACATGGAAGACTAGACTGGTGAGGCTGGTAACTTTAAGGCACCCTGCGGTTATCACAATGGGAGGCGCCAAACAGGCTTGATAGCGTCAAACACTAACAATACCTATTCGCTCATTTCTACTGTAAAACATCTATGCTTCTCGGTTTTCGGATTCTAAGTCCTCCCTTCTCCGCGCTTTCATGTGCGATGGGCGTCTCACGATCCTAGACACCTTACAGAGCTCCACAACCCAATACCCGTGCTAGACTGTACCGTATTGTCGGTCGACTCGGACTACCACGTTGTAACCATGGTGAGGGCTATTATCAAGGAAGACCGTGAGACATCTCTTCGTGGCCTGATAGATGCCACACTGTTTAAGCGCAAGTACTGTCCGAGTAACTCGATATTGGTTGTCAGGCTTGCTTTCCCGTCGTCGAACCGCGTGTTTCTCTATCCCAACAGATAGCTCAAATCGCTCCTTTGTTTACGGAGGGGCCCATGAG
>Ga0247814_10002532_pt1 | contig 10074 bp, 11 predicted proteins | sample UWRJL179409R1_FD_179947 | JGI IMG/M metagenome (GOLD analysis project Ga0247814, IMG submission 179947) | Plant litter microbial communities from Arlington Agricultural Research Station in Wisconsin, United States - UWRJ-L179-409R-1 | ecosystem: Environmental > Terrestrial > Plant litter >... | reverse complement strand
CCCTTTTCTTGTATAACTTTTAAATCTACGCAGTTTGGCTCTTCTCCCGGTGCTGCTGTATAGCACACATAGTAGGTGTCTTTATTATTTTCATCCTGAGTTATGGTTAGTGTTTTTAGCCAGGCTATATCGCAATCCTGTGCATTGAGAAACGGGTCAGAATCCGGTTCAGAATTTTTAACCTTTGCAGCAAGTTCTGCAGTACAGTACTTTTCTATAATTGCATTTCTGCCAGCTACAGCATTATCTGTTAAATTAGAACATTGCGTTATATATTCTATGTAAAATAAATTAAGCATACTTAGCACCTCCTGTTTAACAGGCTTAGAGCCAGAATTTGTTATAATACTGTCTTTCTGAATACTATCCTGCCCGTCTTTTTCAACTTTCCCGGAACAGCCTGTTATAAAAACAATTGCTAAAATTAATAGATATTTCATATGCTTGCCTCTTTCAAAATTGTTTGAATGTAAATATAACTAAAGCCATAAATAAATCCAAGTTTCCAATAATCCCGCCTATTCCCACTTATCTGTGCTCTTTGCCTCTTTATCCATTAGTTCGCGTATTTTGCGTTCTTCCCAGTTGTTGCCCAATATAATATCTGTACCAAAGGTACTAAAGGCATGCATGCCCAAACCAATACCCCAAAAGAAAGCTGTTGAAAAAGTATTGAACTCTAAAAAATGTTCTCCCGGCTCAAGGTCGGCTAATTTTATGGCAATCAAAATACTGTTTACCACAATGTAGGCCATAAGGTGTTTGTAAAATCCTTTAATAGCCTTTACTTTTTTCACGGCTCTTTCTTCTCTTTTTTGTTCGTCTGCTAAATTTTCCATAATCTGTTATTAAAGCCTTTCGGCGCTATTATATTTTATTGTTTTTATCTTTATCCATAAACTCTTTAAGCTTGCGTTCTTCCCAGTCATGGTTTAAAAACGGAATGTAACCAAAGGTACTCAGGCCATGAAACAAAACCCCGGTACCCCATCCGCAGGCAGAGTACCAAAACCAGTAAAACTCCGGTGTAAACTTAAGGTTTATAAATACCAGCACCGGTATAACAATACTGTAGCACAAAAGGTTATAATAAAACCCCCGTATTTCTTTTACTTTATTTCTTGCCTTTTGCCAGGCAATTTTATCGTTATCTTCCATATTGTTTTAATTTAAAATGAAACTGTACATCGCTGCAAACTGTGACTGTGACTGTGACTGTGACTGTGACTGTGACTGAAAACTATTATTGCTTACTGCCACCCGGTGTTTTTATCTTTCTCTAACAGTTCCTTTATTTTTCGTTCCTCCCAGTCGCGGCCTAAAAACGGAGCCACATTAAAAACACCCACACCATGCAGGGCAACCCCAATACCCCACCCCAATGCCGGCCATAAAAACCAAAGGTATGTAGCATCTGTAGCCAGGTTAATTACCATAAGCATGAATATAACAAGTGCATATACCATAAGGTTTATATAGAATCCTTTAATTTCTTTTACCTGTTTTTTCACATTCCTGTATTCTGTTGCATCAAAATTTTTATCTTCCATGATGTTATTTTTTATTATTAAAATTAAAACTTCGTTAGCGCCACTTTTGATTTTTACGTTGTTCCATAAGCTCCTTAACCTTGCGTTCTTCCCATCCCGATCCTAAAAAAGGTATAAAATTAAATACGCTCATGGCATGAACAACCACCCCCACACCCCAGCCTAATGCAGGATATATAAACCATAAGTGCTTAGGCCCCGTGGCAAGGTTTAGCACAAAAAGCCCGCCTATAATTACTATATAAGAAAAAAGGTTACCGTAAAAGCCTTTTATCTCTTCCACCTTTTTTTGTGCCCTGTAATAGCTGCTGTCTTTTTCGTTATATATTGGTTCCATAATATTTACCTGTTTAGTTAATACCGGCAACTTTACTGTAAAATGCTTTTCTGTTTGTTCTATTATCACCTGACGGGACGATATAATAGCATAGCGGCTTATAATGTTTTGAAGCCCCACGCCTTTCCTGTCCTGCAACACTTCTTTTTTTTGGTAATCGTTTTGCACTACCAGGTAACCGCCTTCTTCAAAAATGCGAATGTGCAGTGGCTGCTCCTGACTTACAATATTGTGTTTTACCGTATTTTCAAGCAATAGTTGCAGTGATAGTGGCACCACCCTCGCATCGGGGCTGGAAACGGTTTTGGGCAGTTCATAAAAAACACTGTTCTCAAACCTCATTTTAAGCAGGTTCATATATGTTTTAGCAAACGTAAGCTCTTCTTCTATACTCACCAGTTCTTTATCTTTTTGCTCCAGTACATAACGGTATACTTTAGAGAGCGATGTTGTAAATTTTTGGGCGCTCTCGGGATTTTCCTCAATAAGCGAACTCAGTACATTAAGGCTGTTAAACAAAAAATGCGGATCGATCTGGTTCTTTAAAGTTTCAAACTTTGCCGATGCCGTGCCTGCTATTATCTTTTGCTGCTTTACCCTGTTTTCCTGGTATTTTTTATAAAAGTGAAACAGGTGCAGCGAGAACGTAATAACAATGGTAATAATCATTGCAATGTAGTAATTGCTAATGCGCTCTTCTGCAAAAAACTGCGGCAGTGTCTTGCCTTCCAGTATAACATCTTCAAAAACGCGAAGCAGGAAAACAATACATATAGAAACTACAAAAGAACTTATAAACCCCGCTACCAGCCTTTTAACCGATAGCTGCGTGTTTGTAAAAACCCGGTCCATTACCATAAAAACCCCGGTATTACCCAAATGCAGTAATATGGTATACAGCATAATAAACAAAAACTGCCTTACTAAGTTGGGGTTCCACCCCAAGGGCTCGCCACCGGCCAGGGCAATAAGGTACAGCACAATAAAGATTATGACACCAAGGCCCAACGCCCTTAAAAATTCTTTACTAACCAGTTTCATTTTTGTTTATATTTTATTGCAAAATGCCTGTAACAAATTGCTTATTGCCTATTTTTCACACTCTTTAAGAGCTTCTTCTGCCCTTTCTTTACCCCATTTAGGATGAAAAACGGTTTCCGGCTTAAAGTTAGCAAAAAGTGTTATAGAACGTTCTACCTGCTCGCACATAGGTTTAAGGTCGTTCCCGAAAAATTTAGCCGACCCCATATCAAACTCTGCCTTGCTAAACACCACACGCGGATTATTTGGTGCCAGTTTCAGGGCTTTATCATACAGTTCGTTAACTACCGGCGACAGCTTCATGCCATTATTCATTGGGTCGGCTACAATTTTAGCAGTGTGTATCATGGCCTGCATAACCAGCAGTTCGGCATTATCTGAAGACAGTGCCGCGGCGTTATCCTGTGCAACCTGTGCTTTAATAAGCAGCGCGGTAATAACATTTTTATCCCTGGTTTTAAAAGCCTCGGTAGTATTTACCAATGCCACGTAATAAGATGGCAACCAGTTGTTTTTCTCTACAGCGGCTATCCTTTCAAAAAGTGCCGAAGCCTCTGTAGGTTTGTTCTCTCCCCAAAGGGCAAAAGCTTTTTGCATACCCGTTTCATACTGCGACTGTGCGGTTACTGCATTGCAAACAAAGAGGATAAATAATGTAATAGCTCGTATCATACTTTTAGGTTTTAAATGGTTGTTGTTATTTGATGAAGCAAAGATGCGCACTATTTCAATCCGAATAAAAAGCATGTTACCCAATTGTAGATTTTTAAGGATGAGTTGTAATTTTGAAGACTGAACCGGTAAAGCAAATTGATAAATTAAAATTTTAGCGCCTCTGTATCACTTAAAATAGGCTAAATTTGATGGCATATATTTACATTACTATGAATACAACCCTGCACTTAGTTAGCAAAACGGCATTTGAACTGCTTGAGAAAATGCCCGATAAAACGAAAGTCCCGGGAATGGCACACAGCCTTGTGTCTTTTGAGCAAGTTCAGGAAGGCCTTGAGTTTTTACTGGAAAAATTTTTTACCGGTGAAGACCGTCAACTCATACATGAAGTTTTCAACCCGGAAGAATTTATAGGCGAGTCACCTGACGAAAACCCTTTTAAATCTCCTACTCCCGATGAGTTTGATGAATTTCTGTCGAAGGCGGTACATTATATTGACACTGATAAAATTACCCGAATAGACTACCTGCTTAGCGAGTTAGACCAGGACACTGTTTTAAATGGCTACAGCCCAAAAGAATATAATAACAACGGCGTTTATCCCGAAGTTTGGCATGATGATGAATCTGAAGGCCAGTTTTTTAATAAAACCCACCTGAAACAGGCTCTTTATAGCCTTACTGCTTTTTTTGAAAAGGCTATTGAAAACGAAAATTATATAGTGGTTTTTTCAGATTATTAAAGTACTAATTTTAATCTCATTCCCCTAACGGGGGCAATAGAAAAAGCTTGCACCCAATTGTAGATTTTAAATGATGACTTGTAATTTTTGGCTAACTTTGTTTATAACGTAATATAAGAACTATGGAAAGGCTATTGTTAAAAGGAAAATCTAAAGAGGATATGAAACTCATTGCCGACCTGGCCATAAAAATAGGCATGACCGTAGAATATGTTGCTAATGATGAAGATATGCTAACGGTTAATGAACCCGAAGCTTTGGCTGAATGGGGAAGGTTATCTGCCGAACAACAGCAGGGATTGCTTGATGCTATAGAAGAACTTGATGCAGGAAAAGGAGAAGACAGCGAAGATGTGATACGTGAATTTAGAAAGAGGTATGAATAAAAAAGTACGATTATCGCCTTTAGCAAAAAATGACCTCTTAGATATTTTAGAATACCTCGTTAATAAATGAAGTGCAAAAACAGACAATAACTTTCTAAATATATTTGAAGAAGATTTAAAACGTATTGCTGCGCAACCAAAACAATTCCCTCATTTTAGAAAAGACCTTAATATTAGAAAATGTGTAGTAACGAAACATAACACACTATATTTCAGAGAAAGTATTTTTCAAATTGAAGTCGTTAGGATATACGATGTGCGCCAGCATCCCAATAAATTAAAGTTTAAACTTTAAACCTCGTCGCAATTTCATCAAAATACAATTTTAATGGATTAGAGACGTTAATTAATAAATCGCAAAACTTCTAAATAGGTTCAGATAAACAAATTTTACATAATTACCCCTCTCCGGTCGTTAAATTTCAATTATAATAGTAGGGTAAAAGTGTTTTTAACTGTTTCATGATTTGACCTACAAACAAGCAAAAAACACATTTGTTAATAGAATAATGCACCACCCTGTGGCGCAGCACAATACAATTTCCGTTGTATAAATATTCTAAATATTTGGCCCCGAACCCTGGGAAGTTCGGGGTGTTTTTTCTTATTTCATTTCCTTTACTAAACTTTTATGTACAAAAGCTTTTTGGCCTGTGCGTGTTTGTATATGCAGCCATTCGTTATGCTGCCCTAAAAGCGCAATGGTATCGTTAGCTTTTAGCGCACCAAGGTTTTGAGCCTTGACAGTAGGGGCTTTGCGCAGGTTAGCTATACTTTTTGCCTTAAGTTGTGTGGCATTATAATTACGCGCAAATGCCGCCTGTGCAACCTTAGGGGTTTGATACACAAATGGCAACGGGTTAACAGCGCCACTGCGGTATATACCAAAGTGCAGGTGTGGCGGTGTAGTGCGGGCATTACCGGTATTACCTACAAAACCAAGGGTATCGCCGGTTTTTACACTGGCACCGCTTTGCACAGCAATACTATCTAAATGGGCATAGTACAACGATTTGCCAAACAGCCCGTCACGCAGCCATACCTGCTTGCCGCCAATGCCGCGTTCGCCGGTAAAGCTTATGCTGCCGCTTGTAGCGGCAACTACGGGGGTACCGCGTTTAGCAAAAATATCTATACCCTCGTGGCTGCGCTTGCCACCATCGCGCTCTACACCCCAAAAACTGCCTATAGCAGCATTGCCTTTTCCTGCTACCGGAAAAGCATACAGCGGCCTTTTGCTGAGGCTTATAAAAAAATCAGACGCGGCAAGTAACTCCGGCTGAATAATAATTTTATAGCGTCCGGTTTCGGCAATTTCAAATTCGAGCGAAGCATCAGCAATAGTGGCGCTTTTAGCATGCTGCCATGAGTTGCCCTTATCTTCAAAAACATCTATAAAAACACGTTGGCTAACAGAATCCTTTGCAACGTTTGCCACTAAAACCTCACCCTCTTCAAGCTGTACGGTATAGCTGTAAGCAACATTTCGGTAAGGTGTAAAAGCACCTTTTTCACCATACGGCAGGGTAACTTCAAGGCTATCGTTAACGGCATTATTATATGCCGTTTCCCAAGGGGCAAACTGCGGTTTATCATCTTTAAATTCGCGTGCATACTGCTCACGCGCAGTAGGGTTTGTTATAACATTTGCAACCGAATTAAAACCAGATGTTATAGTAGAAGTAAAGCCCTTACAGCCAGGGCAGGATATTATAAGCAGCAGCACAATAACTACTGAGGCACTGTACATTAATTTCTTTTTCATACTCCTGTATATGCATATAGCATGCCACTTTTAGTTAAAATAAGTTGCTGTACTTTGTACCATCTCAAGCTTAACAAGGCTCAGTTTTAATATGTGGTATAAAAATTGCACAGAAATTTTGCTATTCATTTTAAAAGTGTAATTTTAACATTTATTACTACAACGTTATTCACCATGGTTAAAAATATATGGGGCGGCCTTGCCCTTTCATTAGTTTTATCTGCTACAGTCTATGCACAGGACACCCGTGTGCAAAGTTTTCCCATAACCTCTGTACGCCTGCTGGACAGCCCTTTTAAACAGGCTCAGCAAACCGATATGGAGTATATTCTTAAGCTTGACATGGATAAGCTTTTGGCTCCCTACCGTACCGAAGCCGGGCTTAAACCAAGAAAAGAAAGCTATGGCAACTGGGAAAACAGCGGGCTTAACGGCCACATAGGCGGGCATTATGTATCTGCCCTGGCCGATATGTATGCAGCAACCGGCGATGCCGAAATGCTGCGCAGGCTTAACTACATGATAGACGAATGGGAACTTTGCCAAAACGCTGCCGGAGACGGCTACATAGGCGGTGTACCAAAAGGCAGGATCTTTTGGAAAAACATAAGCGAAGGTAAAGTTGAAGCTATGGATGGCCAATGGGTACCTTTTTACAACATACACAAAGTATATGCAGGCCTTGTAGATGCTTATGTTGTAGCAGGGAACCAAAAAGCAAAGGGCATGCTTGTTAAGTATTGCGACTGGCTGTATAACCTTACTGCTAAACTAAGTGACGACCAGCTGCAAATTATCCTGCGACAGGAGCATGGCGGCATGAACGAATCGTTAGCCGATGCTTACGAAATTACAGGCGATAAAAAATACCTTACGCTTGCCAAACGTTTTTCGCACAGGGCAATATTAAACCCGTTATTGCATGGCAAAGACTCGCTTACGGGCCTGCACGCCAATACCCAGATACCTAAAGTAATTGGTTTTATGGAAATAGCCAAAGTAGACAATAACCCTGAATGGGCAGGCGCTGCCAATTATTTTTGGAACACCGTTACCCATAACAGGTCGGTTTCTTTTGGTGGCAACAGCGTTAGGGAACACTTTAATCCTTCGGAAGATTTTTCGTCGGTAATAGAAGACCGCGAAGGCCCGGAAAGCTGTAACTCTTATAACATGCTTAAGCTTACAAAACAGCTTTTCCTGGCTAACCCTAAAGGCGAATATATGGATTATTATGAGCGTACGCTTTATAACCACATCCTGTCTTCACAGGCGCCCGAAGGTGGTTTTGTATACTTTACTCCTATACGCCCGCAGCATTACAGGGTATACTCACAGCCGCAGGACGGCATGTGGTGCTGTGTGGGTACCGGTATGGAAAACCATGGTAAATACGGCGACATGATCTATGCACATACCGATAAAGACCTTTACGTTAACCTTTTTGTACCCTCTGCCCTAACCTGGAAAAAGAAAGGGTTAACGGTAAGCCAAACCAATACATTCCCTTATAAAGAATCGACAGAGATTAAGCTTTCGCTAAAAAAAGCGGCTAAATTCGGAGTGCACTTACGCTATCCGTCATGGACAAAATCGTTAAAAGTACTTATTAATGGTAAAGCAGAGCCTTCATTAAAGCTTTCTAACGCTTACGTGACCATTAACCGCAAATGGAAAGACGGTGATGTTATAACATTAGTGTTGCCGATGGAAACTAAAGCAGAGCAACTGCCCGACAAATCGCAGTTTGTATCGTTTGTGCATGGCCCAATTGTTTTGGCAGCGGCCACCGGTACTGCCGATATGGAGGGGCTTCATGCCGATGACAGCCGTATGGGCCACATTGCCCACGGGCCGCTATACCCCATGAACGATGCGCCTTTAATAGTATCAAACAATAAAGACCTTGCACCGTTAGTTAAAGAAACAAATACAGATAACCTTACCTTTAGCGTTAGCGATGTTACCTATCAGGATAAATATAAAAACCTTAAGTTGGTACCGTTTTACACATTGCACGATACACGCTACGTAATTTACTGGCCGTTTACATCTCCTGAAGGTCTTGAAAAAATGCAGGCCGACGTAAAAGCCAAAGAAGAAAAAGCCCTTGAGCTGGACAGGATAACTGTAGATAAGGTAACCGCAGGCGAACAACAGCCGGAAAGCGACCATGGTTATAAATTTGAAAATTCTGAAAAAGGTATTTATAAAGACCGCCACTACCGTAATGCAAGGGGCTGGTTTACCTACGATCTTAAAAACACAGCTGTTACGGCTAAAAAAATTCGTGTAACCTACACCTATAATAAGAACACTAATTTTGACCTTTATATAAGCAACATCCTTATTGCAACGGTATCTCCAAAAGATATTAAAGAAGGCCAGTTTACCGATGTTGACTACGTATTGCCTAAAGAGCTGCAAAATGCAAAAGTACTAACCGTTAAATTTGCGGCTAAAGAAAAATCGCGTACCGCAAATATATATGATGTAAGGCTGCTTAAATAATACCTGAATTTATAACATAACAAATGTCCTGTAGTAGCAACTGCGGGACATTTTCTTTTGGCCTTTTGTTATAATTTTGATTATTCATATATTTGAAAATGAAACCGATACATCGACATGCCTTCTAACAAAAAAGAAATATATGAAAAGAATTTTACTTTTATTATTGCTCCCTTTTTATTGCTTTGCACAAATCCCGGAATATTATAGCTCTGTCGATTTTACTTTAACAGGCAATGCACTTAAAGACGAACTTGCCGGGCTTGTAACCGAAACCCATACTACAGAATTAATATATACCCCTGATGTATGGAATGCACTTAGGCAATCAGACCTTGATCCCGATAACCCTCAAAATGTATTATTATTTTATGGCTATAATGATACTGACAATATAGTAAGTAACGACCGTACCAGGGATGTAACCCTTAGCTGCCACACTAATAGCTGTGCTGGCCGATGGGTACGGGAACATGTATATGCACAATCTTTAGGAGTTCCGCCGCTGGAAAGAGAAGGCCCCGGTAGCGATGCGCATCACCTAAGGGCAATAGACAGTCAGATGAACGGCAGCCGGAATAACAGGGAATTTGCTGCCGGAAGCGGCAATGCCGGGATCGTTACAGGCGGTTACTGGTATCCCGGCGACGAATGGAAAGGTGATGTAGCCCGCATGATGATGTATATGTATGTGCGCTACCAGGACAGGTGTGAGGCTACAAGGATAGGCACAGGCAGTACCGCATACAGCACTTTTGGCGATATGCCCGACATTTTTTTAGAATGGAATACCCAGGACCCCGTTAGCCAGTATGAAATAAACCGCAACACCGTACTGCAAACCATGCAGGGCAACCGCAACCCGTTTATAGACGAGCCTTACCTGGCTACACTTATATGGAACGGCCCTAATGCACAGGATAACTGGGAGCTTCTTAGTAGCGATGCACTACAGCTTAATGCACTATTGGTATACCCTACTGTTACCACCGGTAAGGTATATATTAAAAACACTGCCAGTACAGCTTACACCTGTACTGTTTATAATAGTTTAGGCCAAAGGGCA
>Ga0247814_10002531_pt1 | contig 10074 bp, 11 predicted proteins | sample UWRJL179409R1_FD_179947 | JGI IMG/M metagenome (GOLD analysis project Ga0247814, IMG submission 179947) | Plant litter microbial communities from Arlington Agricultural Research Station in Wisconsin, United States - UWRJ-L179-409R-1 | ecosystem: Environmental > Terrestrial > Plant litter >... | reverse complement strand
CATCTCTTTGTTATCGAAGGATACATCAGGTTTAAGAATGGATATAGTGCTCTGAAAGTATCCCAGAATCCTGTACCAGCGAACATGTAACCCGGCATTACTTTACCATTGTATGGACTCCAGTGCATGATTTTATTGTTGGCATCCAACTCGTACAATTTGTTAGGGAAGAACAAGGTGCGGTAAAAGCTTGAATAGAATGTACGCGTCTGATCTACCGTTCCACCTTCTACATTAATTCTGCTTAAGGTTTTGTTCCAGGTCGCTTTTGCTTTGTCTTTCGTTGCATCAAAACTATCGTTGGCAAGTTCTCTCTTTAAAGAAATGTCTGCCTGCTCAATGCTGATGAATGAAGAAGCAACTTTCATATTTACTTTTTCACCTTTAGCCGTTTTGAAGCCGATGATCGCACCTGAATGATCTGCTTTTACTTCCATCTCCCCTTTCAAAAGCTCATTGCCTTTCCAGCCATCTGCGGAAGTAAATGCTTTATCAAAGTAGATTACAAAGTAGTTTTTGAAGTTATCAGGAACTTTATGGGCATGTCTTGTGCTGTACCCAACAATTTTACGTTCTCCGGGAATAATCTTGATATAAGATCCTTTGTCAAACGCATCGATTACCACAAAAGAAGTATCTGCCTTAGGGAAAGTGAAACGGAATTGTGCCGCTCTTTCTGTTGGCGTGATTTCCGTGGTGACGTCAGCATCTGCAAGGTATACGCTGTAGTAGTAAGGTTTCACTACCTCTGCTTTATGAGAGAACCAGCTGGCCCTTTCATCCTGATTGAATCTTTTCTTACCTGTTACCGGCATGATGGAAAACTGTCCGTAATCATTCATCCAAGGGGATGGTTGATGCGTTTGTTTAAATCCTCTGATCTTATCTGCGTCATACGTATACGCCCATCCATCACCCATTTTACCGGTTTGCGGAGTCCAGAAGTTCATTCCCCATGGTAGCGCAATGGAAGGATACGTATTTCCGTTGGATAACGAGGGTTTGCTTTGCGTACCCATCAGTGGATTGATCCACTCCACCGGGTCGGTAATTTTACCTACTGTTTGTGCCGAGACACTGAAGGATGCTACAATTGCTGCAGCGGTTAACAACTTTTTAATCATATTATTATGGTTCATCTATGTTTTACAATGCTGGTTTTAGGGAGTAAGCTTTCCAAAGCTCGTTTAATGTTTTACCGGTTTCTGCTTTCCAGGTGTTCTTACTAAAAGTACGTCCACGGATGCCTGCATCAAGTTTCTTAACGATGCCAGTGTGTCCATGGCTTTCTAACCATGCTAAAAATCTCGCGGTTACGCGATAGCTATCGGTGTATTTTTGGGAGCTTTCGTAAGGAGGAAGTGTCCAGTCTGCTCCTGCGTTGTCTACTCCGAACTTATATCTGACGTAATCAGCGATGCCTTCTGTAAGCCATCCAGGACCAGGTTCCTTACCGTTCCTACCGATGGGTCCGCCATAGTTTTGTATCACATGCATCACCTCGTGGGTCACTACATCGATATCTCCAGGCTGCTGCTTAAAATATTCAGGACTGAATACAATATCTGTTCCGCCTGTTGCGGCAACTCCTTTGTAGGCAGTATCGATTAGAAAATTGATGGTGGTTGCCGCTGTGTCATTGTATTCTTTCCTTAAAATCGGATAGACTTTAAAAAACGTCTCTACCATGCGCTGTTTAAGTTTAGGATCGAAGGATGAATCGTTGCTTGCAAAAGTGAGGGTGAGCCCGTCCTTTGTCAGCGTTTCTTTCTCCTGTGCCTGAGCACAGTAACTGGCGAATAGCGCTTGAACGGTCAGGAATAGTCCTGCAAATATTTTCTTCATCGTCTGATTTAAATACATACTACTTAGCACCGCAAATAAAGACAATAAAATATAAATATCTCATGATCTCAGGTAAAAATATGCCAACAATATAAGGTTTTTTAACCTAAGGTATGAAAAACAAAAAAACACAGCCCTGTTTCATGACTGTGTTTCAAAGTATACTATGTAGTTATCAGATGTCTCTACCCGGCGTAGTTCCAGGTTCGTGACTTGACCCTAAAGATGGGTTTTTACGCTTTGGTGTACTGGTGAAAGACGACCTGTCTAAATGACCAACTGAAGAAGTCTCCCCATTGGTTAGATCCTCTGTATTGCCGTCTCTTTGTTCAATGTCAGTTCTCACTGTGTCTTTTTTTTCTTCTTTGTTATCCTGAGTACTCATAATTCAAAGTTTAGTTATAAAATAGAATGTACAAATACAACAACCTTTAATATATATTGTTTGAAGATCTAAGCAGTTACATTCTGCTCCACGATCTGTTTTACCTTTTCTACCACAAAATCAATCTCTTCTTTTGTGTTGTATTTACTGAAAGAAAAGCGTACAGAAGGACGATTCGGGTCCGCTCCAATTGCAGTTAACACATGCGATCCGATGTTAGATCCTGAAGAGCAGGCACTGCCTCCTGAAGCCGAAATACCGTTGATGTCAAGGTTAAAAAGTAACATGTCAGACATATCCATTGCAGGGAAAGAAACATTCAATACCGTATATAAGCTCTTATCTGCATCTGTTTCGCCGTTGAAGAATAGATCAGGGATTTCTTTAGTTAGTTTGTCTTTCATGTAATCTTTCAAGCCCTGGATGTGTGCCTGATGACTGTCCATCTCCGAATAGGCGATTTCCAAAGCTTTAGCTAATCCAACAATTCCGTATACATTTTCTGTTCCACCACGCATATTGCGTTCCTGAGCGCCGCCAAAGATCATCGGACTGATTTTGACGGTATGGTTTACAAACAGGAAACCCACACCTTTTGGTCCGTGCAACTTGTGTGCGGCACAAACGATAAAATGAGCCTTTAACTTTCTAACATCATGTTTGTAATGACCCATCGTTTGCACGGTGTCACAATGGTAAATGGCATGGTAAGTTTCACAGATCTCACCCACCCTTTCTATATCAGTTAATGTTCCCAGCTCATTATTGGCGTGCATTAAGGAAACAAAAGTTCGTTCGTTGTTTTGAAGAAGTTCTTCCAGATGGGCATAATCAATATTTCCCCTGGCATCTACATTAACAAAGCTGAGCTTATCGATCACACCCTCTTTGAGCATCATTTTTAAGGTATGCTCAACGGCGTGGTGCTCAATTTTAGAGGTAATGGCATGTTTGATTCCGAAAGCAGCAATGCCACAACGTATAGCGGTGTTATCAGCCTCTGTACCGCCCGAAGTAAAGAATATTTCTGCAGGAGTGGCATTCAAGGTACTGGATACCTGTTTTCTGGCACGCTCAATTAATGTGCGCACCTCCCTACCCTGTGCGTGTATGGAAGAAGGATTGCCATAATACGTGTTCATCACATCCACCATCTCTGCAATCACCGTAGCATCTAGAGGCGTGGTGGCTGCATTGTCCAGATATATTCTATTCATGTTAGTTCAGTTTTAAAATTTCTTTAATGTCTGAAATGATTTTCGAGGCTAAACCTTCCGCTACCGTTTCACTCCCTGCCTCACTATATATTCTGATAATAGGTTCTGTGTTTGACCTGCGAAGGTGAACCCATTCTTTCTCAAATTCAATCTTCAAACCGTCAATGGTACTGGTTGGCTGGTTCTTGTATTTCTCCTGCACCTTAACCAACAACGCATCAATATCCATCTCAGGAGTTAAGGTGATCTTGTTTTTAGAGATGTAATATTCAGGGTAAGTTTTGCGCAGCAAAGAAATCTGCTTGCCAAATTTAGCCAGGTGGGTCAGGAACAGTGCAATGCCAACAAGGGCATCACGACCGTAATGCAACTCAGGATAGATGATTCCTCCATTGCCTTCACCACCGATCACCGCATTGGTTTCTTTCATCTTATTGACCACATTCACTTCTCCCACTGCTGCTGCGTTATATAATCCACCAGCTTTTTCAGTGACATCTCTCAAGGCTCTGGTAGAAGAAAGATTAGATACTGAATTCCCGGGCGTGTTCTTCAAGATATAATCTGCAACAGCGACAAGCGTATACTCCTCACCAAACATGGAACCGTCTTCACATACGAAACACAACCTGTCTACATCCGGGTCTACTACAATACCAAGATCTGCATTTTTGGTTTGTACGACCTTTGCAATCTCCGTTAGGTTTTCTGGAAGTGGTTCAGGATTGTGAGGAAATTGACCGTTAGGCTCGCAAAAGAGTTCGTAAACAGTTTCGACACCTAAAGCTTTAAGTAATGCAGGCACAAAGATACCACCTGTAGAATTCACGCAGTCGATCGCAATCTTGAAGTTGGCTGCTTTGATGGCCGCCACATCTACCAAAGGAAGATCCAGAATTACATCGATATGTTTTTGAAGATAAGTATCGTTAAAGGTTACTTTACCTAGTTTATCTACCTCAGCAAAGTCAAAGTTAGCTTGCTCTGCAAGATCCAGCACTTCCTTTCCATCCGCATCGCTGATAAACTCACCATCTTGGTTTAACAGTTTTAACGCGTTCCATTGTTTTGGATTGTGACTGGCAGTTAAGATAATACCACCACCTGCTTGCTCCATAGGTACTGCGATTTCGACCGTTGGGGTAGTCGATAAACCCAAGTCAATCACTTCTATACCAAGCCCTTGAAGGGTTCCTGTGACGAGGTTATTAACCATGTCACCAGAAATCCTGGCATCTCTGCCCAGTACGATTTTCCTGTTGTTGGTCTTGCTGATTACCCAGAAACCGTAAGCTGCTGTAAATTTTACAATATCGATTGGGGTGAGTCCGTTACCGGCAACGCCACCTATAGTTCCCCTTATACCAGAGATAGATTTAATTAAAGTCAATGTGTTGAGTTTTGCCCAAAATTAACAAAAAAAGAGGAAACGATAGGATTTAACATATCCGAGTGCATAATCCTGTCATATGCATTACAAATACTATATTTGTGCTTTCAAATCCTATCAAAAATTAAGGCTCTATGCAGCGTAAGTGGTTTCAGTATTGGTTCAACTCTCCATTTTATCACATACTTTACAGTCAGCGAAATGATGAAGAAGCAGAGTACCTCATAGATAACTTATCCGCTTACCTCAAGCCAGCTGCAGATGCAAAGATGCTTGATATCGCCTGCGGTCGTGGCAGACATTCCATCTACCTCAATAAAAAAGGGTATGATGTCACTGGAATTGACCTTTCTGAACAAAGCATCAGGTATGCACAACAATTTGAGCAAAAAAACCTGCACTTTTTTGTTCATGACATGCGTAAGCTTGCTTTTATCAATTACTTCGATATCGCGCTGAACCTTTTCACCAGCTTCGGGTATTTTGAAACCGAAAAGGACCATGTAAATGCACTGAAATCTTTTAGAAAGGGCCTTAAAGCGGATGGAACGTTAGTGATCGACTATTTCAACACTCAGAAAATACTGAAGAACCTGACCAACCAGGAGACGAAGACGATGGAGGGCATTGAGTTTCACCTTCATAAATTTGTGTCGGACGGCAAGATCATCAAACACATTAATTTTGAGCATAAAGGAAAAACCCATGCTTTTGAAGAGCGGGTTCAGGCTTTTACGCTAGCAGACTTTGAAAGGATGTTCGAAAAAAGCGGATTGAAGATCAAAGAGACTTTTGGGAGTTACGGACTGGATGCCTATGATGAGATAAAGTCTGACCGATTAATTTTAGTTTGCGGTAAAGCATGATAGAAAGTTTGCAGCATTTCGATGTGGACCTGTTTTTGAAGATCCACAGAGGGCTTTCCAATCCTTTTTTCGATTGGTTGTTGCCCATGATGCGCAACAGATACTTTTGGGCTCCCCTGTACCTCTTTATCATCATTTTCTGCGTACAAGAATACCAGAGAAAAGGTTGGTTAATGATTGGGATGTTGCTTTTAACCTTTGCAATAGGTGATTTAACGGCTTCGAGACTGATAAAAAATACGGTCAGGCGTGTGAGACCCTGCAATGAAATCACACTCACGAACGACATCATTCACCGTGTTCCCTGCGGAAGTGGCTACAGCTATCCATCGGCACACGCTACTAATCATTTTGCCATAGCGGTGTTTCTTATTTTTCTTTTTTATGACAGATGGAAAGCAATTTTACCGTTAGCTTTGGCCTGGGCATTTATTATATCTTTTTCACAGATATATGTGGGTGTTCATTATCCTATTGATGTGTTCTCAGGTGCAATTCTTGGTACATTGATCGGCTTTTTTACTTCAAAACTTTACTACAAGCTACAAACAAAAATATAATGGAGATCTGGAAACTACTCATTCTTTTTCTATGTGCCTTTCTAGGCGGTGCCGCTATCTTTTTAGTCAAAAGCGACAAATCACAGCTCCTAAAATTGATTTTGTCCTTTAGTGGAGCTTACTTATTCGCCATTACCGTGCTGCACTTGATTCCAGATGCATATCATGGGGGCGAACATGAGAACATTGGCATTTTTATCCTGATTGGTTTTCTGTTGCAAATATTCTTGGAGCAATTTTCTGAAGGTGTTGAGCATGGTCATATCCACAAGCATGATGATACTAAGGTATTTCCATGGGGGATCATGATCAGTCTTTGTCTTCATGCTTTCTTGGAGGGAATGCCCTTAGCAAAGGATCAGCACAACGCTTTGATTTATGGGATTGCCCTGCACCACATTCCAGCTGCTTTCGCACTGGCCAGCATCCTGATGCAGAATCACTTCAACAGAACGAAGATCATTATGTACATCACGATATTTGCAGTCATGGCTCCGCTTGGATTCTACGTTAGCTACGGGATCAGTAACGGTTCGATTGGTGGGGTAGAAAATTACTTCAACAGGATAATGGGTATAGTGATCGGTATATTTCTACATATATCAACTACCATTCTATTTGAATCCAGCGTAGATCATAAAGTAAGTAAAAGAAAAATGGTGGCTGTGCTTTGCGGGATTTCGATCGCCTTGATTGGGTATTTCAGTTCAGGACATACGCACACGCATTAACTCCTGATCTTGTCCAGCAGCTGGTTTAGCTCCTGCGCTTCTTTAGTGGTCAAGCTGTCTGCGATGATGTCTGGAATGCTCACTTCATGATCAATCTTCTCTAGCAGCTCCAGGCCTTTTTTACTAATGGTAATGTCTACTGCACGTTTGTCCACAGCATTGGGACTTTTTTTAATCAATTCCTTTTGTGCAAGTCGGTCAATAATACGTGAAGCATCGGACATTTTATCCAGCATGGTTTCTTTTACAAATCCAACAGTTGAGGGATTGGGGTATTGGCCTAATAAAATGCGGAGCACATTAAATTGCTGACTGGTGATGTCGTAAGGAGATATGGTCTGCTTTATCCGTTCACTACACCAATTGTAAGTTAAAAATATCTTGCCTATGGTCTGTTGATGTACACTCATCTTTAATCTTGATCATTATTGTCCTCCTGTTGATCAGTTTTACCATATCTCCATGGACAGTGCTTACACTTGTTCTTACAGCAGTAACCACGTTTTTTGTGATATGTTTCAGTAAAAACCATAAATCCCTCGTCATTAAAATAAAAGTCTACCCCCTCAACCATTAGTTAAGCGACTTTACAATCAGTGTTTCTTTGAAATGAGCTTTTAACTGTTGCCCATTGCCATGGTTCGTCCAGACTTCGCTGGGCTGTACATTTTCAATAGTTTTTAGAATGCCATTCCAATCGGCATGATCAGATACCAGTAATTGAATTTCATTACCTTTCTGCAGGTGTTTCCACCCTGTAGCAAATACCCTGATTACGTTGATGGCTCTGGAATAACTATTATACACCATGGGTGGAACCATGTATACCATATTCGTCGGGTTTGATTTCATTACTTTACGATCGTAGATCTCGTATTTCCCAACATCAATGCCCATCTGCTCATAAATCTTTAAGAAAGGAATCATGCTGAAATGGACCAGAAGCCTTTTCTGCGGACAATGTTTCGTCATCAGGTTAATTAAGCGCTGACTCTTTCCCAACACGTAAGCACCCAGCATGATATTATTTGGAGTGGTATTTAGTTTTAGTATTTCTTCATCTGCAGCCGGGTGTTGTGTATTGGGATCTGCAAACGTAGTTTCAGTGATCAAGACATCAGCTTCAACAAATTCGATAGGCTCACAGGTCGCATCAGGTTGAAGCTTATAGTCGCCGGTGTACAGATATTTAATCCCCTGATATTCCATCAGAATCATCGCAGAACCGAGCATGTGGCCTGCTGGAATAAAGCTGATGTTCACGCCATTGATCGTAAATTCATGGTGATAGGGATAAAGACGGAAAGTACCCGCTGCGTTTTTCCTATACCGGTGTTTCATGAAAAGCGAAGTTGCTTCTGTACAATAAATATCCGCGTGGCCTCCAATGGCATGATCACCATGTGCGTGTGAAATTACGGCTTGTGAAGTTGGCTCTTTAGGGTCGAGATAAAAGTTACCGTAACGGCAGTATAGCCCGGTCTTGTTTATAATAATAAAATCTTCTAGAATCATTAAATATTGTTTTGAAGGAACTGCTGATGCAATTCCATAACCTGAGCAATCACGGAAAGTGTCTCATCGTTATAAAGGACGAAGTCAGCGAGTTTTAATTTCTGTTCGTCCGTAAATTGTTTATCCATTCTTGCGCTCACCTGATCTGCGTTTACCGCATCCCGGGCGATTACCCGGTCTAGCTTAACCTGATGTGGTGCGATCACCAACAGACTTTTATCACACATTTTATAAGAGTCACTTTCAAATAGCAATGCAGCCTCTTTAAGGATGTAAGGAGGATTGCCAGGCAATAACGATAGCCATTGATCAAATGCCCTGAATACCGCTGGATGTACCAGGCTGTTCAGTTCTGCTAACCTGTTTGCATCATTGAAGACGATAACGGCAATGTGCTTATTATTCAGCTTCCCATCTTCAAAGTAACTTAAGCTTCCAAAGGCCGTCTTCACGCCATCTACCAATAGCGGATCTGTAACCATGATTGTTTTCGCTACTGTATCTGCATAAAAAACCGGGATGCCCAAGGTTTCGAAGACTTTGCACACGGTAGTTTTACCGCTTCCTATACCACCTGTTATTCCGATTTTCAGCATTATTTCTCTATTAAGAAATCAACCTTCTCAGGTGAGATATTGACAAGTTTGCAAAAATCAGGAAATCTGGTCAGCACCACCCTCAGTTTATTGTGGTTGGAAATCTTCCATTCGCTCAGGTCCACCACTGCATCCATATACGTCTCGTTGATTTGCTGGTATTTTGAAAGGGCCACCAGAAAAGTGACTTTAACCTTTTTCGGATAAAGCTTTACATCGTAATACTCCCTGTTGTTGGTAATCTTAACAGGAATCTCAATAATTTTTTCAGTAAATTCATCTACCGGTACCTTTACCTCTGCGCTGGTTGGAAAGATACTCACATTCTTCATCTTGTTTTGGGCGATGGCTACTCGAGTCACACTCGTGGATTGAACGTTTCTCAAGGTGAGCGTGTCCGTTGGCCAGTCGTTTATCTTTTGCAGCTTGTCTTGAGGACCCGATAAGGTGATGTATTCGGGAATGATCTCTATATCACCGGAGATTCCATATTGCTTAACGAAGTTGAGGTTTGAAACCAGTTTAACGGGCACCCGTTTAACTGTTCTTAAGGTGAAGTCGAAGTATAAGGTATCCGGACTAACAGAAATGATTTTCTGAGAAGTTTCCAATTGCTTATTTACAGCAGAAAGCTGCTCAGCAAATAACACGTAATTCCTGGTATTTAGTTTCTCCAGATTGATGGAGATGGACTGCGGCTTAACGCGCAATCTGGCGAAGAGCAATTGCCATCCCGTACCTTCCACCTGCAAATCAACCGTATCGGATTGTAGCGGATGAAAAGCCTTTTTCTGAGGGAAGTTTTTGTAGTATAAAACAGTCTTAGACGTGTAGACGTACTTCTTATTGAGCGCCATAAACAACCATGCTCCTATTGCCATGAACAGACAGGTAATCAATACCAGAAATCGCTTTCTCTCTATTTTGCTGAGTCGTATAAGGGGCATGGCTGTAAAGTAGTCAAAAATA
>Ga0247814_10002527_pt1 | contig 10083 bp, 12 predicted proteins | sample UWRJL179409R1_FD_179947 | JGI IMG/M metagenome (GOLD analysis project Ga0247814, IMG submission 179947) | Plant litter microbial communities from Arlington Agricultural Research Station in Wisconsin, United States - UWRJ-L179-409R-1 | ecosystem: Environmental > Terrestrial > Plant litter >... | reverse complement strand
ATCAATCAACTCGTCTACATCCGGCCGATGTGCAGACTCTACAGCCAAGCACTTCCTTACAACATCACGAATGCCATCGCTAATATCACTATCTTCGCTCTGACCGGTCTGGTTGGTGGCTTTCTTTTTGCCCCCAGCCCCCTCGTCTGGAAACCTCCAATCTCCACCTAAAATACACATACTTAAACTTCCTCCAGTCTCGTCACTCCTCATCTCGAAAGGTGACTTTCCGACAAGACAAGCGTATAATGTACAACCCAAGGACCAGATGTCAACTTTGGTATCAACCACGCTCCCGGTTTTGACATCGAATAGTTCGGGAGCTCTGTATGGCATGGTGGAATGCTCTGCTGCTTGGTCCTGGACTGCTATTCCCAGAGACCGGGATGTGATAGGTGTTGGTGAAGGTGCTAAGGATCCGAGATCCATGAGTATAGGTTGCTCGCCATCATCATCAATCATAATGTTACCTGCAATAGATTGGATTAGCAATCCTCATAAAATCACAGACTTGAAGAGGACTACCCACCAGGCTTGATATCTCTATGCGCATATGCCCGAATTTCACCAGGCGCAATACCCTCTTGACTTATTGTAACTTCACCTTCCATTAAAGGCTCCTGTTGTTCACTATCTGAGTCCTCATCTCTTACATTATTCTTTCCTCTGCGGTGCCCCGTTTCCTGTGCTAACTCTTGGTCCGCCCTCGAGGCCTCTCCGCGAATCTTCTTCGCCTTCTTAACACTGTTGGCTCGCCCGTTTCCGCCTCCGCCTCCGACTTTGTAATTGTGCATTGCCTTCAATGCTTTGCAAACTCCCAAGAACAGCACCATAAGCTGCCTTTCTGGGAATTTCGTACCATTGACTAAATTCGCATTGATTATGTCTTGCAGATTTCCTCTTCGGTAATATGGTAGTAGAATATACACCGTCTTTGCTCCAGGGTCGGATCGATCTGCCGCTACGGAATAATCAATGCTGTGGATGATGTTGGGATTCGGGGTAAAGAGCGCATAAGCCTCAACCTCCTTCATAGCATGTGCCACAGACTCCTCTCCAAATGGACATCGTATCTTCTTGAGCGCATATAGAGCTTCGCTACTAGTGTCTTGCACCAGGTATACGTAGGAAAAGCCTCCCTATGTTTATTGTCAGCATACTGGATATTGTCAGGTGTCGGATCCTGTAGCATACCTCTCCAAGCAATCGCTGAATCTTGAAGCTTCTGCTGTTGATTTTCAGATTGGGCGAGCCGGGGAAACAACTCATACAATTGGTCAACGTATAAACGAGATCGAGAAAATGGGCCATGGTGACGAAGCTTCAAGATGGCTGATCTTGACAACTGTTTTCCGGGGTCAGGTGCAGGGAGGCTTGGAGGATGGCTCACTTGGGAGAGCTGTTGGAGAGGAAGGGACAATTTTGGTAGAAAGCAGTATATTGTAGTAGTATATAGGAGGATATAGCAGTAGCAATGAATCAAAATTAGGATACGCTGTATTGTGCTGCTGTTGCCGTTGTTGCTGCAATAAATAGGTGGATCCTCCACATCCACACAGCTGACTGTACAGTACAAAAGGTACCAGGGGTGTATATATGTATTATTACTATTATTGCTATACGGACGGTCCGTACCCCGTCCTGTTCCACCATACAATTCATTGGTGATATTATTTCTTGTTATTTATTATATCGGTTGCGGTAGGAACAATCCAATAATAAAAGTTTGAGTAAGTGACTATTTTTGTATTATTTATCAATCTCCAAATCAGGGCTAACAATAGGACTGGAGTGCGTACTTTTCCTAGGGGCACCGTCAACTCGTGCGTGCTCATGGTGCATGGTTCACCTTCCGTTCTCAGAACCTTTTGCAATTCTTCACGGCTACTACGGCTCCCATTTGGATCAAGTGCAGTTCGCGGGGAAAGTCATCGCCCCTTGCTCAGCTACCGTTCTTTTCACAACACAATCTCTACACTTGCATCTTCAACAGCAAAATCCCAGCCACCAAGCATGACGGTTAGAGCCAGCAAGTTCACGCCAGAAGTGCTTCTCTCGGCACCCCGCCGTTCGGCTGCCATCCCGAGTCCAGATGGAAAGCTTGCAGCCTTCACTGTATCGACATACTCATTTCAGTCGCACTCGAAGGCTTCAGAAATTAGGATCCTAGACATCAAGACCGGGCAATCCAAAGTTTTAGTGAGTGACTCAAATGCTAGTGAACCGACATGGCTTGGAGAGAAGAATGAGATTCTATGGTTGAAGGCTGGGGATAAAGGAACAACAAGCCTTCTTCTTGCAAACGCCGACAGCTTGGACACTGAGTATGTCATATTTCCCAAGCCACTCCAGTACGATGAGTGTTGGAAATAGAAGTGAACTCATATTAGACCAATTTTATAATCTATGGCATCTAACTATCATACTTATGTTCTACTCAACAAACCACTGATAATTGATAGTCCAGAAACGGTTGCGACCTTCGATGGTTCCGTCTCTAACCTCAAAGTTGCTCATCTTGATTCGGAAACCATAGCTCTTGTTGTTACAGCCCTGGCCACTCCTTCCGGTGATCTCTTCAACTCAGAGAAAGCCACTAATTCCCAATCGACTGGTAAAGTCTATACCAGCCTCTTCGTCAGGCATTGGGATGCCTATGTATCGGAAAACAAAAACGCCATTTGGTACACAACACTCAAAAAGCCTAGCAAGAATTTAAAGACATATGTAAACAGTCCTCTGAGAAATGCCTTTAAGGGCCACTCCTTTGCCATCGAATCGCCAGTTCCTCCTTTCGGGGGTGCTGGTGACTTCGATATTAGCAAGAATGGACTTGTTTTCGTTGCAAAGGACCCCAAGATCAACCCTGCAAACTACACCAAGACTGATCTCTACTACATCCCACTCAAATTCACTGAGTCCCAGGCTCCATCTCCGCAACTCATCAAGACCGGGAACTTGAAAGGCTACAGTAGTAACCCAGTATTCTCGCCAGACGCCAAGTCAGTCGTGTTCACAAGGATGAAAAGCATGCAATATGAAAGTGACAAACCAAGACTCCTAGTAGTCCCCGATATCACAGATCTTAGCAATACCCAAGAGTTCTACGAGACTGAAGATGGTGAAGGAGGCTGTAAGCAGGCCCTGGTCCTTCATGAAATTCAGTTGCGACTGCTCTGAAATGAATGATTTTGGCTTCTAGTTGACTAATATTGCTATATAGGGGACCTGAGACCAAATGAGGTCGTCTTCAGCAAAGATGGCAAACAACTATATGTTACAGCAGAAGAGAATGGTCGTGGAAAGCTATTCACTCTGCCAGCATCACCTCGTTACGCAACAGAGTTTCCAACCTCATTGGTGAATGATGGAAGCATCTCAGCTGTGAAGGTTCTACCTAGTGGTGAGCTTTTCATCAGCAGCAGTTCATTAGTGGACAACAGTATGTGCGTCCTCTTCCTTGTTCAGGATATTCCCACAAGAAATTTCTCGATTCTACATTGCAAGCTAGCGATAAAATGTTTTACAACTGTTCTTTATCCATCAGCTAATCCCGTGATGGGCAGGTATATATTCAGTCTTAGATCCCTCGAATCCGACAAAAATGTCAACCGTATCATCGGTTTCTAAGGGAGGGAAGACATTTGGGTTGTCTCAGAAGCAAGTTAAAGAATTTTGGTTCGAAGGTGCTGAAGGCGTTAGTGTGCATGCATGTGAGTAGTTTGGCAGGCTTCTCCTTTTCGACTTGTGACTTTGGATACATTATTACATTCCAGTCTTGGCAACGAAGTCTTTTCTAACCTCACATAGGGATTATTGTACCATCTAATTTTGATAAATCTAAGAAGTACCCTCTTGCTTATCTTGTCCATGGTGGTGTAAGAGTGAAGAGTTCCACGAATTGACACTCAGCTGACATTATCTAGCCACAGGGAGCATGGAACGAATCATGGTCGACTCGGTGGAATCCAGCAGTTTTTGCAGAACAAGGTTATGTCGTCATCACACCAAATGTTACTGGCAGTACAGGATACGGGATGGCATTCCAGGTACGCATAGCCCCTTCTCAGAATAGACCTAAATTCGTAATGGCCGTTAAAGGCGTTTCGAGCCAGAGGCTACTGAACTGCTTGAACTTGTTTCTTGGAAAATTGGCAAGCGACGATACTAATGACATATACAGAATGGTATCAAAAATAGCTGGGGAGGGCGACCATATATCGACCTTGTCAAAGGATTCGAGTATATTGAGGCAAATATTCCATATGTTGATACCTCTCGGGCCGTAGCAGCAGGTGCTAGTTATGGTAAGTTCTTTCCATGCACTCTAAAGTCTGCCAGCTTGCAGTATTGTTATGTCGAAGGTATTAATACGAACATCATAGGTGGCTATATGATGAACTGGATCCAAGGAAACCCGCTGGGCCGCAAATTCAAGGCCTTAGTTACCCACGACGGCGTCTTCAGCACCTTGAACCAATACTCGTCCGAGGAGCTGTTCTTCCCACATCACGACTTTGGCGGGACACTATTTGTAAGACCGTACCCCCAGAGTTGAGTGTAAGTACACTAAACGTTTGCAGGAGAACAGAAAAGGCTACGAGAAGTGGGACCCAGCCCAGCATATCCAGAACTGGGCGACTCCTCATCTGATTATACACAATGAGCTGGATTACAGACTACCAGTCACAGAGGGTCTATCCGCTTTTAATGTACTGCAACTAAAGGGTGTTGATAGTCGATTTCTCACATTTCCTGATGAAAATCATGTAAGTGTATGCACACGTCGTGATGAGTGGTACTAATTATCTCCAGTGGGTTTTGAAGCCAGAGAACTCGTTAGTGTGGCATCAAGAAGTATTGGGGTGGTTAAACAAGTATAGTGGTATTACAGCAGAGCAGGAGGCGCAAGAAGAGATTGGCGCAGGAGTTACAAATCTAGATATCCATATTTTATAGCTGTTTTAGCTATGGGAAGATGAAAATAATGGAACCTACATTTATACAATCAGGAGAACTAACCTGTGACAAGGCTAACGTCTACTATCGTTCGCTATATCCTAAAATGGTAGGACAAAAGCCAGAAACAAGGGACGATTATTGCCATCGGCGTGGAGCTATTTCAGCCTGGGTGGTTAACAGAATAATATGATATGTGAGGGCCACGGCAATGGTAAGTCACTATTCTTGAAAACTTGGCAGCCGTGATATAAATTCGTATGCAGAAATTTTTGCTTTGGTTAAGCAGAATCAGATCACTTTGACCGAACTTTACCATCTGGCGCTTATCACCTCGCAGAACCCATAAAATGGGCAACTAGAATAGAAAAAGCTACTACAGGAGAATAGCTAGGAGCGATTTGTAGATTTCGATTGAATGGCCGCCCTGGGTGGGAGCCACCAAACCTGCAGTTCCTCAATATATGCCATTTACTTCAATGCGGCAAAACAAGGGCAGCATCACATGTGCGAAGCAGGTAGACTAAATTTTAAGAGTTCAATTTCATCCACTCTTCACCATAGTATCTTCCACCTTCACTAGTGCGACCTACACATACTGTTACTTTGCGTAACTAAGCGATAGGCAAGAATAAAGGCAATTACAAGCTATCATTGCCAACGCCAAAGAAAGAAAATTCGTCAATCATCAAGCCATGCTGGCAAAACAGATCTCTCGGGATTTCCACCTTACTTTCCCCATATGTTTTTCTATCAAAACACAGAATGAAACGACCAGCGCCACTCCCGATCTTGTCACAGCGGGAGTGAGGCTCACCATCATCCCTTCATAATACAAGTGTCATTTTCATCAAAGCAGTTGCAGCGTATTTTTTTTCATCAGCCTTTTCAAGAGGTGTCTGTCAAATCAACACACTGCACATTTTCCTTCAGTCCATGTAGAAATCGCCTTTCAGAATACGCTCTTGGAACGCATCGGGCTTCTGCCGTTGTGGTCTAGCTATAGCAGGGGTTGGAGAAGCGGTGGGAGGCTTTGGCATCTCACTGACGCTCATAGCCCTCTCACCGGACTTCATAGCCGATGAGAAATTGGGTCGTTGGGACTGGGAGACACTGCTCTGTGCACGGGATCTAAGTTGCTCAGACAGGTTGAAGCCGCCTTCACCTGGACGAGCGGATGGAAAGTCAGATGTAGTTCTGGGCTTTGATTGCGTGCTTGCCTGTGCTTTTGGGGAAATATCTCCTTTGGATCTAGGACCCGCTGGAATTGTAGGTAAAGAAGATGAAGTGGTATATGAGGGAGTTCTACCGGAAGTTCCTGGGCTACCACCATTGTTTGTCCGAGCTCGAAGAGCTTGTGCACCAAATGACATGCGACGAGCAAATGGTGTGGTGGGGTTGCTACGTCCAGGGCCATCATCGTCATCGATGGCACTCTCGTCGATTGAATCTGAACGGTCAGTCGAGACACTGCCTCGCCGACCACCAAATGCAAAAGAGGCGGTTTGTGTTGGGGATGTGCCGGATAATCCCAGGGTAGAAATCGACATTCTTCGACGCTGGTCTTGACCTGCAGCAGTGGTAATTGGGCCTGGAAATGGTGCAGTCGGGGCACCAGCTGTACTATTGGATCGAGCGAAGATGGAGTTGAACGTCTGGGTGGTAAAAGAGCCACGACGAGCTCGACCGGAAGACTCGGCAGATTCGGAAGAGTTGTTTTCGTTGTTGGACATCTTGAAAGAAGAGCCGAAGGAATTGAAGTTGGGAAGCGTTTGCAGATGGGCGTAGAGGTTATGAGTGTTGTTATAGTGTGAGAGACTCCTCAACGGGCTGGCGATCGGATATTCCTGCTCCTGCTCTCAGTTTCAAAAGCCAAGCGAGCCGGTTGCTTGGTTTATGACGACAAGCTTTTGGATTCTTTCTTATCCAACGATTTGACTCGTGGAGGGAAAAGTAGAGTTTGGCTACGAGAGCTACCTTAGTCAGGTGCGGTATAGTGTGGTGTGGGTGTGGTTGTGGTGTGGTGTGGTCTGGTATGGCACGGTATGGGAAGCCAGACGGGAAGCGGTTCGATTCGTTCTTTGTTGCGGGGTTATGATTGTGATTTGCGTGGTTATGATTGAGTTGTGGATATTGAATCGGGTCGTGTAACTGGCGAGGGGCTTCGTGTTCTTATTCTTGTTCTTGTGTAAGAGGGACCAAGCTTAGGAGTGTGCGGAGGTAGAGGGGAGAATGGAGAGTCAACACCAGGCAAAGAGGTGAGAGGTCGGTCAATCAGTCTCGGTCTGCGGAGGTTGAAGTTGAAGTTGAAAGTGATGGTGAAAATCAATAGGGGGGGGCAGATAGATGATGGGATAAAGTGGAAAGAGAAGGAGGAGGAGGAGCAGGAGGAGGTGGTGGTACTGTATGTAGTGGAGGGAGGGCGATAGACAGATAGGTAAGGTCAGGTAGATGAGGTGTGAATGAGGAGTCTCGGGAGTCAAGGGCAAGTGGCCAGCTTCCTTGTCTTCCTTGCTCTGGAGGAGGGGAAGAAAGGGAGCTTGTGGAAAGGGTCCGCTTTATATGTTCATTAGTAGCCAATCCTACGTTAAGTCCCCCTTTTAGTGTGAAGCTAAGAGTGTGGGGTAATCTTGCCAAGCCGATCGCTTGGATTGGAGGGAAAAGGGGTTGAAGTAATAAACAATAAGAATGTGTCGGACACTGATCCGTGATGCTTCACATTTGACTTGACTTTACCATGTCGATCTGACATAATATGGACTGGCTTCCGGCTAAATCTAAATCCAAATCCAAATCCACACTCCCCATACTGGTCGACATTTGCCCATATTTCCCTTCGCTCCAACTTCATTCCTCCCCAACAACATTTGGAACAGAATAATCCGCACCGTCTTTTGGGGTTCGTCTTGCAGCATCAAAATCTGTAGAAGTAGAAATATGTGCAATTTTGTTTTCTCGATTTGAAAAGCTAATTCGGTCGTGCTATGGTGTCAAGTAATTAGTAATACATAAACTAGAATGAGGTTAACATACCGATTATGGACGGGTTCAGCTATACTGCGTAGCGTGGTTATATTTCTGGTTAACCAAAGTTGGTTTCAAACTAAATGCAATGTATAGCAGTGGTATCTTTCCATCGATCAGTCCTTAGCCTGTCATATTCTCTGAGCAACTCAGTCAGGGCCAGCGACTTCAGTCAACCGAGCTTTACAAGCCGTATACCAAGGAAGATGGCCAGAGAATTAGTAACAGCGTGACCCAATAGGATGGAAAACAATTAGGAACTTTAATAATGTTGCCAATACGGAAATATAGTGAAGAAGGATGAGACTTTGCCATGACGAGTGTGGTAATATACAACATCATCTGTAGTATGAGTTACTCCTTGGTATCCTCTTACAGGAAATCGTTAATTGGATACTATGCTATGGCGCTATATTTACAATGAGGGGATGTTCCTTGGTAAACGAGTAAGGGTCTTTGGATTTCCTGTAGTCTGGTCCGGAGAAAAGAGGGAAGCTATGGTTGAGATGCAATCACTAGTGCCTGAGGCCAAAACACTACCCATTTATTTGTCTCCATAGCAGATAACACAACCACCCCCGTCTTTGCATGGAAACGACGTTCTATTTAAAGTCCTAAATTGACAGCCCTTCCTACAACTCAACTATAAAAACCACTAGTGTTGATATTAATTCAATATAGGTTAATGTGAAATTCAAGTGGAGATATAGATACACTAAACGGTGGTCACAGAGGGGGGTTTAGACTTGACGAAACCTTCACTGTCTGACCTTGATGGATAGTGGGTCGCAAATTGTTTCCGGAATTTTTCTACGATTTCTCTCTTCAAGTGTTCGACAGCCATAGGCAAAGCAGAGACTATGGCCATCAAAGCGGCGACTGTGATAACGCGACTGAATTGCATATTAGTATGGGTGTAATGAAGCTAGGGAAGTTTTGGGTCTTGTATTAGATAAGAAACTGCTCCTTGTTGCCTCACGTTTGTTTCTCGCAATTGGGTGTTCATGTATCGGATATGGCCTGATGCACCGCATAGGAGCACATGTGTAAGAATAGGACGCTGAATACTTACAACTTTGGTACGACAAGACGAGGCGAGCCCGACTATACGACATCCCTCCAGTATTTTGGTGTTGATTTGAGGCCATATCAGATGACTAGGTCAGATGAGGTGAGGTACTCAGACCATCTTGGGCTCGATGGAGAAGGAAACTCATCTCATGAGTTTGCTCACCCCATAGTGGCACAGTATTCGAAACTCGATATATGGCGTGACTCAATGTCTGAAACCTTAACACTCGAGTATCAGGCTGCTTGCAAATGCAGATGTTTATGAAGTAACATGGGAGCCCGCGGAAAAGGGTGTTTATAAGGTAGAGGTTGAGATAATACGAGGCAAGGTATCCAGAAGCTACCTCGATATATAGATATGTCGCAGGATGGTTACAGAACACATATGCTCTTGTTATACTGACATCTACGTATACGGTTATATTAAAGCAATACCGAGCTTCTAAAGGCAGACCCCTGACATGATCTGTATTTAAAAAATATAAAAAGTTAAAATCAGATTGATTCTAATTCGACAACAGAGTATAACAATTCTCAAATCTCAATATGTAAAACCTAGATAGAAGATGCCTGCTAAATAAGAAATTAACATGTCTGTGGTACAGTCGTCAAACAATAAAGTACCGAAGGTACTGTCAAGATCAAGTGTGGTGTAAAGCTGATTCTTACTCTAGTATTACTACTTGCTGTCTATACTCATGCTGAGTAAGCATGGTACGATGGTACGTCCCCTGGTACGTACCGTACCTTAGTACCGTGACAGTCTGCTACAGACAGAAGCTAAGGTAATCAAATAGTTTTTAGATAGGAAGGGGAAGTATTAGGAGTTTTTAAATACTATAAAGAAGAGAAAATGTGTTAGATAGCTTCTGTTAGCACTATATCTTACTATGTTCCTGGCTTATACTCTTTTCGTTTTTATAAAAAGCTTCTTAAAAACTACGCTGAGTAAATAGCCCGGCATATACCCTTAGTATTAGACATTACGATATAAAGTCTTATATAATAAAAAGTGTCTTAAACTCTTAA
>Ga0247814_10002525_pt1 | contig 10086 bp, 6 predicted proteins | sample UWRJL179409R1_FD_179947 | JGI IMG/M metagenome (GOLD analysis project Ga0247814, IMG submission 179947) | Plant litter microbial communities from Arlington Agricultural Research Station in Wisconsin, United States - UWRJ-L179-409R-1 | ecosystem: Environmental > Terrestrial > Plant litter >... | reverse complement strand
GTCGCTGCAGCTGGGCATCACCCTCAACCTCTCGGTGATCGACCCGCTGGGCCCGGGCGACGAGGACGTCGCGCGCCGCATCGACGGGCAGCACAACCGCATCTTTCTCGACCCGATCCTGCGGGGCAGCTACCCGCAGGATGTTCTCGATGACCTCGCGCACCTCTGGCCGGCCGGTCTCGTGCGCGACGGTGACCTCGCGACAATCTCGGCTCCCATCGACTTTCTCGGGGTGAACTATTACCACGGGGAGGCGGTCAGTCTGCAGCCGGCGGCACCCCGCGAGGCCTCGGAGGCACCGACGTCGCGACCGACGACGACCCCCTTTGTCGCGTCGGAGGGCGTCTTCTTTCACTCCCGCAACCTTCCTCGCACGGCGATGGACTGGGAGGTGCAGCCGGAGGGCCTGACCCGCCTGCTCACCCGGCTGCACGAGGAGTACCCGATTGCGCTCTACGTGACAGAGAACGGCGCCGCCTACGACGACGTGGTCGCAGAGGATGGCGCCGTGCACGACCAGAACCGCATCGACTTTCTCGAGGTGCACCTTGACGCCGTCGCGGATGCGATCGAGCAGGGCGCCGACGTGCGCGGCTACTTCTACTGGTCGATGCTCGACAACTTCGAGTGGGCCTGGGGCTACGCCAAGCGCTTCGGAATCGTGCGCGTCGACTACGAGACGCTCGAGCGCACCCCCAAGGACAGCGCGCTGCGCTACGCGCAGCTGATCGCTGCAGCGCGCGGCTGAGCGCTAGGGTTGCCGCATGAGCGACAGCTGGCCGCCGCCGCAGGGGCAACCGGAGTGGCCGCCGCCGCAGGCATCCGTCCCGCCCGCGCAGCCGTTTGTGCCCCCGGCGCAGCCGTTTGTACCCCCGGAGTGGCCGCCGCCGTCGGCCGCCGCATCGGCTTGGCCGCCGCCGCAGCAGCCAGCCGCACCGGCAGCCTGGCCGCCGCCGCAGAACGGTGCCCCGCCCACCTACTGGGTTCCGCCGAGAACCACCGACGACGCGGTGGTGGAGTGGCTCGTTCCGATTAACAGGTCCGGAATAGCGGTCGCTGCCGGCTACGTGGCACTGCTGTCGTTTCCAGTTCTCTTTGCCGCGCCTGTCGGAGTGCTTCTGGGATTTCTCGCGCTAAACGACCTCAAGCGCAACCCGCATCGGCGGGGCAAGGGTCGTGCGTGGTTCGCCATCGTATACGGCGGACTCGGCACCGTGGCCCTGCTCCTAGTGCTCTACATGAGGCTGGCAGTCGCAGTTGACTAGCCGCCGCTAAGCACCTTCGTGATGCGCTGAAGCGACACCGGCTCGGCCGTCGGCAGGTGCTGGGCGAAGAGCGACAGGCGAAGTTCCTCGAGCATCGAGTGGGCAGGATCCAGGTGGCGTGGTGTTGCCGACCGCAATGCCGCAACCAGGCGCTGACGCTCGCATCGAACGTAGCCGAGCCGCGCTATCTCGGGGATCGACTGGCAATAGATCGCTAGGGTGTTGCCCATGTCCGGTATCCACAGCGTGCTCATCGAAGCGCTCGCCTACGAGTGGACTCCCGACGAGGTCGATGCATCGCGTAAACCGCCCTATTCGAACCCGGCTCCGATCCATGGTCATGTCGAGGCGATTCTCGCCGAGATTGACGCCCACCTCCCCGCGGAGGGCGACGGGCAATTGGTGGTGCTGCGGGCACTGTCCGCTGCTCAGTCCTACAGCTCGGCCGCGCGCGGCGTAGCGCGCGGGCGGATCGTCCTGCTCGACGCCGCGTGCCTTCTGCTCTCGGCGCGCGCAATCTCGATCGCTGAGGCGCAGGCAATCTGTGAGCACCAGGAGCCCCGCGCTGCCGCCGGCCTGCGCAGGCAGATTGTCGTGAGCCATCTGGATGACGGCGACGTCGACTCCGCGATCGCGGCAACCGTGGCGTGCGGAGAGAATGCGTACGGGGCGATGCGCGACATTGGCCGCTGGTACTCCCGGCGAGGCGACAGCGAGGGCTATCTGCGGCTCGCCTCGAAGTACGGCGGAGGCAAAGATCGCGCGGGACTTGACGAGATGCGCGCGGCTCTCGTTCGACAGGTATCCCTCGATCAGGGCTGGGAGGCAGCGCTTGCGCTCACCGAGGACAAGCGCATCGGCACGGCACAGAGGATCAATGCGCTGCTGCCGTTGGCAAAGGAGGGCAGATTCGATGAACTGGTAGCACTTTTCGCTGCCCGCCCCGAGTTGCTCGACCAGTTCGATCAACTGCGCGTAATCGGTTCGGCGATCCTTGCGTTTCGCGGCGATAGCCAACATCCAGCCCTCGCGTCTCACATAGAGCGAGTTGCGGCGATCGATCCGAGCGTCGACAAGAAGACAATGCGTCTCCGCGATCGGCTGCTCTTTATGCTGCTGCCGGGCATTCGCACCGAGGAATCTTTCTCGCGACTTCACGCAGCGGTTCGTACGCCGCTTCTTAAGCGTGATGTCAAATCAGATTGGACAGCGTTCAGCCGCCGCTCAGCACCTTCGTGATGCGCTGAAGCGACACCGGCTCGGCCGTCGGCAGGTGCTGGGCGAAGAGCGACAGGCGCAGCTCCTCGAGCATCCAGCGGGCGTGACGCAGGTGGGCGGGCGGCTCGTGCTGCAGCGGGAGGTCCCCGCCGGCGGAGGTGTAGCGCTGGGTGGCCTCGGTGACGTCCATCGACCAGGTGCGGTCGCGTCCCACGTTCTCTGCCAGCTTGCTGACGCGGTGCACGATGCCCTGCAGATAGACCGGCACGCGGCGCAGCTGCGTGAGGCCTGCGCGGCTGACGAAGCCGGGGTGCACGAGGGCGGCGAGCTGCGCGCGGGCATCGGCGAGCGGGGCCATGAGCGCGACACTGCTCGCAGCGCTGATCGCGCGGTCGGCCTCGCGGGCCGCTAGGAGCACGCGGCTCACGTCGCTGACGGCCTGGAACATCGCATCCACCAGCCCACTGTTCACGGTCGCGCGCGCTGACTCGAACTGCTCGCGCGTGAAAATCGTGGAGGTGTCGACCACGGCGTCGATGCACGCGGCGAGGCAGTCGTCGAAGAGCTCTGCGTTCGAGCGGTATGGGCTCGTGGCCAGCGAGAGCTTCTCAGCCGCGGTGAGGTGCTCTTGCACGTAGGCGGTCGGAGACGGGATCGCCAGCTGCAACAGGCGCCGCACCCCGGCGCGCTGAGCTCGGGTCTGATCGGCCTCTGTGGCGAGCAGACGGATGTCGACGGCCTTGCCCGACTCCACGAGCGCCGGATAGGCGCGCACCACTCCACCGCTGTGCTTCGTCTCGACGCTGCGGGGCAGCGCGTCGAAGTCCCACGTGGTGAGGCCACCTCGCTCGAGCGCGTTGCGCACTGCGGGCTCCCGGGGTGCCACAGTGGCCTTGGCCACCGACTCCCGCGTGCGCCGCTGAAGCTTCAGTCGCAGGCCCGACAGGTCTTTGCTGCGTGCCGCGACCTGACCCCGCTCGTCGATCACCGCGAAGGTCACCCGCAGGTGATCGGGCAGGCGGTCGAGCTCGAAATCCTCGGTGTCGACGGGGGTGTATGTGAGCGATCGAATCTGTCGCGCCAGAAACTCGACGAGTGTGGTCTCGTCGATGTCGGGATCCGGCGGTATCTCGTCGACGAGCTTGCGTGCCCAGTCATTCGCGGGCACGACGTTGCGGCGAATCGGCTTGGGCAGGGTCTTGAGCAGCGCGGCGACGAGCTCGGTGCGCAGGCCGGGCACGAGCCAGTCGAAGCCGACCGAGCGAATCGACGGCAGAAGGGGCAGGGGGATGCGCACGGTGACGCCGTCATCCTCTGTGCCCGGCTCGAAGCGGTAGGTGACGTCGAGCTGCTGCTCGCCCTGTCGCCAGCGAGACGGAAAGTCGCGCTCGTCGACGACGGGCACGGCCTCCTCCTCGATGAGCTGCTCGCGAGTCATCGTGAGCAGGTCGGGGGTGTCGGCGCGGGCCTTTCGCCACCAGGACTCGAAGCTCTTGAGACTCGCGACATCGGCGGGAATCCGCTCGTCGTAGAAGCGGTACACCGTCTCATCGTCGAACAGGATCGTGCGGCGGCGGGTGCGCTCCTCGAGTTCTTCGAGCTCGGTGCGAAGGGCGCGGTTGGCGCGGTCGAAGGCGGTGATGCGGCGGTCGGTGCGCGAGAGATCCCAGTCACCGTCGACGAGGGCATTGCGAATGAACAGGTCGCGTGCGTAGCCCATGTCGATGCGCGAGAACTGCACCGTGCGCCGCGGGATGATCGGCAGGCCATAGAGCGTGACCCGCTCGTTGGCTACGACCGAGCCCTGCTTCTTCTCCCACCGTGGCTCTGAGTAGCTTCGCTTCGCGAGGTCCCCGGCGATCTGCTCTGCCCACGCGGGGTCAATCGCGGCGTTCACCCGCGCGAACAGTCGACTGGTCTCTACGAGCTCTGCACTCATGATCGCGTTCGGCTGCTTCTTCGCGAGCGCGCTACCGGGAAAGATCACGAAGCGGCTCTGCCGGGCGCCCTGATAGTCCTTCTTCTGCAGATCTTTGAGGCCGAGCTGGCTCAACAGGCCAGCAAGCAGGGAGCGGTGGATGCCGTCCGGGTTCACGTGCGGGTCGCCGATGACGAGGCCCAGCTGCTTGCTCAGCCGCGACAGCTGCCGATAGACGTCCTGCCACTCGCGCACCCGCAGAAAGTTGAGGTACTCGTTCTTGCACATGCGGCGAAACTGGTTGCCGCTGAGCTCTTTCTGCTTCTCTTCTAGGTAGTTCCAGAGGTTGAGGTAGCTGATGAAGTCGCTCGTCGGGTCGGTGAAGCGCGCGTGCTGCTGGTCGGCCTGCGTGCGCTTCTCGAGCGGACGCTCGCGCGGATCCTGAATGCTCAGCGCCGCCACGATCGCCATGACCTCGCGGGTGGTGCCGTGCACCTTCGACTCGATGACCATGCGGCCGAGGCGGGGGTCGATCGGCAGGCTGCTGAGCTGCTTGCCGATGCGGGTGATCTCCGTGTCCTTCGTCACCGCATTCAGCTCGCGCAAGAGGTCCAGGCCGTCTTTGACGCCCCGGGAGTCCGGCGGCTGTAGGAAGGGGAAGGCCGCGATGTCGCCGAGCCCGAGCGAGATCATCTGCAGAATCACGGCCGCGAGGTTGGTGCGCAGAATCTCGGGTTCGGTGAACTCTGGGCGCTTCTCGAAGTCTTGCTCGCTGTACAGCCGGATCGCGATACCCGGGCTCGTTCTTCCCGAGCGACCCGACCGCTGGTTGGCGCTCGCCTGCGAGATCGCCTCGATCGGCAGCCGCTGGATCTTCGACCGCACGCTGTACCGGCTGATGCGCGCCGTGCCCGCGTCGATGACGTAGCGGATGCCGGGCACCGTCAGGCTCGTCTCCGCCACGTTGGTGGCGAGCACGATCCGCCGCGCGCCGCTGGAGTTTCGGCCGAACACCTTGTGCTGGTCGGCGGCGCTTAGGCGGCCATAGAGCGGGAGCACCTCGGTGTTGGGGAGGTTGCGGCCTCGGATCGCCTCCTCGGCGCCACGGATCTCGGCCTCACCGCTGAGGAACACGAGCACGTCGCCGGGGGCCTCGCGCGCCAGCTCATCGAGGGCGAGATTGATGCCGTCTAGGGGGTCGGTGTCCTCGCCCGGGTCGTCATCCTCCTCGTCCAGCCGGTCAGCGACGAGCGGGCGGTAGCGGATCTCGACGGGGTAGGTGCGGCCGCTCACCTCGACGATCGGCGCTCCATCGAAGTGCTTTGAGAAGCTTTCGGGGTCGATCGTCGCACTCGTGATGACGACGGTCAGGTCGGGACGGCGGGGGATCAGCTGCTTGAGGTAGCCGAGCAGAAAGTCGACGGTGAGGCTGCGCTCGTGCGCCTCGTCGATGATGATGGCGTCGTACTTCTTGAGGTCGCGGTCGCGATGGATCTCGTTGAGCAGAATCCCGTCGGTCATCAGCTTGATGCGGGTGTTCTTGCCGACCGTGTCGGTGAAGCGCACCTGGTAGCCGACGATCTCGTCATTGCCGAGTTCTTCGGCGATGCGCTCGCTGATGGTGCGGGCGGCGATGCGGCGGGGCTGCGTGTGGCCAATGCTCGTCTTGCCGAGCTCGAGCAGCATCTTCGGCAGCTGCGTGGTCTTACCCGACCCGGTCGCGCCGGCGACGATGACGACCTGGTGCTCCCGAAGGGTCGCGAGGATGTCGTCCCGGCGGGCGCTGACAGGCAGCTCCGGCGGGTAAGTGACGACGATCTCGGGCTCAGACATAGCCTTACATCGTACTTCGCGGGGTCGTGCCCCCGTGGACTGTCCTCCCTCGGGCTCACCCTCGCCGGGTGCGGACACGCGACAACGATCGTCCGCGGCTAAGGAAGTGAGAAGTACCTAGTGCAGCAGCGTGTCGAGCGAGGCCCCGAGTGCCTCATTGGTGCGTGCGTGGGCGGCGACCCAGCTCGCGGCATCCGGAAAGTTGCCGCTGGGCAGGCCGGCGATCGAGCCGATGAGGGCTCCGGCGAAGCTGGCGACCTTGGGGGAGTCGGCGGGGAGTCCGGTGCGCTTCGCCACGGCATCCACCGTCATCTGCACGGCCTGTGTGCCGATCTCAACGCCGAAGGGGGCGACGGCGGGATCGCGCTCGACGATGCGCTGACGCTCCGTCTCGTTCTGCCAGGCGACCGCATCCATGCCGCTGATGGCCTCGTCGAGGGCGACGATCCACGCGGCGGAGGGGCTGAGCTCGGGGTTGTCTGAGACGAACAGCTCGAGGATGCGCGGGTAGTGATCGTTGACCAGCGCGATCTGCACGGGCGCAGCGAACTCGTCGAGCACCTGCTTTTCGGTCAGCCCTGCCGCTGATGCGATCTGGGCGTTGGTTGTCTGCGCAATTCCTTGCTGTGCAAACAGTGGGAAGGCAGCTGAGCGAATGGTCTCGCGAATAGCCACGATGCCTCCGATTGCTTGTGGTGTGATCACTGTTCCGGCTGCGCCACCGGATGTCAAGACACCCTGCCGAGGGTGGTTGCCGCGCCGCAGGGTCGCGCGCCTAGGCTGGAGCGGTGAAGACCCACGACGTGCGAGTGCACCGCAGCGATGAGAACCTATCCCGCGAGGGCCAGCTGGCCTGGAAGATCGCCGAGGTCGCCTCTGACCCCGTTGATGTGACGGATGCCGTGACCGACATGGTCATCAACCGCATCATCGACAACGCGAGCGTCGCCGTCGCGTCTCTCGACCGCGCGCCGGTCACCGCCGCCCGTGGCCAGGCCCTCGACCACCCGTATGCGCCAGGCTCAACCGTCTTCGGCGCCGAGGGCAGCTTCAGCCCCGAGTGGGCCGCCTGGGCGAACGGCGTTGCCGTGCGCGAGCTCGACTTTCACGACACCTTCCTCGCGGCCGAGTACTCGCACCCGGGAGACAACATTCCGCCGATCCTTGCGGTGGCGCAGCACGCCGGACGCAGCGGCGCCGACCTGCTCAAGGGCATCGTGACCGGCTACGAGATTCAGATTGACCTCGTGCGCGCGATCAGCCTGCACAAGCACAAGATCGACCACGTCGCCCACCTCGGCCCGAGCGCCGCCGCCGGCATCGGCACCCTGCTCGGCCTCGACACCGAGACGATCTACCAGGCCATCGGCCAGGCGCTGCACACGACAACCGCCACCCGTCAGTCGCGCAAGGGCGAGATCTCGACGTGGAAGGCCTACGCCCCCGCCTTTGCCGGCAAGATGGCGGTCGAGGCCGTCGACCGTGCCCTGCGCGGCCAGACCAGTCCGACCCCGATCTATGAGGGGGAGGACGGCGTCATCGCCTGGCTGCTCGACGGGCCAGACGCCCGCTACCAAGTGAGCCTGCCAGACAAGGGAGAGCCCCGCCGTGCGATTCTCGACAGCTACACGAAGGAGCACTCGGCCGAGTACCAGGCGCAAGCGTGGATCGACCTCGCCCGCAAGCTGCACTCCCGCGTGAACGTCGCCGACGTGAAGAGCGTGGTGCTGCACACCAGCCACCACACCCACTACGTCATCGGATCCGGCGCGAACGACCCGCAGAAGTACGACCCGACGGCCAGCCGCGAGACCCTCGACCACTCGATCCCGTACATCTTCGCTGTCGCCCTGCAAGATGGCGAGTGGCACCACGAGCGCAGCTACGCACCAGAGCGGGCAGCGCGCGCCGACACCGTCGCGCTGTGGCAGAAGGTGACCACGGCGGAGGACGCGGAGTGGACCCGCCGCTACCACCTGCCAGAGCCGTCCTTCGGGGGCCGCGTCGAGATCACGCTCAACTCGGGCGAGACGATCGTTGATGAGATCGGGGTTGCGGATGCCCACCCGGCCGGCGCGCGTCCGTTCGCGAGGGCCGACTACATCCGCAAGTTTGAAAGTCTTGCAGCTGGGCGCATCGACGCAGGAGAGATCGCCCGCTTCTTGGATCTCGTGCAGCGCCTCCCCGAGCTCACCGCTGCCGAGCTGCGCGGGCTCACCGTCGCCGCGGCCAACCTTCCCGTCGCGAAGAAGGGTCTCTTCTAATGCTGTACTCGACCGTCACCCCCGCTGACAAGCGCGCCGCGTTTCGCAAGGCGCTCGCCAGCGGCGAACTGCAGCGCTTTCCCGGGGCGTTCAACCCGCTGAGCGCCAAGCTCATCGAAGACAAGGGTTTCGAGGGCGTCTACATCTCGGGCGCTGTCATCAGCGCCGACCTTGGACTGCCCGACATCGGCCTGACGACCCTGACCGAGGTGGCGACCCGTGCGAAGCAGATTGCACGCATGACCGACCTGCCCGCCCTCGTCGACGCTGACACCGGATTCGGCGAGCCGATGAACGTCGCCCGCACCGTGCAGGAGCTTGAAGATGCCGGTGTCGCGGGCCTGCACATCGAAGACCAGGTCAATCCCAAGCGCTGCGGCCACCTCGATGGCAAGGCCGTTGTCGACAGCGACACGGCGATCAAGCGCATCCGCGCAGCAGCGGATGCGCGACGCGACCCGAACCTGCTCATCATGGCTCGCACCGACATCCGCGCCATTGACGGCCTGCAGGCCGCGATCGACCGGGCCAAGCAGCTGGTGGACGCCGGCGCTGACGCGATTTTTCCCGAGGCGATGAAAGACCTGTCGGAGTTCGAGGCCGTGCGTGCGGCCGTCGACGTGCCGATCCTCGCGAACATGACCGAGTTCGGTAAGAGCGAGCTGTTCAGCAACCAGCAGCTCGCCGATGTTGGCATCAACCTCGTGATCTACCCGGTGTCGCTGCTGCGGCTCGCGATGGGCGCCGCGGAGCGCGGTCTCGAGACGATCACGCGCGAAGGCTCGCTCACCAATGAGGTCGCGAACATGCAGACCCGCGCGCGGCTCTATGAGCTGCTCGACTACGAGGCCTACAACTCCTTCGACACATCCATCTACAACTTCGAGGTGAAATCATGACGGAGATTTTCAAGGGCCTCACCGGTGTCGTTGTCGACACGACGGCGATCTCGAGCGTTAACCCAGAGACCAACTCGCTGCTCTACCGGGGATACCCCGTGCAGGAACTCGCCGCGACCAAGACCTTCGAAGAGGTCGCCTACCTGCTCTGGCACGGTGAGCTGCCGACGCCGACCCAGCTGCTGGCCTTCCAGGACCTCGAGCGGTCGCTGCGCCGCCTCAGCCCGATCGTCAAGCGCGTGATCGACGAGCTGCCCACGACCGCCCACCCGATGGACGTCGTGCGCACCGCGGTCAGCGTGCTCGGAGCGACGGACCCGGATGCCGAGGACTCCAGCCGCCTCAGCAACTTCGAGAAGTCGCTGCGCCTTCTCGCCCAGCTGCCGGCCATCGTCGCCTACGACCAGCGCCGCCGTCGCGGCGAGGAGCTCGTGGAGCCCCGCGACGACCTCGGCTACAGCGCGAACTTTCTGCACATGACCTTCGGCGAGGTGCCAGAGCTCGTTGTCGTCGAGGCTTTCGACGTGTCGATGATTCTCTATGCAGAGCACTCCTTCAACGCCTCGACCTTCACCGCGCGGGTCGTGACGAGCACGCTCAGCGACCTCTACTCCGCGGTCACGGCGGCGGTCGGCGCCCTCAAGGGTGCGCTGCACGGCGGCGCGAACGAGGCCGTCATGGTCGCCTTC
>Ga0247814_10002522_pt1 | contig 10094 bp, 7 predicted proteins | sample UWRJL179409R1_FD_179947 | JGI IMG/M metagenome (GOLD analysis project Ga0247814, IMG submission 179947) | Plant litter microbial communities from Arlington Agricultural Research Station in Wisconsin, United States - UWRJ-L179-409R-1 | ecosystem: Environmental > Terrestrial > Plant litter >... | reverse complement strand
CGCCATACAGCGGAGCAGCGCGCGGTCGATTTGAACGTGCGCCTCGATGACGCGCGCGACCACCAGCTGTCGCTGGAAGACAAGCACCGGCACGCACGCGATGCGCTGGAGCATTTTCGTACCGCCTCCAAGGAGCAGCGCGAGCAGGAAACCCGGCGCCACGAACAGCAACTACACGCAGTCCAGGCCGAGCTGCGGCAGGCGCAGCTGGCACTGACCGGCAAGCTGGAAGAACTGACCCGGCTGAACAAGGAAGCCGCAGCGCTGGCCAACGAACTGGGCGCCAACAAGGAGGCGCTCTACCGCGAACGCGAAACGGTCCGCAACATGACGTGGAAAGTCGCGCAATTGCCAGTTGCCGAGTCGCGTATTGCCGTACTTGACAACCAGCTGGCCGCAAGCCGGGCGCGCGTGACGGAGGCCGAGCAGGAAGCCACGCAGTTTGAAGAGGCGTCGGCCCAGGCCAGCACCTTGTGCGCGGAGTTGCGCAAGGAAAAAGCCGTACTGGAAATCGAACTGGCGGGTGCGCGCAATACGACCGCGCTGGAGGCGCGCCTGGCCAAGCTCGACCAGGCGGTGTTCGGCGCGAGAGACGCCGCGCAGGCGCCTCCCGCCAAGTAGTCTAGCGGAACGCGTAGTTCGCGCTGGCGTAAAACCGCCGTCCGCGCGGATCGGTATAGCTGGGGTCGTAGCCGGACAGGAAGTAATACGCCTGGTTGGAGTAGGGCGGCGCCTGGTTGAACATGTTTTGTATGCCCAGGCGCAGCTTCAGTTTCGGGGTCGCCATGTACGCGCCCGACAGATCCCACAGCGAATACGACTTGACGTGGTTCGCGGCCACCACGCTGCCGTCATCGATATTGATCGCCGTGTTCTGGTCCTCGTAGCCGCTCGACCAGGTGTTCTGCAGACTGGCCGACAGCGGGCCGCGCTCCCAGTCGGCGCTGATGGTATGGCGCCAGCGCTGCACCACGCCGTCGGTCACGAACCGGTTCAGGTTGCTGACAAAGTCGTCGCCCGGCGCATTCTGGATCTTCGACGCCAGCACATACGTGCCGTTCACGCGGCCGCCGAAGCGGCCCAGCGGCGTATCGACGCCCCGCACCGTGATCGCCAGGTCCAGGCCCTTGGCCAGCTGGGCGCCGCGGTTTTCCTTGCGCAATTCGATGTAGTCGATCAGGCCGTCTTCGTCGCGATAGACCAGGTTGCCATATTTGGCCAGGTTGCCGAGGATGATGTCGTCGCCGATTTCACTGATCAGGTCAGTACGCTTGATGTTCCAGTAGTCCAGCGATGCGCTCACGCGCCGGCCGGCGGCGAATACCGCACCCAGCGAGAACTGGCGGCTGCGCTCGGGCTTCAGTTTCGTGTTGCTGTAGCGGCGCGTATCCCAGTTGTCGGCGCAATCGGCGTAGTTGTTCTCGACGGTGGCGCAGTAGACCGGGTCGGGCAGGGTGGCCGTGCTGCTGTAGACGGTCGGGCGGTGCAATTCGTTCAACGACGGTGCGCGAAAGCCCCGTCCGGCCGAGCCGCGCAGCAGCAGGGCGTCGGTCGGGCGCCAGGACAGGCCGATCTTCGGGCTGGCGGCGCCACCCACTTCCTCGTAATGGTCGTAGCGTGCCGACACTTGCGCTTCCCATTGTTTGGCGAACGGGACCAGCACTTCGGTGTACAGCGCGGTGACGTTGCGGCTGTCGCTGGTGGCGCGCCCACCTTCTGGCGCGGCATCGTTGTTGATGTTGTCGCTTAATAGCAGCGCCGACGGCGTGAACTGGTTTTTCTCGCGCCGCGCTTCGCCGCCAATGGCCAGGGCCAGGTCGCCGCCGGCCAGCGGCATCAATGCGCGCGAAAACTTGAAGTCGAACGCGTCGAGCGTGCCGCGGGCGTGGCGCACTTCGTCATTGACCTGGATGCTGTCGATCAGGGCCCGGCCCGCCGCGCTGGACGGGCCAAACGGATTGATGCGCCCGTCCGCAATGCCTTCGAGCAGCTCGTTGTAGAGCACGTAGCCATGGGTGTCGCGGTCCTTGACGGTGTTCACGCTATGGTTGAATGCGGTGTCGTAATCCCAGCCGCCAAGGGTGCCGTTCAGGCCGACGACCAGCCGCACCGCCTCGCTGGTGAGCGTGCTGGTGCGCTGGCCCGCCTCGTTCAGGCGCATGCGCAATTCCAGTTCGCCGGGAATGTCGTCGTCGAGCTGGTCCAGGCCGGTATTTGCCAGTTGCGGCACCAGGCTGTAATCGACATAGCCGGTCACGCGCGCCGACGAACCGGTGTACGCAGTTTTCGAGCGGCTCAACGCCAGCTCGGCAAACGCCTGGTGGCCACCGCCGAGTTTGACGACCGCGCGGCTGAGGATGCTCGCTTTGTCCGATTTCGGATACAGCTCAGTGTCGCCCATGTAGTCGTAGGTGCAGGCATCCACGCCACCGGTGCCGGCCGGCAGGTAGACGTTGGCCGGCGGCGCGCAGCCCGGCACCGACAAATTGATCAGGCGATTCGTGATCGGCTGGCCGTTGATGGTGAAGCCAATCTCCTGCAAGTGGTCGCGCTGCGCCGAGGTCAGGCGGATGTTGGCAGGGCTGGTGTAGCCGGAGAGCAGGTGGCCCAGGCGCTGCGCGACTTGCAGGCTCGGGATGAAACTGCGCTGCGACGTGTTCAAAGGATTGGTTTTTTGAAAGTCGGCCACCATGAACACGTTGTAGCCATCGCGCTCCAGGTCGCCCGTGCCGGCGGAGAGGCTGGCAGTGCGCTTGCCGGCGCCGCCTTCATCGGTCTTGCTGCCATAAGCGTTCAGCTCGAGGCCCTGAAAATCCTTGCGGGTAATGAAGTTGATGACGCCGCCGATGGCATCGGTCCCGTACAGCGCCGACGCGCCATCGAGCAGCACTTCGACGCGTTCCAGCGCAGCGGCCGGGATATTGTTCAGGTCGACGCCGGTGTCGTCGCCGGGCGAGGCGAAGTTGGCCATGCGCCGGCCGTTGAGCAGCACCAGCGTCGACGACGTGCCGATGCCGCGCAGGTTGGCGCTATTGAAACCGCGCTGGTCGCCGCCGACGTTGATGCTGGCGCCATCGGTGAGGCCATTCGAGTTGGCCGACACGCGCGCCATGAGTTCGGCGGCGGTGGTCACGCCGGCTTTTTCGATTTCGGCGCGCGTGACGATCTGCACTGGCAGGGCGGTTTCCGACTGGACGCGGCGGATGGCGGAGCCGGTGATTTCGACGCGGGGCATGGCGTCAACCGTCGCCTCCGCGGGGTTGGCGGGCAGTGCCTGCGCCAGTGCATTGGCGCTCATCATGCCCGTCGCGATCCACGCACTTGCAAGGAGCGCACCACGGACGGCGCGGGTGCCAACGGTCAGCCTGGTTTTCATTGCTTGTTTCCTTTATTGCCTAGAATTATTAACAATACTAATTCCTGGTTAGTAAAGACAGGCAACAATCGCTGCTCGGCGGTTAAAGTGTTGTGAAAACGGTACGGAGCCGGCATGGCCGACTCGCTGCCAAACAGCAGCAACGCGAGGACGCTGGCCGGGAGCGCCCCAAAGCAGACGAGCTTACTTTCCGGGTCATGGCAAGCGTCGATGCCAGAAGACGGTGCTGGCAAAGCCTGCGAACAAGGTCGGCGTCGACATGACCTGGCGGCTGTCGCGGTGGAACATGCGATTGATCGGCCAACGCGGCTCCGTAGCGCATGCGCGACATGGCTACGCCCAGCACGGCCCAGGCGCCGACATGGGATACGAGGCGCGAACATACGGTGAACAACATCTGCAAATGGCACTACCGCGACTTTTGCTTAAGGAGCGCAGTCTTGGTACATAGGGCCGCATGTTGCGCGTTCGGTTAGTTGAAGACCAAGCAGTTGGTTGCTTTCCAAGCACCAAAGTGCGAAAATAAAAATCAGTTCAAAAACAATCACTTACAGCGCATTCTTGGTAGTCTTGGGGCGGTGTTGCGTGCATTTATATTCGTCGGAATGGCGCGCGGATCGATGCTGCGGGAGGAAACGGCAGGGCTATCCATCCATGCTCCTGCGTGGGATTCGGTGCGTCACGGTCCGTCCGGCCGCCCGGGCCGGGCTCATGGCGTGCCGGAGAAGGGCAGCATCAGCGGCTCGCGCAGGCGGATAATCTGGCACACGTCGTCGGCCCCGACCACTTCCATGCTGGCCAGTCCCGCGGCGCCGTGCTCGACCCAGATTTCGCGCGGCTTGGGGATCAGGTGATCGAGGCCTTCGACGAGGATCTCGATGAGGTCGCTCTTGGGGTCGTAGGTAATGCCCAGCAACTGAATCCACTCCTGCTCGATCTGGTGGCCGATAGCGAGACCTGTGACCTCGATTTCGACCTGCTTGCCGACCAGCTCCGATTTCGACATCTGGTCAAAGGTTTTCTGCCATGCCGCTTTATCGAGTTTTACTGTAGCCATGATGTTTGCCCTGCCTCTCACTCATCCGCACCGGTACCGCCAGAACAAGGAACTTGCCATCGTCGTCCGATACCCGGTCGTGCGTTTAGGTTGATCAAGATACTCAATCGCTCCGGGCGGCCGCTGGCGGCGGCCCCTGCGCCCGGTGTGGCCCGGGCTGGGATGCCGCCAGCTGCGGCAGGATGTCCCTTCCGATCTCTTCGAGCACGTCGCCGGCATTGCGGGCGCCATACTTGAAGTTCAGGATGACGTGGTTCACCCCCGATCGATCTTCCCGGCCCCGCAGGGCTGCGTTACTTGCGGTGGTACACAAACGGGGGCAAGGCCTTCAGTGCATCCTTCGTCGCACCAGGCAAGCTGAGTTGCTTATTCTGGATCCTGAGCTGCGCCATCGGGATGGCGACGTCGTGTTTGCCCATGCCCAGGAACCCACCAACGCCGACAATCGCAAACGAGGCCGCAGGCGCGTCACCCTTGCCTGGAGAGATGATCAGGTCGTCGATCTTGCCGATCTTGTCGTCCTTGTCATTGACCACCGTCTTGCCGATCAGGTCGTGCTTGGCACTCCAGCCAAGCACAACCGTTTCCATCTCGATCACGGTGACGCCGAGGGGCGCCCTGCCGGCGACCGGAGCGGCGGGGGCCTGCGCCGGCGCCTGTGCCAAGGCAAGGCCAGCCCAGAGGGGTACAACAGACAACGTCAAAACTGCAATCATGGTTTTCATGACGACTCCTTTCAAGTTGGTGCATGCCATCCGCTACAGGAGTGGTGGCGTGCTCGAACAGGCCGCTTCACTGCGCCCGCGGCCCCTGGGCATGCTGTCCCCTTGCCGCATGCGCGCCACGCGCCCGCGCGGCGAAGCGCAGTGCCTCGATCAGCGCCTCGTCGTCGAAGCTGCCTTCATACGGCTCGCCGTTGATGAAAAAGCTGGGCGTGCCCGCGGCGCCGCTGCGCACGGCGCTCATGAAGTCCTCCCTCACCCTGGGAATGAAGCGGTGGGAAGCCATATCGTCGGTAAAACGCAGCATGTCGAGCCCGAGGCGCTGCGCGAGCCGCGTCAGCAGCGCTGGGCTGAGCAGGTCCTGGTGCTCGTAAATCGCGTCGTGCATGGGCCAGAACTTTCCTTGCGCCCCCGCCGCCTCGGCCGCCTCGGCCGCCGGTTGCGCCATCGGGTGGATCTGGGTCAGCGGCATGTGGCGGAACGCGAAACGCAGTTCGTCCCCCACCGTGGCCAGCACGTTCTTCAGATAAAAATGCGCCGACCTGCAGTGCGGGCATTGGAAATCCCCATACTCCACGAGCGTCACCAGCGCGTCTTCCGGTCCAAGTACGTGGTCGGTTTGACCGACCGGCTTTGCTAAACTCATGATGCCCTCCCATCCAATTGTTCGAGCGCGCCGAGGATACCGTCGGCGCCCGGATTGATACCGATCGGCGAAACATAGGCCCAGCGAATCACGCCTTCCTCATCGATGACGAACAGGGCCCGTTCGCTCACCCCTTCCTTGTCCCGGTAGACCCTGTAGTCGCGCGCAACGGCGCCCTTGGGCTCGAAGTCGGACAGTAGCGCAAGTTTGTAGCCGCGCTGCTCTCGAAAGGCGGCATGGCACCAGGCGCCGTCGACCGAAACGCCGATGCACATGGCCTTGTGTCTGGCGAACTCGTCGCGCAGCTCGTTGTAGAGCGCCAGCTGGTCGCCGCAGACCGGACTCCAGTCGGCCGGATAGAACACGAGTATCACCCGCTGGCCGCGAAAATCCGACAGTTTGACCAGCTGGTCAGGAGTCGAATGCAGTTCGAACTCCGGGGCCGGTACGCCCACCTTCAATGCTTCCATTGCTCAGCTCCCCGTGCGTTAGTAAAGTCCACCAGTCACCATGATGTGCGGCAACGTCCTCGGATGGCGCCAGTGATGGCGGAGCTCGTGCGCAGTCCGAGCATGACAGGACTGCGCCGTCGGCCGCACGGGTAACGGGCACGCAGCGTAAGCCTCTAAGTGTAGACGCCTGCACAAGGAGTTCAAGCTGTTTTTACCCGGTTTGCATGCGGCGCTCGCCTGCTGGTTGCGCGCATGCGGGCAAGCCAGGCGGCAGGCCAGGCGGCAGGCCAGGCGGCAGGCCAGGCGGCAGGCCTGGCCTGGCCTGGCAGTTCATTGCGCACCTGTTGCGGCAGCGTTGGTGCGGCGCTGGCCGTCACGCGCCGGAGGCACATTCAGGTATCTGAGACTGAGGAAGGCATAACGAATCACTGCCGCCGTCAGGCCCATCAGGATGTGGTCGGTCCCGGGCAAGAGCAGGGCAAGTCCGCACAGCACCAAGACGACCAGCGTGTTGACGACCAGCGCGGAAAATTGACGAAGATGCGGCCCGTTCGCTGATGGTCACGCCGGTCACCTGGTGTTCGTGACGCTTCCTTTCCGAAAGCGGCAGCCCAATCGCATGGACCTGGTCTTTGGCGGCTTTCGACTCAGACGCGCGCTGAACCCGCGAGATATAGCGAGGGTGAGACGCACTGCAATCTCTTCTGGACGTTCCGCAATTTATCCGAATAGTCAGGTTGATAAAAAAATGAAATCGAATATCGCTCTTGTTATTGGAACGACCGGGGTTAGTGTGAATGGATCCCCCTGCGGTTGGACACGCTGCCGCGGTGGGAGGCATGCCGGCGGCGCCCCCTGCGGTTTCATCAATAACCGCCAGGGACTTTGCGCATCCATACGGGGCCGGCTTTATCCTGGTAATTATATGGAGCAGACCATGAAAGCTGTTGTCTATCGAGGACCCAACCAGGTCGCCGTCGAAAACGTGCCGGATCCGAAGATCGAACGCCCGACGGATGCCATCGTCAAGATCACTTCCACCAACATCTGCGGATCCGACCTGCACATGTACGAGGGCCGGACCGATTTCGAGCAGGGCCGCACCTTCGGCCACGAGAACCTGGGCGTGGTCACCGAAGTCGGGCCGGCGGTCGACAACCTCAAGCCCGGCGACTGGGTGTGCATGCCCTTCAATATCAGCTGTGGGCACTGCAAGAACTGCGAGCGCGGCCTGACCAACTATTGCCTGAAGGCGAACGAGCCAGGCCTGGCCGGCGCCGCCTTCGGCTTTGCCGACATGGGGCCATACCAGGGCGGCCAGGCCGAGTTCCTGCGCGTGCCCTGGGCAGACTTCATGTGCCTGAAGCTGCCGCCGGACGCCGAGGAGCGGCAGACCGACTACGTGATGTGCGCCGACATCTTCCCGACCGGCTGGCATGCCACCGAACTGGCCGGGATGAAGCCGGGCGACGCGGTGGTCATCTATGGCGCCGGGCCCGTGGGCCTGATGGCCGCGCACTCGGCGATGATCAAGGGCGCCTGCAGCGTGATGGTGGTCGACTGCCATTCCGACCGGCTCAAACTGGCCGAGTCGATCGGCGCGATCGCCATTGATTACGCGAAAGAGGATCCGGTGCAGCGGGTCATGGACCTGACCCACGGGCGAGGCGCGGACGCGGGTTGCGAGTGCGTCGGCTACCAGTGCCACGACCACCATCATCACCGGCAGGAGGTTCCCAACCTGACCATGAACAACCTGGTCAACTCCGTGAAGTTCACCGGCGGCATCGGGGTGGTCGGCGTGTTCGTTCCGGAGGACCCGAACGGCCCCGACGAACTGGCCAAGCAGGGCAAGATCGCGCTCGACTGGGGCATGCTCTGGTTCAAGGGGCAGCGCGTCGCCACCGGCCAGTGTCCCGTCAAGGCCTACAACCGGCAACTGCGCGACCTGATCCACGCCGGCCGCGCCAAGCCCTCGTTCATCGTTTCCCACGAGCTGAGCCTGGCGCAGGCGCCGGACGCCTACAAGCACTTCGACGAGCGCGACCACGGCTGGACCAAGGTGGTGCTGCATCCCGGGACCTGACGAGGAGGGCGCACATCCGCACGAAACCCGCGCCACGATGTGGAAGGTACCGCCATCGCCTGGTCCGCTTGCCCGGTCCGATGGCGGCAGGTGCGGGAACACGGTGACAATTTTTCAGGAGGTTTTATGCTAGCGACCAACTACCGTGGACCGTACCGGATCCGCGCTTCGCAAAAACCGGATCCCGTGATCGAGCACCCGGGCGACGCCATCGTCCGCGTGACACGCGCCTGCATCTGCGGCTCGGACCTGCACCTGTACCACGGCCTGGTGCCCGACACGCGCATCGGGCACACCTTCGGCCATGAATTCGTCGGCATCGTCGAGGAAGTCGGCTCGGCGGTCGAGACGCTCAAGCCGGGCGATCGCGTGCTGGTGCCGTTCAACCTGTTCTGCGGCTCCTGCTTCTTCTGCCAGAAGGAGCTGTACAGCAACTGCCACAACACCAATCCGGAAGCAACGGCGGTGGGCGGCATCTACGGTTATTCGCACACGACCGGCGGCTACGACGGCGGCCAGGCCGAATACGTCCGCGTGCCGATGGCCGACGTGGGACCGTACCAGATCCCCGAAGATATCGCGGACGACGACGCGGTGCTGCTGACGGACGCGCTGCCGACCGGATACCAGGCCGCGGAGATGGGCGACATCCAGCAGGGCGACACCGTGGTCGTGTTCGGCGCCGGCCCGGTTGGTATCTTCGCCGCCAGGTCGGCCTGGCTGTTCGGCGCCGGGCGCGTCATCGTGGTCGATCATGTCGACTACCGGCTCGACTTCGTGCGACGTTATGCCCCCTGCGAAATCATCAACTTCCGCGAGGTGAGCGACGTGGCCCTGCACATCAAGAAGGTGACCGACTGGCTGGGTGCGGACGTGTGCATCGATGCCGTCGGCTGCGAGGCGTCGGGCAGCCTCGCGCAGACCATCACCGGGCGCTGGACCATGCTGCAGGCGGGCGCGGCCACCGCGCTGTTCTGGGCAATCAACTCGGTGCGCAAGGGGGGCAACGTGTCGATCGTCGGCGTCTACGGGCCGACCTTCAACGCCGTCCCGATCGGCAACGCGCTGAACAAGGGCCTGACGATGCGGATGAACCAGGCCAGCGTCAAGCGCCATGTTCCGCACCTGATCGAGCACATCCGCCAGGGGCACCTGAAGCCGAGCGAGATCATTACCCACCGGGTGCCGCTGGAGGAGGTGTCCGACGCGTACCACATCTTCTCGAGCAAGTACGACAACTGTATCAAGACCGTGCTGATCCCTCCGCGCGCAGGCGCCGCGCGCTCGACGGCGAGAAGCATCATCCACTGAAGGAGCAGCCATGGACACCACAATTGCCCAGCGCGATCTTGCCGAGCAGCGGCGCCACCCGCATCACCACGGCCACGTCGACTACGAACGCCAGATGGACTACGACCTGAACCGGCACAGTCCACCCGTCGAGGAACTCAAGCGCATCAACGGCTGGGGCACGGACCTCGACAAGAAGAACCGGCCCGCCGTGCCGATGGAGCGCACCCCGCCACGCTTTATCCACGTCCCGGAGGGACAGCCGGTACAGCAGGCCCAGACCGTCGAAGTGTTCTGCTCGCCGGAGCGGCCGGGCATCACGCCGATCTTCGGCACGGCAGAGCCGCCGAAGTGGCTGTCGGGCGCGATCCGGCGCCTGGCCTACAAGCTGCCGGAGAACGACCTGCGCCACTGGCTGATGCTCATTGCCGCCGACCGCGTCAACATGGTCGAGGGCATCGCCGA
>Ga0247814_10002521_pt1 | contig 10094 bp, 7 predicted proteins | sample UWRJL179409R1_FD_179947 | JGI IMG/M metagenome (GOLD analysis project Ga0247814, IMG submission 179947) | Plant litter microbial communities from Arlington Agricultural Research Station in Wisconsin, United States - UWRJ-L179-409R-1 | ecosystem: Environmental > Terrestrial > Plant litter >... | reverse complement strand
GTTTTAGTTTCTCCGGAAGTTTTTTTAGCTTCCTCTTTTTTATCATCTGTTTTTTTAGGTCTGAAATTTCTAAAATCGGTTTTACTTGGTTCTTTTACTGCAGTGGCTTTAAAGCAATTATATCCTCCAATTTGTTTGGTCTCCTGCTCTAATTTCCAATTTAATTTGGGCAGCGAATCTATAACCAGGAATTCTTTACCCATAAATTCTTTATCAACTGTATATGATTTTGTTTTAACATCTTTATAGAAAGTGCCTCCGCCTCCCATCATTGAACTCACCATAACACGAAAACCACCTTGTTGTCCCGGAGCTTCCAATTTTTCTTCTTCTTTATAAATAGAGGCCGACTTGTCAAAATTCAGAATAAAAGTTTTTTCCAGCATTTTTTTCATTCGCTCTTCCATACTCTTTTGCATTTCCGGCGTGATATCACGATTGCCCCGCATGCCTTCAAACTTTGGCACCTGCGTTTTTGACTCATAAACAGCCATTCCCTGAAAATCTTTTTGAGCCTGCACCTGAGTAAATACAAACAGCAAAGACATATAACAAATTACTTTTTTCATTTCGTTTTATTTAAAATTGAGTGAAGCCGATAAAACTTACACTCAAATGTATTGTTTATTTTAAAATTCCGAAAGTTAAATATATCAATAGCGAGAAGATATAGACAAAATCGACTATTGCTTAGACTATTACGATACAATAGGACTAACGAACTAAATCTTTATCTTTAAGTAATTTCTACTTTAGTTTTTTGTAATTTGGCTCTTTAGAAACCAAGTATTATGAGCAAAACGGCACATATTTTTTTATTTTTTCTTTTTATTGCCTGCTCTTTTTCAGCTGTTTTTTCGCAAAACCAAAAAATAAAAGCAACCTCTCTTTCTCGTCTCTCAACTGATGCTGATGATTTTTCAGGTTACGATTCTTTTGGATATTCTTATCAGATAAAAAATAATGTTTTCAGCAAAACCAAAGACAAAGAGCGATTTGAGTATAAAAATGTATCACTGGGAAAAATTACCAAAGTCGATTTGCAAAATCCGCTTAAGATCGTTTTATTTTATGAAGATTTTAATACCGTTGTATTATTAGACAATCAGCTCAATAAGGTTACAGAGATTAATTTTTCTCTCAATAATACACCTATTGTTGTTTCGGCGATCGGAATGTCTACACAAAATCAGCTTTGGATTTACAATGCCTTAAACCAGCAAATTAGTCTTTTTGATTATTTAAAAAATGAATACAAAACCGTTTCTACTCCATTAATAGAAACCATAAAATATTACCAAACCGACTTTAATACCTTTTATTGGATTGATAAAAAAAACAACTGGTTTTCCTGTGATATTTTCGGAAAAACAACTTCATTAGGAAAAGTGTCTGATTTTGATGCCATCGAAATAATCAATAATCATCAATATCTTTTTAGCAAAGCTAATTTGTTGTATTTTAAAGACATTACAAGTACAAATTCAAATGCATTTTCTGAAATTGAAATTTTAGAAAAATCGTTTGACAAATTCTGCTACAAAGACCAAATTTTATCTATTTTTACAGCTAAAGAAATAATAAATTATAAAATCGTAACACCGTAATGCACATAGCAATAGCAGGAAATATAGGAGCAGGAAAAACAACTTTAACTAAATTATTGGCCAAACATTTCAAATGGGAACCCCATTATGAAGATGTAGTTGATAATCCGTATTTAGATGATTTTTACCATCAAATGGAGCGCTGGTCGTTTAATTTGCAGATTTATTTCCTTAACAGCCGTTTCCGTCAGGTATTGCAAATTCGCGAAAGCGGAAAGAAAATCATTCAGGACAGAACGATTTATGAAGATGCTTATATCTTTGCTCCCAACTTATATTCGATGGGATTAATGACGAGTCGCGATTTCGAAAACTATACTTCGCTTTTTGAATTAATGGAAGGATTAGTAAAAGCGCCTGATTTATTAATTTACCTAAGAAGCTCTATTCCTAATTTAGTAGGGCAAATTCACAAACGCGGACGTGATTACGAAAACTCTATTTCTATTGATTATTTAAGCCGATTAAATGAAAGATACGAAGCCTGGGTACAAACTTATACTAAAGGAAAATTATTAATTATTGATGTTGATAATATTAATTTCGTTGATAATCCGGAAGATTTAGGAAACATCATTAATAGAATTGATGCTGAATTGAATGGGTTGTTTTAAACACTGATTTACTTCGTCTATTCGACTTTACGATCTCGGGTCGCGAATTTACACGAAATAAAAAATGCCTCTAAAATTATTTAGAGGCATTTTTTATTATCCTAACAGGTTTTCAAAACCTGTTGGTATGATATTTCATTTTTAATTTGCAGTCAAACAAATACCTAACAGGTTTCGAAAACCTGTCAGGATACATCGCCAAATTACTTCGCAGCTTCAATTTTAGCTTTTACCTCAGCTTCTGTTCCTTCATAAACTTCGGTTGTTGTTTTACCATTTGCTGTTTTTGTCACAGTTCCGGTTGTAACGCCGTTAACAGTAGACAAATTCACCTCAAGTCTGTTTTTGCTATATTTTGTTGTATCAAAACAATCTGTTTTTTGGTAGGCATATTTTCCGTTGGCATCATAATGTGCCAGACATTTTGCCGTTTCTTCGGCTGTGCATCCTTTTTCTTTGCACATTTTTATGCATTCTTCTTTGGTCATACCTGACAAATCTCCACACTTAGAAACTCCTCCTGCATGCATTTCAGTTTTAGCACAACATGAACCTTTTTCAGCCAAACCAGCTGTAGCATGTCCTTCACCTAAAATAGGTGCAATTACCAAACCTATTAAACAAGTTAATTTGATCAGGATATTCATAGATGGTCCTGAAGTATCTTTAAACGGATCTCCTACTGTATCTCCGGTTACGGCAGCTTTATGTGCATCAGAACCTTTGTAAGTCATCTCTCCGTTTATTAAAACTCCTGCTTCAAAAGATTTTTTAGCGTTGTCCCAGGCACCTCCGGCATTGTTTTGAAAAACAGCCCAAAGCACACCAGAAACAGTAACTCCAGCCATATATCCTCCTAACATTTCAGCAATTAACTGATTGTTGTCTGCATAAACTAATTTACCTAAAAGTACAATTGCAATTGGAAAACCAATCGTAAGAATTCCAGGTAACATCATTTCGCGTAAAGCGGCTTTTGTAGAAATCTCTACACATTTTCCGTATTCAGGTTTTCCGGTTCCTTCCATAATTCCTGGAATTTCCTTAAACTGACGACGTACTTCGTACACCATATCCATAGCGGCTTTTCCAACAGAATTCATAGCCAAAGCTGAAAATACTACCGGAATCATTCCACCTACAAATAACATCGCTAAAACCGGTGCTTTAAAAATATTGATTCCGTCTATTCCTGTAAACGTTACATATGCTGCAAACAAAGCCAATGATGTTAAGGCTGCAGAAGCAATTGCAAATCCTTTTCCGGTTGCTGCAGTTGTATTCCCTACTGAATCTAAAATATCGGTTCTGGTACGTACTTCTTTTGGTAATTCGCTCATTTCGGCAATTCCTCCTGCATTGTCAGATATTGGTCCAAAAGCATCAATTGCCAATTGCATAGCAGTAGTTGCCATCATAGCTGAAGCCGCCAACGCTACTCCATAAAATCCTGCCAGTGCATACGAAATCCAGATTGCTGCTGCGAACAAAATTACAGTTGGAAAAGTAGAAATCATTCCCGTTGCCAATCCTGCAATAACATTTGTTCCTGCCCCAGTAGATGATTTTTGCACAATCGCCATTACTGGCTTTGTACCTAATCCTGTATAATATTCCGTAACAGATGAGATCGCTCCACCCACAATTAAACCAACTAAAGTGGCATAAAAAACACGCATTGACGAAATATCTTTAGAACCTTCGCCAAAAAAGCTCATCTGCATGGTTTCCGGCAGCATGTATTTTACCAGAAAGAAACAAGCAATTGCAGTTAAAACAATAGAAACCCAGTTTCCTATATTTAATGCTTTTTGTACTTGTGCTTCTTTTGCGTTGTCATCAGATATTTTTACTAACGTAGTTCCTATAATAGAGAATAAGATTCCGAAACCGGCAATTGCCATTGGCAATAAAATTGGACCAATACCGCCAAAAATATCCTGAATGTTTCCACCCATATCTTTGATCACGTAATTTCCTAAAACCATAGCTGCCAAAACTGTTGCTACATACGAACCAAATAAATCGGCTCCCATACCTGCAACGTCTCCAACATTATCTCCTACATTATCTGCAATTGTAGCAGGATTACGAGGATCATCTTCTGGAATTCCGGCTTCTACTTTACCTACTAAATCTGCTCCAACATCGGCAGCTTTTGTATAGATTCCGCCACCAACTCTGGCAAACAAAGCGATTGATTCTGCACCCAGTGAAAATCCTGCTAAAGTTTCCAAAACCTTAGTCATATCTTCAGATGAAGTCCAAACCCCATTCATAAATATTTGAAAGAAAACGATAAAAAATCCTGTTAGACCTAAAACAGCTAAACCTGCAACTCCAAGCCCCATTACGGTACCACCACCAAAAGAAACTTTTAAGGCTTGCGGCAAACTTGTGCGGGCCGCCTGAGTGGTTCTAACGTTTGTTTTAGTGGCTATTTTCATTCCCATATTTCCGGCCAAAGCCGAGAAAAACGCTCCAAAAATAAACGCCACTACTATTAATATATGTGTAGTAGGAACAATAAAAGAAATTCCGGCTAAAACTATACTGGCACCAATTACGAAAAAAGTCAGTAATCGGTATTCTGCCTTTAAAAATGCTAATGCGCCTTCGTAGATGTAATCTGAGATCTCTTTCATCTTGCCGTCGCCAGCATCTTGTTTCAGGACCCAAGTCCTTTTTATCGCCATGAAGAGTAATCCTATAATTGCCATAACAATTGGCAAGTAAATCATAAATTCGTTCATAATATTATAATGGTTATTGGTTAATATTCAATAAACTATGTAAAACGAATTTAAACAAAAAAGCAATACTCCTGACGGCAGTATTGCTTTTTTTATAATAGAATAGGGTAAAAATTATTTAATACTAAATAATCCCTCTGGTTTATTTTCAATATCATCAAAACGCTTTGTACACTCAGCAATAATTGCAAATGCTTCGTTTACATCTCCCCAACCTTCAACATCTACTTGTTTGTTTTCAAGGTCTTTGTATACTTGGAAGAAGTGCTCTATTTCTTTCAATAAGTGACCATTAATATCTGAAAGGTCATTTAGTGAATTCCAGATTGGATCTGAAACCGGTACACAAATGATTTTTTCATCTGGTCCTTTATCATCTGCCATATGGAAAACCCCAATTGGTTTTACTTCTATAACACAACCAGGAAAAGTTGGCTCGTTTATTAAAACTAATACATCAAGAGGATCTCCGTCAAGTGCTAATGTTTCAGGAATAAATCCGTAATCTGCCGGGTACATCATCGAAGAGAATAACATTCTGTCGAAACGCATTCTTTTGATTTCAAAATCGTACTCGTATTTATTTCTACTTCCACGTGGTATTTCGATTAATACATCGAAAGTCGTTAATTTGTCTGCGGTCATTTTCGTTTTTTATTATTTCTATAATTTCGATTGCAAAAGTAACTAAACAATCCTTTTTTACAATAAAAAACTTCATTTATATACCTACTTTTCTTTTAAATAACAGACAGTTAATATGTAATTTTCCTGTTTTTCTTGTTTAAGTAATAATGCCACAGCAAATATGTTGCATAAGATCGATACGGACTCCATTGTTGGGCATGGATTTCCATTTCGTTTTTGTCATGAATATCAAGTAATTCTTTGATTGTATTAACAACTGCAATATCACCTAACGGAATTAAATCAGGCTCCTGAAGACAAAACATTAAGTAAATATCGATAGTCCAGTTTCCTATTCCTTTTAATTTAATGAGCTCTTCCCGAACTTGTGTTGCGGTTTTTGCTGCTAAACTTTCAATATCTAATTCTTTATTTAAAACGGCATTCGCTAATATCTTAATGTATTTTGTTTTTTGACGGCTTACACCTAAAGTGCGAAACTCTTCATCAGATAAAACAGACATTGTTTCCGGATTGCACATCGTGTAGCCTTTTATTTTTAAGAAGGTGGCTTTCGCCGAATCTATAGAGACTTGTTGCTCGAGGATCAATAATACCAAAGTTTCAAAACCTTGCGGGCGTTTTGGAATTTGAGGTAATCCGTATTTTTCTATGATTTCAAGAAAAATTGGATTTTTGGCTGATAGAAAATCGATGGCTTCTTGCATGGCTTGATTTAAGTCTTTCAAAATTAAAAAAGAATCTCACAAAGTCGCAAAGTTTTTTTTCACGCAGATTTTGCAGATAGAGCAGATTTATTTTTCAATCTATTTTATTGATCTGCCTAAATCTGCGTGAAATAATTTTAATCAATAAAAAACGCCAAGTTGCTAGAAACTAAACTTAGCGACTTGGCGTCTTTGTGGCAATTTATTTTATCTTAAAAATAGAATCCGAACGATCCTTTTACTGCAAATTTATTAGCATCCGGAGTATTTAAATAACTTCCTCTCCAGGAGAAATCGATACGGAATACTTTGAAGATATTCCCGATTCCGGCGTTGTATTCCCAATATACGTTTTCTGGGGCATTGTAGGGTTGCGCCGATGCATTGATTGCTCTGTTAGCATCTGAGATGGTTCCGTAAACTCCTTTTACTCCAACAAATTCTCTCCAGTTTAACTTTCTCATAAATGGAATTCTGGCGAATAATCTTCCTCCAAAATCATGATTCCATTGCAGAGTTGTATATTGATCTGTAATAAATTCGTAGAAATTTAAGTTACTAAACGTGTTTTCAATGGTAAAATAAGTCTGGTTACCAGGAATTACGCTCATTAATCCTAACGGGATTGTACCAAAGGTTTTTCCGGTTTCAAGGATAATATTTGATCTTCCTAATGGTCCAATTATAATAGGCTGTTTGTAAAATAATTGTATTTTTTCGTAAGCAAAATCACTTTGCATAACTCCTTTTAGTCCATAACTAAAGTTAACAAAGAAATGACTAAACGGGCTGTCTACAAGGCTACGCTCTACACCAAAACCAATAGTTTTACGATTGGGCATAAATTCAAACTGAACATTGGCTTCAAACTGTTTTACTGCACTTTGTATGACTCCTGCAGGATTGGCAGCCGTTGGCAGCGTTGTGTAATAATCCAGACTAAACGTTGGCGAAGCAGATTCTAATGTCCTGTATGAAACCCCTGCCTGAACAACAAAGTTTTTCAAAGGCTCCATTTCAACCGAAATGTTGCTTAGATTAATATTGGTTAATTTTCCGTTACTTCCTGTTGTAAATAAGGCTGAGGAAGCAAAACTTCGACCTAAAATATCATTTGTTGTGGTTAAGCTGGCACCAATTTGTTCGATGTCCCGCCTGTTTCCTCCGGAAATAATAACTCGCTTTTTCTTGTCCACCATCCATTTTCCTGAAACTCCGTACTTGAATTTATTATCATCAAACCCGTATGCTGTATACGCTTGTATACGCCAAGGGTCATTTGGTCCAAAATAAGTTCTTCCTCCTGCTCTAACCCTTAGGCCTTCGACCTCGTTATAACCAAATGTCGAGAATATTGGCCCGAAATCAAAGTTTTTAAATTCGACGTAGCCGCTTCCTAAAATCGAAACAAGGCTATATAATTGTTTAAATCGCTTGACGGTTTGCAGTGTATCCAGCATTTTGTAAATACCGGCTTCATCTTTATTTAATTTCTCGAAACGATTTTCCTCCCAGAATTCAGGCGGTCGGTCATAAACAGCGTTATCAATAAAATTGACTTCTTCTTTATAAAACTTCTCCGGTTTTGGAATATTAAATTTATGATTGCGATAAAGAGTCGTTCGTTTTCCGTAGACTCCTTTTGATTTTTCTTTTTTATTTAAAGCAAAATCCGACATCATATAATCTCTGGTCAACAAAAAAGTTGAATCATTTTCTACCTCGAATTCCTGTTCGATATAAATATCTTTTACCCAGTTAATATTGGCACTTTTAGTAACGCCCATATTAATTTTCTTGATCGCAAAAGTAGTATCGTTTACCCAAAAATCTCCTTTGAAGGTTAATTCGTTTTTACGTCTTGGATAAAAAACAATATTATAACACCATTTTTTATCAATAAAAGCACTGTCTTTTAAGACATAATTGTAAACGTCAATTCCGGTTCTTGAAAGCGGACTTGTAAAACTTTTATCGAAAAACTTAAGGTGATTATCGTAAATATTATAATCTGAATAAAGATCTTTTACAAAGGAAAGAATCTGCTGATTTCCGTTGAAACCTGACATTTTATTTCCGGTAATATTCTCTTTTACTTTCTTTAATTTATTATCACCGTAAACATCATAAACAGATTCGTTGATAAAAATTGGAAGATAGGTTTTACCCGTAACATCAGAGGTATCAACATGCTTAAACACAAACTCCATTCCTTTAAAGAGTTTATTTTTCATAAAAGCACTATCGATCGTGTTCATATCAAACTCAACCTTCTCGTACTTTTGCATTTGATATTGATTGAACTGGTACAAACCGTTTTTACGTTTTCGTTCCCAAATTTTTCTCAATATGTCTAATGCCGGATTATTCTTTTTAGATGTTTTTCCGGTAAAAATTACTACTTCATTCAATGCCTCAGCTTCGCTTAAGACTATTTTAAAATCATAATTTACAGCTTTCTCTAATGGAACTTCCCTGTCTGAAAATCCTGCTGAACTTACCAATAAAGCAGTATAAGTAGTTGGAGATTCCAGATAAAAACGTCCATCTTCATTGGATACTATTCCTGTATTTGATCCCTTAAAAACAACATTGGCAAAGGGAACAGGCTGATTCGATTTGTCCAAAACAATTCCACTCACTTTTGTTTGTGCTGTACCAATATTCGCAAATGCAAATACAAAAAATAGGCTGAGTAAAATTATTCTTTTCATCGTCTTGGCGTGTGGCAAAAAAAAACTTCATCAATTAAATATGACTGATGAAGTTTTGTGAGTATTTTAAATTTGTATTATTTTTTGTACAATACTTTTTTAACTGCTTTTACTACATCTGCTGCATTTGGCAACCAGTCTTTTAGTAAAACAGGAGAGTAAGGCGCAGGTGTATCCGCTGTTGTAATACGTTGAATTGGCGCATCAAGAAAATCGAAAGCTTGTTCCTGAACGATATAAGTGATTTCAGATGAAATACTTGCAAATGGCCACGCTTCTTCTAAAATTACTAAACGGTTAGTTTTTTTAACTGATTTTAAGATCGCTTCATTATCCATAGGACGCACTGTTCTTAAATCGATAATTTCGCAAGAAATTCCTTCTTTAGCTAATTCATCAGCAGCAATAAAAGCTTCTTTGATGATTTTACCAAAAGAAACGATAGTAACATCAGTTCCTTCACGTTTGATATCAGCAACTCCTAATGGAATTGTGTATTCTCCGTCCGGCACTTCACCTTTATCACCATACATTTGCTCAGATTCCATAAAAATTACAGGATCGTTATCGCGAATTGCAGATTTTAAAAGTCCTTTTGCATCGTAAGGAGTTGAAGGCACAACAACTTTAAGACCCGGAGTATTTGCAAACCAGTTTTCTAAAGCTTGTGAGTGAGTAGCTCCTAATTGACCTGCAGAAGCAGTTGGTCCACGAAAAACGATAGGCACATTAAATTGTCCACCAGTCATTTGACGCATTTTAGCAGCGTTATTTATAATTTGATCAATACCTACTAAACAGAAGTTGAAAGTCATGTACTCCACAATAGGACGACAGCCGTTCATAGCTGATCCTACTGCAATTCCTGTAAAACCAAGCTCAGCAATCGGAGTGTCAATAACTCTTTTTTCACCAAACTCAGCAAGCATTCCTTTTGAAGCTTTGTATGCTCCGTTGTATTCTGCAACTTCTTCGCCCATTAAATATATGGATTCATCGTGACGCATTTCTTCGCTCATCGCTTCGCAAATGGCCTCTCTAAATTGTATTG